>JAEEGJ010002852.1_pt1 | contig 76015 bp, 78 predicted proteins | sample 8958761 | NCBI WGS metagenome assembly JAEEGJ01 (sample SAMN16246546, study PRJNA631951) | gut metagenome | biome: gut microbiome; feature: rumen; material: RS-attached | host: Bos | place: Iran: Karaj | collected 2018-10 | reverse complement strand
TAATTAGATACTTATAGATTTCTTAATTTAACACTTTTTACATGAATTCTACAATTTGAAGAGTCCCGGAAGAGTACGATTATCTGGGTGAATGAAAAACAGAGCTACCAATAAACTGCGTACTGAATAAAGGAATGACCGGTTGCGGAGCCACATCCCTCGCCATAGAGCAGAAAGGATCCACCATTTTAGCTGTCCCGTTCGTGGGACTTATCGAGAACAAGAAGATGAGATACGGAGATGCCTTGCTTGGCATTTACGGAGAAGGAGACAAGACCGCTGATGTCGCTGCTTACCTGTTGGATCATCCGGAATACAAGATAGCCGTTACTTACAACTCCCTTCAAAAACTGGTAAAGTGCCTGATAAACCTTGGACATGATCCTTACAAGGAGGCTTTCCTGGCAATAGACGAGTGACATATCCTCTGCCAGCAATATTCCTTCAGGTATGAAGCTGTTCGTGGCGTCTTGGATGAGGCCTCACGTTTCGAGAAAAAGACATTCATTTCCGCTACTCCGCTTGAGAGGAAGTACTGACTTGAGGAGGTTCGAGATTTGCCCGAAATCGTCCTGGAGTGACCCAGGTCAGAAACAATTAAAGTAAGGAGCCTGAACATAGACAAACCCCTTGTTTACATGGCTGACCTGTGCCGAGACAGAATATTGAACGGGAGTGAAACGAACTACCACATATTCATAAACTCTGTCGAGGACATATCCAAGATTATCCTCGGTGCCGAATTGACTCCGGATAACACAAAGGTCGTCTGCTCATCAAGCGATAACAGCCGGGAGAGGAACGAGGAAAAACTACCTTCTGGATTCTCTATCGGAAATGCCGGTGATCCACCCAAGGCAATCAACTTCTACACGTCCACATGCTTCGAGGGACAGGACATCTTTGATGAGATCGGTGAGACCATTATCGTCAGTGATGCACTTAAAAGGCAGACCATGATGGACATCTCGACATCCTTCATTCAGATTGCCGGAAGAATCAGGAACTCCAAATACAAGAACCAGATAACTCAGATATTCTCCAACTCCCGTTACAGGAGGGATATCACGGCCGAGCAGTACGAGAAGGAAACCATGGAGATATTGGATAAAGTCCAGATGAACATAGACTGGATGAACGAATGTCCGAAGGATCTAAAGGCTGCTTTCCTCAAACAGGTGCCTTACCTGAACGAACCATATGTCAGGATCAAGGACAACATGGTCATCCTGGACAGGAACATGGCTTACCAGGATATTGTGAACTTCAAGATCGTCAATTTCGACTATTGCTCAAGGGTGAACATGAATAACAAGCTTGCATCCTCCTCCAAAATCGAGGTTGTCCAATCCGTGTCAGGCCTGGTAAAAGGAGCGCTTCCTACGAGCCAGGTGAGATACAACGCCAGTTTCAAAGACCTCTTCGAACTGTACTGTGAGATCCAGTCATCCGGTATTATCTCAATGAAGGAAGACGAGAGGATCACTTTCATCAGGAACCACAAACCGATAGTGATCGAGGCATATCAGAAACTTGGGAAAGAGAGGGTTCGGGAACTGAAATACCGTGTCAGCAATATCAGGAGGGAGATCTTGGCGATAACGGACTTGAAGGAAGATTACAAGATCGTGGAGATGCTGTCTTCAGCCTTCCCTTTAATGGAACCGATACCGGTAAAGAGGATAAAAGAAGAACTCGGAAAAATCTACTTGGCTATCGGGAAAGAAGCGACAGCTAAAGCCACGGATGTCGAGAAATGGTTCGACATCAGGGAAACACAGAAACAGGTAAATGGCAAGAACACCCGTTGTATCATGCTACTGAGGAAGAAGCTGATAAGGGTGTTCAACGAATAATCGCCCACCGAAGTGAGCGACGAGAACTATAGTTCGTTAAATATATCAGATGTTATCTTTTGCACCAGTAATCCATCTTCATAGGATAGCCAGACATTCCATATAACTGATCCATCTGGTTCAGAACCAGGTATTAGCTGAAGGTATAACTGTGTGTGATGATTATCTTCCCACAAACATTCAAAACTGTCGTCGTGAGTATTCGTTACTGGTTTCCCATACTTTGAAACGACTTTCTCGCACACCTTTAGAAAATACGAATTGGCGTCTTCTATGTTTGTAAAACCTTTTCCGAAGGTAATCTCACATACTTTACCTGTTGACTCCAATACAACATTCAAACATTTCCACTGTTCACCAGCAAATGGAATAGAACCTATTGCTAAAATGGAAGTTGAGCTACTCTCTTGGTAATTCCGAGACAGACACGAAAACTTATCAAGAATAACGTCTTGTACTTTAGAAACACGATAATATCTCCCAAGAGTAAGCCCAGCAACTTTTCTGTTGATTTTCTGCTGACCAGAAGCATACAAAGGAAGAGTTAGTAATGCACTGTTGCCGTTATGTATGGCAGTGGAATGAGTACCATCAGGATTGACAATGGTTGAACTATTACCGTTATGTATAGCGGTGGAATGAGTACCATTAGGATTGACTATAGTTGTGCTGTTGCCGTTATGTATGGCAGTGGAATGAGACCCATCGGGATTGACAATGGTTGAACTATTGCCGTTATTTACGACAACGGAATGAGTACCGTCAGGATTGACGACAACAGTATGTTGTGCATATGCGGATAAACTTACCATGCACAGAAGACTTAGAAGTATTCGTCTCATAATAATGGTTGTGATAGTTAATTTACCGGCAAAAATATAGCAATTTTAAAGCCAACTGTATCTCCCGTTAAATTCCGATTCACTGACACAAAGATAGGAAATCATCACGAACTAACTTGTATTCCCACAATTCACCTTCAATTCCTTGTCATTTCATAGGATTAACGGTTGAAAGCAACCTGAAATCATACAAAGATAATCGCCCACCGAAGTGAGCGATAAATGGGAATTTACCGAGCGACGACAGCTTACTTGCTCTCCAGCGACTCAATCAGATTGTCGCAGGAAGACATCAGTTTCTTGTATTTTCTGACAGTAACCAGGACTGCGATAAGATAGGTGACGAAGAGCAATACACCAACCCACAACATATCATTTCCGGAGACCCCTTGCGAATAGATTCGGAGAACGATATAGGCAGTCATGGCCACGGCTGGAATCGCCCCAATCACAGTTGACAGATGATAAAACCGTTTGTATTCCTTGACATTCTTGGCCACAGTCAGGACATCGCTCTCAAGAAGATCCTGATTGTTGAATCGTTTCTTCATCCAAAGCACGAAGATCAGGTCTATAATTGCCCAGGCGGCCACGGCGGCGGCGAACAACATCGGCCATCCGATTGCATTGCAGATTATCACAATCATAGGGACGGATGTAATATCCATCATCATCCTGGTTTTGAGGTCATTCCCGATGAAAGAGGCTTTTTGTTTTTGAATGTGCTCCAGAAGACCTTTATTGACAATCCTCTGCTCACTGAGCGTCTCTTTCAAGTCATTGAATTCAGACTTGAGTTCCTGCAGTTCTTTAGAGTTGGTATCCACGGGTTCCATTGTTTTGCTCATTTAGATGTTCGACATTTGTTTTAATTGATCTTTGATGCGAACGAGTTTGATGGAAACGTTCTTGACAGAAATGCCGAGGATGGCGCCGATTTCGTCGTAGCTCAGGCCTTCGAGCCACAACAGGATGACACTTCTGTCCACGAGTCCGAGCGCATTGATTCTCTTGTAGAGGCGTTTGACCTGCAGGGATTTCTCATAATTGTCCTCGTAGGGTTTGATGTCCATGTCGAGGTCCACCCGCTCGCCGGCCCGCTTCTGCTTCTTGTCATAATTGAGGCAGAAGTTGAGGCTGACGCGATAGATCCACGTCTTGATATCACTTTTCCCCTCGAAGGAATCAAATCCCTGCCAGAGTCTGATCAGGATCTCCTGGAACAGGTCATTCACCTCGTCTTCATCCTTGGAGAACATATAGCAGACCGTATAGATTGTCCGCTTATACTCTTCAACGATTCTTGAAAATCTTTGCTCTTTCGTTTCCATTTCTTTTTCGTTCTCACCCGTTAGACAACGAACCGAAGGAAAAACTACAACAAATAACGATTTATCTGACACAAAGATAGGAAATCTTAAAAAAGCAGCAGTTCTATTGTAAATTCGACCACAAACAAACCTCAATTCCTACAATTCAGGTTTGATTCATTGTCATTTCGTACAAATTCGGGTTGAAACAAACCTGAAATCGTACAAAACAAGGTTATTCAGAACCCGGAATCATCCTTTTCAGGTCTTTCAAATACCCTGCATCATGCATTTCACCACAATTAATTACCGTGAAAAGAGTGATTTGAGGGTTATTAATTGTTGGTTATTTGGTAATGATAGGCTTACCCTCCGAGTCCAAAAGAGGTGTAAGACCGCCTCCATAACCGCGACAAACATATAGATAGTTTACGCCTGTTTCCTTATCAACTATAACGACAGCGTCGGTCATCAAACTGAGGCCTTCTCGCTCCTTGATATCAAACCTATCTTTACTCATGTCCCATATAGTTTTTTTGCCAAAACAAATATAATGATAATTGTCCTTATATCTTACACACGAGAAAACACTCAGATTCAGCCCCCCTCCCATCATTGGTTTTGGGGGATCAGATTCCTGACTGACTCTACCCGGGGTAGGGTCGATCATTTTAATTTCTAAAACATTTTCTTATGACAAGTACTACAATTCTTTGAATACTCATGGCACTCGCCATCATCGGACTCATTCACTCCCTGTATACAGAATGAAAGAAGAAACGCTCCACGGAAGAGTTCGCGGTTAAGTGATACATGAAGAAGCTCCAGGAGGCAGGGGCGACAGATGTCCTCCATGCAAACGAGACAGGAATCTCCTTCACGGTACATGGCACATTCCATTACCTGGACTGGCAGCTTGAACCGGTAACCACACTTTATTCGGTTTACCAGTTGGATGACACGGTCGATCTCGATACCGCGAAATCTATCGCATTCATGTTGTCCTCCTCCTGCGAGGCGCTGTCCATCCAGATAAAGGATACCAGGGAAATCATACTGGGATGCACCACGATCATCCCTGACGCAAGGTCCCTCTGGGCTGTCACACCTTACATGCTCCAGTTCCTCGTGAATGCCATGGATTTCTTCTGCAAGAAGTACGATAAGGAGAAAAAGGACAATTAAGTCAATCATATTCCCATTAAGGCGGATCAAGCTGATCAGGTTCCCTGGTCGGCTTTTTCCGTTTATGTTCAACCCTATAATCATTCACACACTATGCAAGAAAACACTGTTTTCTCCGTGCTCAACGCAATCAACTGCAACGAGCACACGGAGAGGAAGGGCAACCTTACCTACCTCTCCTGGGCGTGGGCGTGGCAGATGGTGAAGACACACTTCCCGGATGCCACGTACACCATCTACGAGAACCCCGACGGTTGGAACTACTTCACCGACGGGTGGACTTGCTGGGTGAAGACAGGCGTCACCATCCAGGGGCTCGAGCACATCGAGTACCTCCCCGTGATGGACAACCGTAACGCCAGCATACCTGCTGACAAGGTTACGAGCTTCGACGTCAACCGCTCCATCCAGCGATCCCTGACGAAGGCCTGTGCACGTCACGGCCTCGGACTCTACATCTACGCCGGAGAGGATCTCCCTGACATCCCTCCGGTAAGGACGGCTCCGCAACAACAGCAGCAGCCAGTCCAGCAAGGTCAGGGGACACAGTCCGCGTGGAGACAGTCACGCAACCAGTATTACCAACAGTAACCATTAAACCAAACAACATCATGGAAACAACGATCCAAAGAACCAACAACGTATTCATCCCTGTGATCAGCAAGCCGGAGAACGTCTCACCTTACCTGTCACCGCAGGTCATGACAGTCCCGAGGAAGGAAGTCCGCAACCTTCCTTTCATTGAGGCGAACACCAAGGAAGTGTCCATCTCCCACATCAAGGAGGACTGCATCATCCCTGTCTTCAGCAAGGACAACGAGGTGACGATCTCACACCAGAGCTTCATCGACTCGGTACTCACCGCTGCACGGTCAGTCTTCCCAAGGGAGGATATATCGGTTCCCATTATCCGTGTCTCCCACGTCGTCAAGGGAAGGATTCCCGAGGCTATCCACAAGCCGGTATCCGAACTGCTCGAATCGGACAAGACCATCTACTACGAGAGGATGATGTTCTGCTTCGAAGTGCCTTCCATCCATCAGGACATAGACGGTTGCAGGCTCAACCTCACGATAGGAGGAGTCCGTGCCTACAACGAGCAGAACCTCTACTCAAGGAAGTCTCCGGAGAAGTTCAGGATCTTCATAGGATTCAAGAACATGGTATGCTGCAACCTGTGCGTATCTACGGACGGATACAAGGCATCGCTCCGCGTGATGGAACCTGATTCGCTGCTGTCATCGGCGACAGACCTCTTCCGCAGCTATGACATGGAAAGGCATCTGACACAGATGGCAGCATTCAGGGAATGCAGGATGAGTGAATCCCAGTTCGCACAGTTCCTCGGGAAGTGCAGGCTCTACCAGTACCTGCCGTCAGCAAGGAAGAAACAGCTTCCGAACCTTCTCATGACGGATACGCAGGTGGGACTGGTTGCAAAGTCCTATCTCGACGATCCCGACTTCGGGAGGGACGAGTCGAACACCATCTCACTGTGGAAGGTGTTCAACCTCCTTACCGGTGCGAACAAGTCATCGTACATAGACAACTTCCTCGACAGGGCGGAGAACGCAACCGCACTCACATCGGGGCTCTGCATGGCCCTTTACGGGGATCCCGAATATTCCTGGTTCCTCTCATAAAGGGTCATATCCACATACAACAACCTGTGAACACGCTCTCCTTTCCCATTCCGGGACCGGGGGGCGTGTTTGCGTTAATACCCATTCATCATGTACTTTCAAAACAACATCCAGGAGCATCTCTCGGGTCTGAACGACCAGCAGAGGGATGCAGTCCTCTGCCGTTCACGTATCGTCTACGTATCAGCCGGTCCGGGAAGCGGCAAGACACACATGCTCACAAGCAAGCTCATAGACTACATAGTCTCTTCCTCCTCTCCACAGAAGATAGTCGCCCTGTCGTATACCAACACAGCAGCAAGGGAGATAGGAGACAGGTTCCGCAAGAAGGCTTCGGGAATCACATCCAGGTATTCATTCTACAACGGGACGATACACTCGTTCTGCTACAGGATGATGAGGCAGTACAAGGACACTGCCTTCGACTACACCATCCTCGACGACGAGGAACTCTCCGAACTGGCGGAGGACATCAAGGCCTCGCTGCATTCGGATGTTCCACAGTCGCTGGTCATGGGATGCCTGAGGTCGGATCCCTCGCAATCCGGTTCTGAACTGTTCAAGTCCGTCACCGAGGTGAAGAAGGCCCTCAAGGTCATTTCCGTGCAGGACATCCTCACGCTTTTTATCGGGATGCTTGACTCCGACCCTGCGTTCAGAGAATGGATATCAGACCAGGTGACGGTGATGGCTGTCGATGAGGCACAGGACCTGTCAGAGCTGAACTACATCATACTGGACAGGCTCCTTGCGATCATCCCGTCCTTACAGGTATTCATAGTCGGGGATCCGCGCCAGAACATCTTCGAGTTCAACGGTGGATCGTACAAGCACCTGGATTCGTTCCTGTCTAAGCATCCCGACCATGAGACGAAGACGCTCACGCTCACTTACAGGTGCGGTAAGCCTATCGCCGATTTCGTGAACAGGTTCAGCTTCCTTGACTGCAGGAACAACTCGCTGCAGTCCGTGAACCGTGAAGGGAGCCTCATGGTCATGGACGCCTCTTCCGAAAAGGATGAGGCTGAGATGGTATGCAAGGCTGTGATGGATTCCGGTAACATATCCTCGTGTGCGGTGCTCTCTAACAACCTGCGTTACCTGGATCCGCTCATCACCAGGCTCCAGTCGGAGAGCATTCCCTACCGTGTCTTCGGAGGGATGAAGGTGATAAAGAGGCATATCCGGTTCCTCAATCACATCCTCCGAATCGTTGACAACGGGAACGCATACAGCATCCGTAAGATATCCCAGTATGCCGGGATAGACATCTTCGTGAACGGAAGGCGGAACAAGGGCAAGTTCTTCGAGAGCGAGCTGGGGCAGATAATCCAGTCCATACAGGAAGAGAACCAGGCATCCTTCCACGACATTGCATCCAGGGTGATCAACGAGATAATGAAGGATCCCTCGGATGATGAAGAAGTGACTGCCGACTATGAACTGTTCCTTGCTCTTGCCGGGGAATACAACACCATCTCGGATTACCTGGCATCCTTCGCCACCGACAAGGAGAAGTTCTCGTCGTTCTACAACTCCGATGTGAGGGAGTGCCCCCTGTCCACGGAGAACGGCTATCTCACCATATCCACCATCCACTCGGCAAAAGGACTGGAATGGGATACGGTGTTCATCATGGGACTGTGCGAAGGCAACTTCCCGAATCCGTACTTCTGCAAGAGCCTGCCACCGGATGAGCAGCTGGAGTTCTTTAACAACGAGTGGAAGAAGATGTATGTTGCAGCAACGAGGGCAAGGAAGCGCCTGTGCCTTACCTACCCGTCGAGCATCACCAGGAAAGGCTACACGTTCCGGAAGGATCCGTCACGGTTCCTACGGGGCACTACTACCACTCCGATACAACAGAGCTGACAATACAGCGCATGAATCCAACTGACCCCAGCCGTATAGACCATCCCTTATAGATGTACATATGGCTGGGTATCAGTGATATAACAACAATCAACAATCACAGTAAAACAACATTCACAATGCAAACGAGGAATCAAATCACCGATTGCAGGGCTGCGGAGGCTGTCCTGCATGACAATCTCACCGGACTTGACCATGAGGAGGTCTGGTGCATCTTCCTTACCGGGGACAACTCCGTAATCTCCCTTGAGATGCTATCCAAGGGTACACTCTCCAAGACATCGATCGACAACAGGACGGTCATCAAGAGGGCACTTCTCAACAACGCCTCAGGGATAATCCTGCTGCACAACCATCCTTCAGGGAATCCGTCACCGAGCGTTCAGGACATCCATTTCACTTCCGGGTTGAAGAAGGCCTGCGACCTCATGGAGGTCAGGTTCCTGGACCACATCATATTCACGGAGAACGGCTTCTTCAGTTTCTCCGAAGAGAAAACCTTTAACAGCTAAACAATCATGGAACAGTTGAACAGGATAGAGCTCCGAGGAACAGTCGGGAGCGTTTACGTCAAGGACTTCGGGAATACGAAGTGTGCGAATTTCAGCATGGCGACAAACTATGCCTTTAAGGACAGGGACGGTTGTCCCGTCATAGAGACAACATGTTATAGCAACAGATAGATTATCACAAGTACATTACTGAAGTTGCCCATCACGGTTAATGACGGGCAACTCTTTTGCTTTTTCTCTTTTGATAACGATTATACCAGGCTTTTTAAGTATTCCTTTAGCTTGCTATTTCTTTCCCACGATTTGACCTTCGGCTCGGTTAAGCCAACTTCAGCGTAGGCGTTTTCCAGTGCTTTCCGTTTCTGTTCCGAGTCTGCCCTTGCGTATATCTCAGTAGTTTGTATTGACACGTGTCCTAAGATGTCCCTTATGTAGATCAGATTTACGCCAGCTTGTAGAAGATGCATCGCTCTAGAGTGCCTTAAGACATGAGGGCTGATCTTTTTCGGGACGAGTTCATCATGAAGGAGTTGAGCTTCATGATAGTACTTATTCAAGACATATGTTATTCCAGCGGTAGTCAGTTTTTCTCCCCAGGTATTATAGAAGAGGGGATGTGATTCTCGACCAGGAAGATTTAAGTGCTGCTCATTAAGGTATGTCTCAAGGAGGTGTACGATATTACCGTCCAGAGGGACGATCCTCGTTTTATTCCCTTTACCGTGTATCATAACAACGCTAGGTTTTGACAAGCGCAAAGAGGAGGGAGTAAGGTCTATCAGTTCCTGTACTCTTGCTCCTGTATTATAGAGCAAGGATAACATGGTCAGGTCTCTACGTCCTTTTACGGATGACACGTCGATGGTTTCCAAGACGGATTTGATACCATCTATCGTCAGATAATGGATTGATCCTTGTGGGCCTTTTTTATTCTGGATAGAGCACACCTGTTTCCACTGGGCCATATGCAGAGGGTCCACGTACATCAGATATTTACAGAAGGATTTCATGACCACACATCTGTGATTCCTTGTCCTGACCGTGGCTGATTTGTTGGTTTCCAGCCAGTCCAGGTAGTTCAAGACATTGACCTTATTGACATTAGCCAATGATATTCTATCTGGCTTTATATGATGTTCGTCCTCCAGATATGACAGGAAGAGTGTGAAGGCGTCTCTATATGCCCTTATTGTATTTGTGCTACATCCCTTTTCCTGCACGAGATATCCCATGAAGAACGATTCCAGCACTTTTGCAAAGTCTTTATACTGATCCATTTTTGTGTGCGTTAACGGCATTGTTTATTATAGCATCAAGAGAACAGGAGAGCGGCTCCGTTAGTTTTATTATGTCGGGATACGCCATTTGAGCGAGCCTGAGATAGTATTCCGTGGCCTGGACATCACAATGTCCCATATATACGGCCAACGATGGCAGACAGCAATATGGATCTTTCCCAGAGTTGACCATTTTTATCAAGGCGTGCACGCAAGCAGTATGTCTTAGGTCATGTACCCTGATACCGTGGCGGCCTTGCTGGTGTTCTATCCCGGCATTTCTGCAGATTGCCTTAAAGCGCAATAAGATAGTCCCTGAGTTACATTTTGTCCCATCAGCCTTTATAAAGAAGGGGCTTGACGGGTCTTCTATTCCTCGCTTATGGATTCTGCTCCTATTTTTTATGTATTCTCGTAGTACAGTTTCTAGGGATTCGTTGATTGGGGCGAACCTGTCGCTATTATTCTTGGTGTTTCGTATGACTATGCAATGCTTGTCAAACATGACATCGCGATTCTCTATCCCAAGAGCTTCATTTATTCTAACACCGGTGCTGTAAAGGAGGCGAAGCAATGCCGGCATCACGAGTTGATGGCTGTCTTTCGTATATAGTCGATTCCTCCAGTCATCACATTCTTGGAAGATTCTGGCCATTTCGTCGTACGAGAAGATATACGGAACAAAGGTTCTTTTGCCTGGTTTGGGGAGCCGCGGGATATGACATAGCACCCCACAACCACATAAGTATTTGAGGAACCTTGACATATAAGCCGCCTCGTGATACAGAGTTATCTGGTTTAGTTTGTTCCATCTATCCAACCAGCCCTTGTATATGTCCTCTGACAGGAGTTGATCAGCCTGATAGTTGACCTTCACGAGGTGTTGATCAAAGGTTCGAAGTGCGAACTCAACCAATTTGGGATTCTTCCCTTGAGATTCATATTCGGCAAGGTATGCTCTCATATAAGGAGCTAGGGGACTGACAAAGTCATACTCAATTTTCTCCATACAATATCCCTCCATATTGATTGTAGTACTTACTATCCACCATGGGAACATCAAGAGAACAAGCTAACAGCGAGTTTATGTCAGTATTCAAGTATAGCATCGTTGAACTCGTGAACTCATGACCTAATGCCTCTGATATAACAGGTAGTTCTACCCCGTCATTCAATAAAGTCGATGCCAAGCTATGTCTTAGAGAATGCGGGCCAGCGTGCCTCCCAGATATGTCCGCCCCTGAGTTTATGATCCAACGATGGACACGGGATGTAATTAGGTTCGTCGTGACAGGCCTGTCCGGATATGTATGGCTTACGAAGATATTCTTTATCTCGGTCGGAGGGCGTCCATTTCGGATATAGTCTATTATTGCATTGCCAACATCTTCAAGTAAAGGAAGTGCGACATATATGCCGGTTTTCGATTGTTCTATCTCGATTATGTTCCTGTCCCAGTCAATATTTGAGAACTTTAGAGAACAGATGTCACCCGCTCTTATACCGAGCCGTGAAGCTAGGAGAACCATAGCGTAGTCGCGCTTCCCTACGGCGGTAGATCTATCGATAGAAGACTCAAGCTTTATAACTTCCTGAGGACTATAGAACGACGGAAGCTTTCGACGCTCCTTATAATGTATGTCATCCAGACAACTCTTTTGTTCATAACTGATCAGGTTCTGCTCATACGCAAAGGTTAATAAAGATTTGATTAGTATACGGATTCTACGTTTTTGGAAGTTGGAAGAGTCAATATAACGGACAATAACGTCCCTGGACAGATTTTTTAGTGTGATTTTCTGCGCATGCATACTGACACAGAAGTAGCTTAGATAACTTCTGTATTGCGCAATAGTTGCCGTTCCAACATGACCCTCCATAGACTCAAGTAATGACAGGGCCGTTGAACCGATTTCTCCAGGGAACGAGCGAGTTTTGGGACAAGCTCCGCGCCGGTATATTGTATCGGAAGAAGTGCTCAAGATTAAGTTCAATCGCTTTATAAATTTATGTGCTCGCACCTTGATCCTGTCTTTCCACGACGAGGTTGCAACCATCTTGAGATACTTTTCCCCAACTAATGGCGTGTAATATCGACATGCTGTTTCTGTCATGTATTCAATCAGACGCCTAGCGTCCCAGACATATGCAACAATGACTCTTTCTGAGAAGCCACTTGCAATGAGGACCGCCCTACATCGAGGGATGATCCTTTCTTTTGAGATGTTCTTTTTCATACAATTGTTATCGATAGAGATTATCAAAAGATACGATAAAGAACAAAAAGAAAAAGAGGTGCAGTGCACCTCAAGAATAGCTTGTTATCTAAGTCCTTAACACTGCTGGGCACAACAAGCTGAAAACCATGCAGAGGACACCGGTTTATGTCAAGATTTGATAACAATTGTCTTTGGATAACAGGTCTTATCAAAAGATTGTGATAACACCTGGCACCAGGTCACCGCCTTCAAGAACGACAAGATGCCGGAGTTCTCCGCCCTCGTCAGGGGCGCCGGCGTCGAGGTCAAGGGCCGCCTCCGCAACAACCGCTACACCGACTCCAACGGTGTGGAAAGGTCCATTACTGAGATCCTCGCATCTCAGGTCAGCGTCATCGGCGGGACGCTTCAGTAACCGTCGGGGAGACGGGTTCTCCGCTCCTGCTTGCTTTTCTGCGCCGCCCCGGACAACCTCCGGGGCGGATCTTTGACCTTAGAAAGTATCAAAGTATCATAGTATCACCAGAACAGCCAAAGTACCAAAGTATCATAGTATCATTGATTCATCGCTCAGGAGCGTCTTTCTTCTTTTGACCAGAAGCGGTATAACCGCTCGTGCGGCCCCGGGTATTGGCGTATATCCTTTCCTGCAAATCTAAGCTCGCCCATCGATGCGTCAAGCCAGACCTGCGGACAGGGGAGGCGGACAATCTTCCTCCCGGACGGGAGCGTATTCTCCGTCTCCGGCTTGCCTTCATCTTATTGGGCTCGCTTTCCGAAAGCAGAAAAATATACGCATCCCCGGGGCCGGAAGGCCCGGAATAAAGGGAAAAGAAATGAGTTCGTGATTATGGAAGATGCATTGACTCTCGTCCTGATCATCGTCCTCTGCCTGCTCTTCAAGCCCCTCATATCCGCCATCCTGCGCGGACTGGGAAGTTCGGAGCATCGTAGAGACCGGTAGGGTGCAGACGGTGCGATAGGACACGCATATCATTGATAGGTTGGCTACGGCATTCTGACGCGGCCGGCTATTGTCGTATCTGCAACCGGGTTGCGAAGGATTCTGCTTATCTTTGTGCCAGAAAGAACGAAATCATGAGCGACAAGATACAGAAATCCTACCGGCAGTCCCGGAATATCTATGATGACGTCCTGACAAGGTCCACCTGGTGGAGCCGCCTGTACATGGACATCTTCTGGGGCGGAGTGGATGACAACGAGATCGCACGGACCGTGCTGTCCTACATTCCGGATGACTTCTCAGGCAAGCTGCTTGACGTCCCTGTCGGGACCGGCGTCTTCACCGTCGCAAAGTACGCCCGCATGAACCGGGCGGACATCGTCTGTCTGGATTACAGCAGTGACATGCTCGACCAGGCACGCGACCGTTTCTGGAAAGAGGGGATAGGGAACTGCCGTCTGGTACAAGGGGATGTGGGGGGCCTTCCTTTCGAAGACGAATCCTTCGATATAGTCCTTACGATGAATGGATTCCATGCCTTCCCGGACAAGGAAAAGGCCTATTCCGAAGTGAACAGGGTACTGAAGGCTGGTGGCCACCTGGTCGGCTGCTTCTGCATCCGCGGCGAATGCCGCCGGACCGACTGGCTGATGGACCGGATCCTCTCCCGCAAGGGCTGGTTTACCCCTCCGTTCGAGACCTTCGATTCACTGAAGGCGAGGCTGGAGAAAGGATACCGGCTGGACGAGTATCACAGGGAAGGGTCGATCGTGTATTTCATGGCAACGAAAGAATCGCATTAGGATATGAGGACTTTCCTGAAGATATTGACTTTGTTCATTGCCGTCGGCGCTGTCGGCGGTGCCGTGATGATGTGGATGGATCCCTCCGGAGTCAGCTGGGTAGGAGAACCCATGCTGGAGATACTTCGGGCTAAAATGCCCTGGCCGGAAGTGCTTTTCCGTGATTTCATCCCTTCCGGTTTTGCCTTGCTGGCAGTGAACGGACTGCCCCAGCTGCTGGCGGCCATGATGCTCTTCAAGAAGCATCCCTGGGCCTATCGGGCCACGCTTGCCTGCGGCATCATCCTGATGCTTTGGATTGTCTTGGAATGGTATGTCTGGGGCTTCGTGGCGCTGAGCAACATCTACTTCGTGCTCGGATTGATTGAGGCCGTCGCCGCCTTCTATTGCATTCGGAAGAAGGAATAGCTTCTTGTTATGATTCCTTGTTCATTACACGTTCAATCCTGTTGAGCGTGTCGAAGAACCGTTTGGTGGCGGTAGCTGGTCCAAGGAATAGAACGCCAAAGGTGTTCCAGCTGAACATATGCCACCAGGAGGTGTAGGGACCTTCTATACCTAGTTCAACTGCCTTGGCCTTCAGCTCTTCCGATATGCGGGCCATCCAGACGAGAGGGTATATGAACAGTGTCGGGATACCAAGGAGATACGCGACCCAGTACCGCTGGGTCCTGCGTCCGAGGATATAATCCAGTTCGTTCTGCAGTCCGTCAAGGGGCATGTAGAAGAGGATGAAAAGCCCTGCAGTGCAGAAATCGATGAGCCCAAACCAGAATCCGGGCCTGTTCGTGTGCTTGAATCGCATGCCGGCCATGCTACTTTTCTTTTTTGACCAGGGCCACCAGATCGCCGTTGATGGTGTATTCCCCATGGAAAATGGTAAACCGTACGTCCTCCATCCGGATGACAATCCTGTCCTTCGTCTTCTCCCGGAGGATCATCTTTCCTGTGTACGAGTCGGCGTAATTGCGGCTGTCGCTGGAGAGGGGAGCGCCGAACATCAGCTTCTCGAATCTCAGTTCCTGGCCGGGCCTGACATCGTCCTTGGCGTAGAAATCCAGCCACATGCTCGAGAATACATCCCGCCCCTCGGTATGGGAGATAACGCCGAAGCAGTATTTGACGTCGGATGGACTGGGATAATAGGTTGCCGTCAACGTCATTGGTCCGTCGGGGCCCTCGAAGACCAGAGGGATGCTCTCCTGTCTGCATCCCGTGAACAAAAGGGAAAAAAGGAGAAGGGGAGTGAATAGGCGCTTCATCCCCTTATTCAATTATTTTCGGCAGCGTCCTGCCCAGGAAGGTTGCGATAGACAGCCATCTTATCATAGAGTTCCGGATGCTTGGTCAGTATCCTGTCGAGCTCATCGACAACCCCAGGGTCGCTGTCCTCTAGGGAATCGAGCATGCCTCGGATCATCTCTCCGTAGGATACTGTCTTTCCATAGGCGGCACAGAAGGCAAGCCGCCATACCTTGAGCTCTTCTACGAGTGTCTTGGGAAGATTCAGAGGGGTATATTCAATCTTTGCCATAAAAATATTGTTGTTTCAATGGCAAATCTAATGATTTATTTCAATTAAAACAATTAAAATAAAACGAAAAGAGCTGATGGATCCAGATACTCATGAACTGAGGCTGCCTTCGTCATTGTAACGAGGCTAGGTCATGGCGTGTTGTAAAGCCACAAATAAGGAGATAATCTCTTAATCCTTTACTCAGAAGTATGAAAGAGAAATACTTATAATATTAATATAACGATTATTTACTATATTTGTACAATATCATAACCACGTTTCTTTGCCTATGGAACCGAAGAGAAAAGTCATCTGTTTCAATTCGCGTGATGAATTGATTAGGGTTGATCTGTCATCAGTAGTCTATTTTGAGGCAGACGGTAACTATACACGTTTCGTTTCAATGAACGGATTGACCGATATGGTATGTATGAATCTTGGGAAGATGGAAGAGCTTCTGTCCATTCGTTTCAAAGATTCACCCGGAACATTTGTTCGTATTGGGAAGAGATATATTGTGAACCTGAAACATGTCTATAGAATTAACACCTTGAAGCAAGAGCTTACATTGAGCGACCAGCACACCTTCAACATGACTTTGAGCATTTCGAAAGTCGCCTTAAAAGCTCTCAAGGAGTTGATCTCTCCTATTCCTAATACGGATAAAAGCAAATAGTAATGATGGAATTGATTATCGGACGGGAAAGCGGAGTGGACAATCCCCGCCTGGCCATAGAATATAGTGGAAAGACTTTTTTCTGGGGAAAGCCCGGAAGTGTTCCGAGAAGCGTAAGCCGCAAGCATTGTCAGTTATCAATTGATGACGATGCCAAGATTGTTATTGAGGATATTACCCCGAATAATTTCATGTATATTAATGGGGTGGACTGCAAAAAGAAAGGTGGTGTTAGCATGACTGACACCATAGAACTTGGACCCGACAAGTATCGTTTGGACATTGAAGGCATTGTAAAGGCTCTTTCTTCTCAGCAATCTTACAGTATTTCTCATCTTCGTGAGATCTATGATTCGTACCAGAAAGAGAAATATGACATTCAAGTTTACCAAGGGAAGTTGAATGCCTTAAGTGCACTCCCGGGTATTCTCTCAATGACATCCATAGGCCTGGCAGTCTTTATTGAGAAAGCCAGAATAATAATGATTGCAATTGCCGCCGTTTTTGCTCTTGTTTTTGCGTTAATACGTTATCGGAATGCAAGCAAGATTCCTATGCGGACCAGGAAACTCGAGGATGGTTTCCGTGAATCCTATGTATGTCCAAACCCTGCATGTGGTCACTTTCTCGGAGGGACTCCCTACAAGGAGTTGCTGAAGAATAAAGCTTGTCCATATTGTAAGGCGAAGTATAACGAGTAGGGTGTCAAATAATCATTTCGTCCTCATATCCCTATACTTCGTGTATTAAACTTGAGATTGCTTTTTCGTCGTTTTTCTTAGGAATATATTTGCTCAGAATTTTTAAACAAACAGTATTATGAAAAGGTTTATTCTGATTGCAATTGCATTCCTATTTGTCTCTCTCGAGGCGAACTCTCAGAGTTTCACTACACGATTGGCTAATGGCGATCAACTTTGTTTCCAAATCACGGACACCACCCACAGAAGAGTTGAGATTGTTCGCATTAATGCCTTGGGTAACACCAAGCCGTCCCTTCCAGAAGGGGATCTGATTATTCCGTCTACAGTGAAGTTTAAGGATACAAATTATTACGTCATGTCCATTGGCGACGCGGCCTTTGCCGGTGCCGATGGATTGACATCTGTGTCCATTCCTTCATCCGTTCAGCGAATCGGAGACAGTGCTTTTAGCGGTTGTTCCAACTTGAAAAGTATTGTGTTTCCCAGCTGCACGCCTTCCATCGGCAAGAATGCTTTCGAGAAATGCGTTTCGCTATCCTCGGTCTCTTTTGGCAGCGATTGGAGAGCCGTCGATCTTCAATTGTTCACTGATGCTGAAGCACTGAAGGAAGTGTTCATCCCGGCTCGTGTCACCAAGCTCACAGGAGTGAAGAAACTCGCCAACTTGGAGAGGATTGATGTCGATACGAACAACAGGTCTTTCTCTTCCGACGATGGAATGCTGTATTCCAAGGATAGGTTGGTATTTTATGCATGCCCTAGGGCCAAAAGAGGGGATGTCTCCATTCTTTCTGGAACTGAAACGATTCTTGACGGAGCATTGAGTGATTGTGCCTATGTTGAAAGCATCCATCTGCCGGCTTCTTTACACACTCTCGCTTACGATGAGTTTTCTGGTTGTACCGGACTTAATAGAATAGTTATGCTGTCGGAGGTCCCGCCGATGACTGCTAAGTGGAACGGTGCTACTGTATTTGCTATCGAAGCGCCTAATTCGAATTGCATCATCCAGGTTTCGAAGGATAATCTTTCCCGTTATCAAGTGAGCATTTGTTGCTCGGAAGGAGAGTATGAAACCTTGAAAGGGGGCAGAAAGGTAGAAGCAGTTGCCGGCAAGATGATAGGCAAGTCTTCTGTGAAAAAGGACAAAAAGCTCTCCTAAGATGAAAAGAATCGGCATCATCTTACTAGTCGTATTGTTCTGCGTGTCAATTAAGGTTGACGCGCAGAATATATACCTGGTATCGATTGGAGTTGCAGATTACCCCGGAACAAAGAACGACCTCTTCCTCCCGGCACAAGACGCTCAGGCTATTCATGGGCTTTATAAGAAGAACGCCAACGCGACATCAGTATTGTTGATTAATTCTGATGCTACGAGAAAGCGTATCCTGTCCGAGTCCCAAAAACTGTTTACCAAGGCGGGACAAAATGACATTGTCGTTCTTTTCTTCTCGGGACACGGATACAAAGGAGGATTTGTCGCATACGACGCGTTCTTGACGTATAATGATATCCGACAGTTGTTCTCCAAATGCAAGTCAAGGAATAAGATGGTTTTCGCTGACGCTTGTTTTTCTGGAGATATCAGGGATAACTCCGGCGGCGGGTTTGACGATAAGAAAAATAATATAATGCTTTTTTTATCGTCCCGGAGCAATGAGTATTCCATTGAGAATCCCCGATTGCGGAATGGATTCTTTGCGACGTGTCTCTTACGGTCACTTAAGGGCGGAGCAGACACAAACAAAGACCGTATTATAACGGCGAAAGAACTGTTCACGGCGGTCAGTACTGGAGTCAAACGATTATCTCAAGACCACCAACATCCCGTCATGTGGGGTAACTTTGACGATTCGATGCCCGTAATGGTTTGGAAATAAACGTGAAATTATGGAAAAGGTGCGTATCAAATGCCCGGTCTGTGGTGTCATTCTCGAAACGGATGATAATCCGGCAAACTATGAGAAGAATGTGACCTGTCCCAACTGTAAGACGAAGAACAAGTTTTCCTCGTTCAAGCGGTTGGCCCCGGCGCCCGTCCCCGTTGAAGATAGCAGCACCGAAATCAAGATCGTATCAAATGACGACCTTGGTGCCTTGTACGACCCTTTGGCTAGCAGGAAATACCCGTTGTCGGAAGGGCGCAATCTGATTGGCAGAATGACACACAATTCTCCGTCAAAAGCAAGCGTGCCTATTTCAACAGATAACCGTCGCATGAGCCGGTCCCATTTATTCATCGATGTCATGAAAGGAGCAGATGGACGTTATCACGCATACGCTTCCAATGCATCCAACTTAAACGAAACAAAGATCAATGATGTCGTATTGCAAGACGATGACAAGATAAGTCTGAAGCATCAAGACAGACTCTCATTGTCTGGAACAGAACTCATATATCTCGGAAGTCGCGTTGACGATGATACAATACTTCATGTCTAATGAAAATTCAAGTCATATCATATCCGATAAACGAAATAGGGCAAAGGACCAATCAGGAGGATAGTCTTTTCCCTTCCCCTGAAGTAATCCCTTCCGAGGGTCCGCTATTTATTCTATGCGATGGAATGGGAGGGCATGCAGCAGGAGAGGTCGCGTCGCAAACCGTTTGTTCTGCGATGAGCCAGTTTATCCAAGCCCACCCTTCCGAAGATGGTGTATTTGGGATTGACGATTTCTCAAGAACTCTAGATTGCGCATATGCAGCCCTGGATGAAAAGGATACCGACGACGAGAAGAAGATGGGGACGACGCTGGCTCTTGCCAAGTTCCACAAAGGCGGTTGTTTCGTAGCGCATATCGGTGATAGTCGTATTTATCATATTCGTCCATCTGAGAAACGAGTATTGTTTGTAACACGAGATCATTCCCTGGTTAATGACTTAATTGAGCTTGGCGAATTAACTGCGGAAGAAGCGAAAACGTCCCGACAAAAGAACGTTATCACCCGTGCCATGCAGCCGCACCAGGACCAGCATGTTTTAGCGGATTGCACTAATTTGACAGACCTGAAGGAAGGAGATTATCTTTATATGTGTAGCGATGGGATGCTGGAGCATATGGAGGACCGTGAAATTGTGAACATCCTTGCATTACGGAAGAGTGATAACGAGAAGATTCGGATCCTTAAAGGCGCGACCAAGGATAATAGGGATAATCATTCCGCTCATCTGATCAGAATTGTTTCCGTCCAGGATAATGAAGAGTCAAATACCGAGACCGATAGAAGGGAACCCGCCCATCGTAAGTTTTGGTATGTCATGGCAATCTTGTTGATTATCTTGCTCCTTATTGCCGTATTTGTGTTTAAGATACAGTTGTAAAGCACTCGTTAATCATTTCATCCTAGAAACCATACATTTTGTGTAGTAAACTTAAAAAGTGTTTTTTGATTGAAAAAAGAGGTCTACTTTTGTTTCAGAAAGAAATAATAACTTAATAATCAAACACCATGAAAACCCAGAACACCCCTATGACGGAGTCCACTGAGCTCCAGAACAGCCCCAAGAACAACAAGGAAGAGTCCTCCCGCTTTTGGCAGAATGTGCTTGTCGGAGGCGTCCCCGGTATCCTGATTGGCGCCGGCGTATCGAGCGCTTTCGCAAGGCGGCCGGAAGTCCCTGCCGAAACTCCCGATCAGCCTGAAGAGAATACTGAAGAGGCCGCTTCGGAAGTCCAGGAGATTCAGGTCGCCCATTCCGTGACCGATGACATGTCCTATAGCGAAGCATTTGCTGCTGCCCGAAATGAAGTCGGTCCCGGTGGGGCATTCGTTTGGCACGGTAACGTGTATGGCACCTATCGCGGTGATGACGCCGAATGGCAGGAGATGTCCGATGAAGATCGTGCAGAGCACAGCCAGGCGATTATGGCCCAGGTGCGTCCGAATCCTTATACGCCTACGGCAAATGAACCTGAAATCGTTGAAGTGTCCGAGAACGACACTCCTGAGGAAGTCCCTACGAATGCTGGTGAGCAGGAAGACGAGGTAGATATCCATATCGTCGGGGTCGCACAAGGCCAGACGGAAGACGGAACGGTCGTAACCGTTGGATATGGCGCTGTCGACGGCCAGTACGCTGAGTTTGTTGACTCTGATGGTGATGGCGAAGTTGATACCGTGTTGATTGATCACAACGACAATCAGGTCCTGGACGAAGGTGAAATCCATGGTATCGAACCGGGAATCACTGTCGACGACCTGGTCGCTGAAGCACAGGCCAATACTGCGGCTGCCGTCGATGATGCACTCTACGGCGAGATGCCCGATTATACTAACGACGCCGATACCAGCAGTTTCGTTTAGTCTTTTTGAGGACAAGAAGAAATGGCTAGCGAGTATTCAAATCTTCCTGCAGGGGCAACGCTTCAAGGAGGTAAGTATGAAATATTAAAAGTCCTGGGCCAGGGTGGGTTCGGGATTACTTACCTCGCTGAGCAAACCGGCCTGGGGATGAAGGTCGCTATCAAGGAATTCTTCCTCAAGGGATCCTGTCAACGTGATTCATCGACCTCGGAGGTCAGTGTCCCGGTGACGGACAACAAAGAGCTGGTTACCAAATGCCAGAAGAAGTTCAAGTCGGAAGCCCGGAAGATTGCTTCCCTGAATAATGACCACATCGTCAACATTATCGACATCTTTGACGAGAACGGGACATCGTATTATGTGATGAAATACCTGCGGGGCGGATCCTTGGCCGATAAGGTCAAGGATAGCCCTATGCCCGAGCGGAATGCCCTCAAAGTTATTTATGAGATATCTGACGCATTGGATTCCATTCATTCTCATGGACTTCTTCATCTTGATATCAAACCGGCCAACATCCTGTTTGATGAGCGAGATCGCGCGGTCTTGATTGATTTCGGGGTTTCCAAGTATGTCGATTCCCAGGATGACACGACCACGACATCGTCTCTTGTTGGGTTCAGCCGCGGATTTGCCCCTCTGGAACAGGTCAATGCAACAATCTCCTCTTTGACCGCAGCAACTGACTTGTACGCCTTGGGTGCTACACTCTACAACCTGGTGATGGGTGTTGCACCACCCGAGGCTTCACAAGTTATGGATAGTGGTCTGCCTCCGATGCCTCCGGGAATCAGTGTAGAAGTTAAGAATGCCATCTCCCGCGCCATGCAGCCCAGGAAGAAGGACCGTCCCCAAGACGTACGGTCTTTCCTGGAATTGCTTCCCCAGGAAACGGATCATTCTGATGACGAGGCCACTGAATTTGTTCCAGAGAATCGTGGCACGTCGAGTCCATCCCCAGCACCTTCCACGGGAAGGATTTGGAAAATCGCGACCGCTTGTCTGTTATGTGCAACACTCGTATTTGGCGTTCTCTGGTTCTTGCAAAAGCGAGGTAGTGGACCCGACATGAGTGGGAAAATAGAGACGCTTACTGTAGCAAACGAAGATCTTCAGAAACAGGTTAATGACCTTCAGAGCAAAGAGAAGACATTGACTCAAACCAATAGTAACTTACGTAAGCAAGTTGACGACTTAAAGGGGCAGGTCTCCACGCAGAATAACAAAGTCAGCACATTGCAGAAGGAAAATGCAAGCCTGAAGAGCGATGTCAGTAAGTATAAAACCGATGCCGACAAATGGCGGCGTTATGTTCAATCGAATAGTAAGTGATGAAATCATTTGAAAGAAGCCTTTTTGTTGCGCTTTTATTTGCCTGTTTTTCCTCATTGTGTGTCTTTGCGCAGGAGAAGTCTTTGCTGTACTACGACTCGCATGAGAAAGAAATCCTTCCTGACGCTCAGATTGCCTTCAAGGATGGCAATTATGAACGTGCGGTCCTTCTTTGCGGATGGCATTCCACCATCGTTGGAGATAATAAAGCGGACTCGCTTCGTGAAAAATCAGAACGATGCGCCAAATTATCCAAGGAGATGAACGACCTTAAGTCCGAAGGCCAAATAAAAGAAGCAAAGCTAAAAGCGAGCGCTATCCTTTCTCTTAATCCTGATGATGCAGCAGCTAAGGCTGTTTTGTTAATCGAGGAAGCAATATCGCCTGTTCCGGATACAGTTTTAATCCAGCCGGCAGATACGCTTGTTGTGACTCCACCTGACAAAGGAGAAGTTGAACCCGAAGTGGAACAACAGCCAGGTCTGGTTAATCCTCCTGTTGAAATAGCCCCTGCCACTCCGGATACTGTCGGACCGGATCTTGACCAGGCTTCACAAGCCACTCCCTATGAGCCTCACACAAGGTTCGTAATCAAAGCCGGAGCAAGTATCCTCGATCTGAATCAGATGTCTCAATCCATAGCACCTGGAGCGGCGATTGGTATATACGATTTAGGGGGTAGTCGGATAGGAGGAGAGATAGGGGTCAATATGTGCTCGAGTCTCTCGGCCTCTACTGCGTCGCTGTTTGGGGTCGATGCTGCACTGGTGTTCCGGGCTGCAAAGAATATATATCCCAAGTTGGGGATTGGTTTCTTCTCTTGCAAATCTACTGAAGTAAATGACTCGACGATGGGTATGTGCGCTGGTGCTGGTCTGTCCTTCCTGGTTGGTGGGCATTTCTGCCTAGAGCTAGGAACGAAATATTATCCCAAAGTTTGTGTTCAGGGAACTGAGACGGTTTCAACGACGCCGGGTGCCAGCTATGAATTCCCTTCTGTAAAACAAATACTTCCTGGCGGAATTGCACCGTTCGTCTCTCTTGGTTGGGCTTTTTAATTCGGGATCATTATGAAGCGGTTTCTCATACCCGCATTGGCCATTGTATTAGGCGTAATACACTCTTGTACGGATTTCAAAGAAGAGGAAGTTCCTGTTCCATTCGGAGTTAATGCAAATGAATTGTCTTTCTTAAAAGGTGGCGATACCCGCTCGCTAACTGTTAGCAGTGGATCGAAGTGGGATGTTACAAGCATGCCCGGATGGCTCAGTCTAGGGAAGATAAATCGATCCGAAATGTCCCCTTATGAATGGACCGTTGGCTTCTCCGCTTCTGCCAATGATGAGTATAACCGTGAGGGAAAGATCATTATTAAAGCTGGGGTGGAAACGGCAGAGATTTCAGTATCCCAAGAAGGTAAAAAAGGGAGATATGTCGCTGTTGAGTCCGTCTCGGTTTCTCCTTCAGAGTTGACATTGACAGAAGGAGATTATTCCTCTTTGTCATTGGTCATCACACCATCAAATGCCTCTGTCCAGACAGTCTCTTGGGAATCCAGTTCTCCAACAGTTGCAACTATCTCTCAATCCGGTCGGATTGATGCCTTGGCAGAAGGGACGACACTGATTACCGTTACGACAGAAGACGGCGGAAAAACGGCGTCATGTACAGTTACGGTAATAGCTAAGGTCATTCCCGTATCAGGGATTACACTGGATAAGACACTTTTGACCATGAAAGAGGGAGAAGTGCAGACGCTTTCAGCATCTATTGCTCCTTCAAACGCAACAGACAAATCGGTGACTTGGTCATCCAGCAATACTTCCGTTGCAACGGTTTCTTCTTCTGGAGTTGTAACGGCGAAGTCTGCCGGCACTGCGACAATAACGGTTACAACAACTGACGGTGGGAAGAAGGCAACATGTTCGGTTACTGTTCTTTCTTCTTCTGGCACCGAAAATGGTCATGAATGGATAGACATCGGGCTGAGTGCAAAATGGTCACCGTACAACTATGGAGCCTCTTCAATTACTGACAATGGAGGTTATTATTTTTGGGGGGATCCAACAGGAACGGCAAGTGTGTATTATTATAGTGCACCGCAAACATATCACATAAGCGGGACGTCGTATGATATAGCGAAACAACAATGGGGTGGAAGTTGGCGTCTTCCAACCTTCGCGGAGGTCAAAGAGTTATATACAACGTGTTCTTGGTCCTGGACAACACTTGATGGAAAGACGATGCTTAAAGCTACTGGTCCAAATGGCAAGAGCATCTATTTCGTTCCTACTGGCCTCATGTATAATGACTCATACCAAACTTCTGATTGTGTTATTATTCTGTCCGGAGATTCCTTTAATGCAACATCTTTCGCTTCCTACGTAACAATCTATCCGTATTTTTACAGGATATCCCCTGACGGAGAAGCAACGGAAGCAGGGCATTCTGGGAGTAACTGCAGGTTCCCCATACGGCCAGTTTTATAAACTAGTCTAGGCATTAATTATATGAAATCAAAAAAACACCTCCTCCAAATACTGCTAATATCCACGGTATATGCTCTCGTCTCGTGTACTGATTTTCATGAAGAAGAGGTGCCGGTTAGTTTTGGCGTGGACACTAATGATTTGAGCTTTGCTGCTTCTTTGTCTACACGAACAGTAACTGTAAACAGTGGATCTAAGTGGGATGTTACAAGCATGCCCGGATGGATCAGTCTTGGAAAGATTAGTCGATCCGGAATGTCCCCATATGAATGGAACGTAGACTTCACCGCTACTGCCAATGATGAGTTTAACCGAGATGGCACGATTGTCTTTAAATCTCAATCTGAAACGAAAGAGATTTCAGTAACCCAGGAAGGCAAAAAAGGAAAGTACATCGCCATTGAGTCAGTTTCCATTTCACCGACGGAATTGTCTTTGATCGAAGGGGAGAATGCATCATTGACGTTTGTTATTTCTCCTTCCAATGCTTCTATTAAGGACGTCACATGGAAATCTAGCGATCCATCTGTTGCGACCATCTCTCCATCCGGTCGTGTTGAAGCGATTGCAACTGGAAAGACTGTGATCACGGTGACGACTGAAGACGGAGGTAAGTCGGCTAGTTGTTCTGTTACTGTAAGCCCAGTGAGCGTCAGTTCCGTGAGTTTGGACAAAGAGTCTATTACATTGAAGATAGGGGAGACTTCCTCCTTGACGGCCACAGTCCTTCCCGAGAATGCTGCGAACAAGAAAGTGTCTTGGTCTAGCTCCAACACTGGAGTTGCGACGGTGGATTCAAATGGTAAGGTGACAGGCATTGGCGTCGGTTCTGCAAAGATTACCGCGACAACGGAGGATGGAGGGAAGACGGCTACATGCTCCGTGACAGTGAACCCTATCACTGTGACAGGTGTTAGCTTGAACAAATCATCTATGTCGTTGCTTATCGGAGGATCGGAGCAGTTGGTCGCTACTGTAACCCCATCAAATGCGACAAACAAGAATGTCATATGGTCTAGTTCTAATTCTAACGTAGCGACGGTTGATTCTAACGGAAATGTATCTGCCATTAAAGTTGGGACAACGATTATCACAGCAACAACCGAAGACGGCGGAAAGAAAGCTACTTGTTCCGTGACAGTGAATCCTATCGCTGTAACGGGTGTTACTCTTAATCAAACAAGCATCACTATGACGGTTGGGGACACTCAGACGCTAACGGCAACAGTGACCCCTTCCAATGCAACGGATAAATCCGTGACATGGTCGTCTAGCAACACTTCAGTGGCTACTGTGTCATCATCGGGCGTCGTTACGGCTAAATCCGCAGGCTCAGCCACGATCACTGTAACCACGAACGATGGTGGGAAGAAGGCGACATGCTCTGTGACTGTCCAAACCCAGAAGGTCTCCGTTACGGGAATAAGTCTCGATAAGACGTCACTCTCCATGACTGTTGGAGACACGCAAACGCTGACGGCAACAGTGACTCCCTCTAATGCAACAGACAAGTCTGTGAGTTGGTCTTCGAGCAATACGTCTATAGCGACAGTGTCCTCATCCGGAGATGTTACGGCAAAGGCCGCCGGTTCGGCTACGATCACTGTAACCACAAACGATGGAGGAAAGAAGGCAACGTGTGCAGTGACTGTCCAGGCTCAGACCGTCGCTGTCACTGGGGTTAGTTTGAACAAGACGTCCCTGTCCATGACTGTTGGAGATACTCAGACGCTGACTGCCACGATTACACCTTCGAATGCCACGAATCAGTCCGTGACCTGGTCTTCCAGCAACACATCTGTGGTAACGGTATCCACATCGGGTGTCGTTACGGCGAAAGCTGCTGGTTCGGCCACGATTACGGTGACCACGAGTGACGGTGGAAAGACTGCGACGTGTGCCGTGACGGTTCAAAACGTTTCTCTTCCTGTTCTATCTTCTGTTACAGTATCCAATATTCAGCAAACATCCGTTACACTGTCTTCCGGGATCGCTTCTACTGGAGACGGATATATCCTGGAGAAAGGGTTCTGCTATAGTACATCTGCCAATCCTGATAAGGATGACACCATTGCGTACGTAAATGGAAGTAATTGGACGGTAACTGTTACTGGATTGAGCCAGAATACTAAGTACTATGTCCGCTCATTCGCAACAACTCAATATGGAACCTCTTACAGTGAGCAGGTGTCATTTACTACCTCATATGATCCAGTTGTGTTTGGCACCCTCACAATACAAGAGACTTCATTCTATTATGCTAAAGCTCAATGCGCTATCAACTCATATGGAAGTGCCACAGTTATTAGAGAAGGCTATTGCTTCTCCACACGTCAGACTCCATCGGTCAATGATAATGTGATTCTTTGTGACTCATCAAGCGAGGTTACTGTGATTCAGCCTCTCGAGACCAATACCAAATACTATATAAGGCGCTTCGTACAGAATAGTATGGGGACTTATTATGGGGACGAATTATCCTTTACTACATTGAATGCTCCTCAATATGCTATTCCCGGAAAGTTCTCGATTAGTTCGACTAACACCGTCTTGTTTAGTTGTGGGAATCTGATACAAGAAGATTCACGGTTTTATTTCGCTGATTCACAGTATTTTGTCAGTAATGAGAGCAATCTTGTAGAAGGCGCAAAACATGACTTATTACCCAATTATGCAAGTTCTCATTTCCCCGCAGGAGGATGGAGACTGCTGAGCACGGAAGAGTGGGATTATTTATTAAAGACTAGGGCCAATGCTAAGAATTTATATGCAGTAACGACAGTTAATGGTATTGCTGGAGTCTTGCTGCTCCCGGATAACTGGGAATCACCAATACAACCTTTTGCGCCTGAAGATGGTTTTGATTTAATGACATTCTCTACACTAGAAAAATTTGGCGCGGTTTTCCTCCCTTTAACTGGTACATATCAGAAGGGTTCAATCTTGAATTTTGGATCGAAAGCCATGTATTTTATTAAAACATGGAATGCCGCAAATGTTTCCGGGAATTTTTATGCTTGGCTTGATATTAATGTGAATGGTACAGTTAAGACCGACTCTGGGACCTGGAGCGGGTCAAGTTATGACCCGCAGGGGTTCGCATATAGACTTGTATTAGATTTCAATTAGTGATTATATCTATCGAAGTCTTGGCCAATTATGAATGAATCCCTTAAGAATAGAATTGTTCTTCTTCTTGGTGCCGGTTTCCCAAGGCCTTGGGGAGCCCCATCAAGTGAAGAATTGAAAGCCATTGTACTAGATCGTATTGGAACTAGCTCTCTTGCTTTCTTAGTAAAGCATTTCTCTTCTTTTGAGTTCGAGGACATTATTGCTGCATTGTACAACTGTGCAGTTTACCCTTTGGATTCATTCAAACAAACTTTGTTTCAAATCAATATCCCATCCGGAGTAGATCTCGAGGATGCCTCACATATATACTGTGATTGCATTAATCTTGTGATGGAGAGAATTCATGATTATGAAAAGAAATCCTGTAGTTCTATAAATATTGGGCGTAATAATGACCTAAAAGACTTTTTTAGGATGCTTAGTTCAAAATACAAGCATGTCGCTGTATACACTACGAATTATGACGAAATGTTGCCTAGTATTTTGGATTGGAAGGATGATGCTCTTTCTTTACGTAATGATAGGTTTTTCTATGATCCATTAACCCAGCATAGACTTAAGAAATCATATTCGCATTTACACGGCTCAATACATTTAGACATGTCTGAGTTTGATGGACAACAATACGATATCCGTCACTATCTCAGTTACTTCCCCCGAGAATGGATGCACACCATCTATGGAGGAAATCCTGGTGAAATTGATTTGTTTTCACCGATTATTGTCGGACATAGTAAGACGCAACAGATTCTTTCAAAGCATTTTAACTATGCGGTAACCTGTTTTGCTAACGATCTTTCCAATTGCAATACATTTCTATCGATAGGTTACTCTTTTTCTGACATGCATCTAAACTCACTTATCCGACAATATACAGTATCCCGGCCGGTTTCATACAGAGTTATCGATAGAATAGATACGGTCTATAACTCATCTCTCGAAAATAATATCTCGTCTTATGTAATAGGATATCAATATGGGTCATATACACCAGACACGGTACACGATAAACTATTTGTGAGAGAAAGCGGCCGAGTCGCTTATTATAAACTTGGAACGGACGCATTTCTGAAAGATCAGGCCTTTTGGAATGATTATTTATAAGCAACCTACGCATTATACAAGCCATTCGAAGTTTTCCTTCCCGGCTCCGAGCTCGAAGTGGTACTTGATGATGCCGAGGTCCATCTTGCTGTAGCCGATCATCGAGAAGACCGGCTTGGCCGCGACTTTGGGAAGCTTGCTGAAGTCCTTGAATCCCACGTACTCCAGATAGAACTTCTGCTGGTTGACGGCAGTAGGGGCGAGGAGGGCTGCATCAACGCCTTTCTTGAACCACTTGGGTGTCAGGTCGCTGGCGTTGCTGATGTCGCGGACATCCTTCACCTTGTGACCGGCTCCCTGTGTCTCGCCGTAGCCCAGCGCGATGTAACAGCCTATCTTCTCTCCGTCCTCCAGTTCATAGGTCCCGGGGACCTTGCTGTAGCTCAGGCCCGTCCAGCAGGTGTTGAGTCCGAGGGTCTGGGCCAGCAGGACGAGCTGCTCGCCGTAGTACCCGATCTTCTCGTCCAGGTCGTCGCCCTTCTTCCCGGCCATGATGAAGTAGTTCTTCACGCCGGAGAAGGACCCGTAGGCCATGACGCCCTTGTAGGCCTTGGGCTCGTCGGTAACCAGCTGGACATGCAGCCCTGCTTCCTTGTTGATCTCCCAGACTCTATTCTTCAAGACGGCAAGGATTTCCTCGGGGATGGGGGAGTCCTTGTATTTCCGCACGGAATGCCGTGCCTCGATCGCTTCGAGCAGTGTCATATCTGTTTCCCTTTATTCTTCTTTCTTGGTGCGCTTGCCCAGCGGCCCGTGATGGGGGCCGCGGTTGAGCTGTATGCCGTTCCGGTTCAGCACGCGGAAGACGCTGGCCCGGGAGGCATAGCCGCTGGCCTCCCAGATGTCGTCGATGGAGTGGCCCGCGTTGTACATGCTGATGATGGTCCTGTCCCGGTACTGGCGGAGCCCCCGCTTGGCGTTCGGCTTGACCTTCCGGCTGCTCTTCAGCCCCTGCTCGGAGCGGCGTACCGACGTGGCCTCAGATGAGAGCCTTGAGATGGTGTCCAACACGTCGTTCGCGCCGGTTTCGGGGAAGAGTTCACCCTTCGTATCGATCCGGTCGTGGATGCTAACGAGACGGATCCCGTACTCCCGGCAGAGGTCCAGGAACACCCCAAGTTCGCGGATGCCACGGAGGGCGTTGCTGAGCTTGCTGACGACGACCTCGTCTCCCTTGGCAAGGCGCGTGAGCATCCGCCGCCACTGCGGGCGGTACTTCTCCTGGGCGCCTTCCTCCTCGATGATGGTAGCGCAGCCGAACGAGCGCATCCACGCGAGGTCTTCGTCCCGCGTGGAGAGGTTCTTCGTGAGGAAGAGGTATCCGATCCTTGCCATGAGTGAGGTGTTTGCCTGCCGCTAATTTACGAAGAATTGTGCACACTTCAAATGATACTCGCAATAATACTTGGGGACATACCGGCTCTTAGCCGGTAATGTCCTTTCCCCTCATATCCATAAAACGTCTCCAGTATCGCCATCCGCTGCAAGAAAATGCCATCCGGATTGGTGTAAACGGCTGGAAATAGGTATCTTTGTTATAGATTCAAGTGGCTGAGAATCAACAGTATAGTATTCTATACCAGTATTGACTATACTATACTGGTTTGAATGCGCCCCAGAGGCGGTCCTGGCTTTTCAAGGCAATCCTTTTTCCCTTAAATCGGGACAGGATGACGGACAGTAACGCCAGGGGAGAAGCGGACCGATTCCACCTGGATCCGGATCCATTTATGGAATCCGAGTATCATTTTTAAGCGAAAAGTATACTCGAAAGAAAAAAGATATGAGCAGTAAAGAAATCGCAAACTTCCGCCAGCTGGGGGACATGATCCTTCCCCGGCTGCTCAACGCCAACTACCTCCGCAACATCGACGACTACGGGGACTACGCCCTGCTGACCTACCACCTGGCAGAGCCGGTCCCGATCCAGTCGGCGCTCGACGACATGGAGGACAACATGGACCTGAACGTCCTCTACCACGCCGAGGTCATCTCCGCCACGACCCGGGGCGAGCACTGCTGCGCCTACTGCGTCCCCAACAACGGGAAGATGTACAAGATTAACGCGCAGTCTCGCCCGGACGGGATGCTCGAGGACGTCTACGTCTACATGTACGATTCCCTCGAGGTGATGCTCGAGGCCCTGAAGGAGGACCTCCTGCAGCACACGCGGGGACAGCACGTCAAGTGCAGCATGGACATGGCCCGGCTGGTCGCGGACTTCATGTAGTGCCGGCGATGGACGAGAGGCTCTACAGGCAGTTGGTGGCAGTGATCCGCAGGCACTCCTTCCAGATCCAGGTCGAGGACGAGGACGGCTACCACGAGTTCACCTCCGACGCGTGCGAGGAGGGGGAGACCGTCCTCGTCCGCTGCCTGACGCTCCGGGCGAACTACACCTACGGCGACTACCCGCGCGGACACCTCTGGCACATCCCCCTCAGCGAAATCCACAAACAGATCCGTAAGATGTCCCGTGACAGTTCGGAATTCATGTGGCGGACGAGGCGGCGGGAGCTCAACCGCTACGACGTCGAGCGCATCATCCTCGGCGCCTCCCACGGGGTCATCCGCCTGAACATGGTCTAAGCGTCCCTGCCGGTGGAGCCCGGCACATTCCCATTTTCCCTTAATTCAATCAAACCATCCATAGACATGACACTCCTTGCAGCAATCGTCCTTTTCGTGACCGTGACCGTCTACGCCGTCTTCCCGTTCTTCTACAAGAGAACGACGGACTCCTTCACGGCTTTCTACCTTTTGATGGCACTGTCCCCGAAAGCCCGGTTCCACTACCGGATCACCGTCGCCCTGCAGGTCTTCCTCGTGAACCTCTGCTGCCTGGTGCTGCAGGGGCCTAGCCCGTGGCAGTTCCCGGGCCTGGTGCTCGTGATGCTCCTTATCCCGGATAAATGCACGGGTGCCATCTTCCGATGGCTTCACGACGACCGGCGTGCCCTCATGGGCGCCTTCGCCCTCTTCTTCATCCTGATGGCGTTCCCGCCGCTTTTCAACCTGAGCCTTTCGCTGGGGATGGTCATGATCGCCTCGGCGTTCTACCCGTCGTGGATGATCACCATCTACTTCATGTGCGAGGACGAGATGGAAAAGAAGGTCAAGAGGACCCCGGAGAACATCGCGAAGATGTATTTCTGCTCGAAACGTACCAACCGTAAGCTGGCATTCCTCGACCCATAAATGCCACGCTCCGTGCGGCACGGATAACCCTATAAACAAGCTACAGACATGAAACGAATCACACCCCCTCAGCCGGGACGCAAGTGCCCGGACTATATCCACTCCCTGCCGAAGAAACTGGCAGACACCCTCCACCAGAAGACCAAGGACCGGTACACCAAGTACGAGGCCTTCCACTACCTGATGGAGCGGCAGGCGGTGAACAATTCGGAGGAGTCGAAAAACCACACCCGTCCGTTCACCGTCACGATCACCGAGCTGTCCGTCGACTGGGGCTGGCACCGCCATACGGTGACCGCCTTCCTCGGGAAGCTCGTCGCCCTGGACTATCTCACGGTCGAGAAGACCCCCGAGGGATTCTCGCTCCTTCTGAACGACCTCTACCTTCCGGACTTCTAGGAGCGGTCCGGGACCCGGGGCTTGCCCGGAGTCCGGCCGCGACCCGAAATGGCGAAAACGGGCCGGAAAACGGCCTTCCCGGGGCGGTCCCATCCTCCCCCGGAAATCCTCCTCGAAAGATGACTCTTGTTTGGCAGCGGGCTTGCCCGTTTGCCACGAACGAAGGGAGGGTGGTAACTTAATACCAACCTGACCCGGGGTCAAGTTGCGGAGTGCCGACATGCAGCAAGCTGGGCACCGGAGGAAAGGGAGGAATATAACCCTGAAAACACGAGCCAAATGGAAACACAGAAACAGGTCGTCCACTTCCAGGCGAGGAAGGGATTCACGACCGCGCAGAGCAACGAGCACCAGAGGCGCTGGACCGAGAAGGGCTGGGCGCAGGCAAACGAGAACGGCCGCATCGACCGCTCCCGCACGCGCCTGAACTTCGAGATCGTCCGGGGCGGTAAGGTGCAGCCCGTGGACAAGAGCAAGTCCATCCCGGAGCTGTTCCGGGAGAACATCACCGCCCGCGGGCTCAAGGACCCCAATGAGAAATGTCCAGACGACCCGAAGATCCGGACCGTCGCGGACTTCATCATCAGCGGATCGCACGAGCGGCTCTGCCAGCTGGCCTTCGGCAGGCAGCAGCTCGACCTGACTATGGGTGCCGACAACAGCCGGGTCATAAGACGTACCGCGATCGAGAACTGGGCGAAGGATATGTATGACGTCCTCGCCGGCAGGTTCGGGGAGGAGAACATCCTGTCGTTTATCGTACACCTGGACGAGCGGACGCCCCACATCCATGCCGACATCATCCCTGTGCAGGACGGCATGATCTCCTTCAACAAGGTCTTCGCCGGAGGGTCGAAGTACGAGTTCAGCAAACGCTCCCTCGCGCTCCACGACCTCTTCGCGGCGGTCAACCGCAGGTGGGGACTCGAGCGCGGTGACAGCGTCGCCGTGACCCACGCGAAGAAGAAAAGCCACGAGGAGTACCGGCGCGAGCTGTCCGGGGAGTGCAGCGCACTCGAGAAGGAAGTCAGCAGCAAGAGTGCCACCCTCAAGACCCTCGACGAGCAGATCGCCCAGGCGGCAAAACGCCTGAAGTCCCTCACGACGATGGTCTCCCATCTGGAGGCTTCGCGGGCACGCATCGAAGAGGAGATCGACGCCATCCGGCAGTCCCTCTCCGAGGACGGCCTTGGCACCTCCCGGCGCTCGGACCTCCGGCAGCAGGAGGAGTCCCTCCAGAAGAAACTCGACGAGATCCTGGGCAAGCTGGACGACAAGCGCGGCAAGCTCAGGGACGCGGAGCGTAAGCTCGCGGAGCTTCGCCGCCAGGTCGAGGCCTCGGAGGAGCGGCAGGAGGAGCTGCAAAAGCAGATACGCGATGCCACGTCACAGGTGTCGGAGATCGCCCTGAACAAGGTCGGGATCCAGGCGCTGTGGACCATCCTGCGGGACTTCCAGATCTTCAAGAGCATGCTTCCCGCCAGCGAGCACGCGCTCCTCGACGACTCCCTCCTGCAGGACATGACCCGGCAGGGCGCGGGGATCATCACCTGCGCGGCGCTCCTCTTCGTGGGGATGGTCGACCAGGCCACGACCTTCGCGGAGAACAAGGGCGGGGGAGGCGGCCACCCCGGCGGAGGCTGGGGGCGCGACCCCGAGGAGGACGAGCGGGCGTGGATCATGCGGTGCCTGGCAAGATCGAGGCAGATGATGGCCCCGGCGGGACGCCGGATCAGGCGGTAGGATGCCAGGTCCGGGAACGGAATCAACCATGAACCTTAAACACACGAATCAAGATGAAAAGACATATGATGGTTTTGATGGCCCTGTGCCTGGCCGCACTGTCCGCCCGGGCACAGGACACCACGGCGGTCTGTCCGGGAGGGCAGGTCCGCCAGGGATGCACGTGCGGCTGCCACAGGCGGCCGGTGAACGACTACGACGGGCTGAACGCCCTCCGGAAGCGCCTTGCCAACCCCGGGTGGAACGGGAGCCTGTCCGGGATAGGCACCGGGCTGAAGCTCGAGGATGGCAGGATCAAGCCACTCTCCCAGTCCTCTTCCCGGAAGGAGGCCGATCCGCCGGTGACGTCTTCGGGGAGTTATGCTGGTGAAAATGCGGAGCCCGTGAATCCCTTCCTGGAGGAGATGGGCAGGGGGGAAGTGCCTGTGGGTGCGCCCGTGTACGTCTTCTTCCCTCTCGCGGGGACGCATGTGACGGACCCGACGCAGCTGCTCAACGTAAGGGCGGTGGCGGAGCTGGCTGTCTCGGAGGGCCTGCGGGTGCGGATCACCGGGGCGGCGGACTCGGCGACGGGATCGCCTGAGAAGAACGCCGCGCTCGCGCTCTCCCGGGCGGAGAACCTCGCAGCCCTGATGAAGGAAAGGGGAGTGCCGGAAGAGAGAATAGAGGTCCTCTCGGAGGGAGGGACTGCCCGGTACGGCCCGGCCCAGGCGAACCGGAACTGCCGGTTGGAGCTGTTCATCCGATAAGATGGAAGGGAAGGTTCGACCCCCACCGACTATACGTTTTCAATAACAACCAAACACACATCGCCATGAAAAAAGCAAAAGAAGAGAACAAGAAGATGACGAAGAAGTATTTCGTCGCCGAGGTGTTCAGCTGTGGATTCTCGCCGCACTTCAAGTTCAGCACAGATTCCCGCGAAGACGCCGTACAGTATGCCGAACTCATGCGGCGCAACAACCCCGATGGTGAGTTCGTCGTACTCGAACTGATCTGACGGATGGCTCAGCGGACCGACGCCTTCGGGATATCCTCCCAGAGCGTCGTGTAGTGCGGGCTCTGATGCTCGCGCGACATCCTGATCTCTCCGCTCCCCTGGGAACCCAGAAGGACCGCGCCGCGGCCGAAAATCTTATGGATGGAGTCGATGCTCGTAGAGAGCCTCGACTCCTTTTCCAATGCGTCCATATCGGAGAAAAGGGAATGGGCATAGCCCTCCTCCTGCACGAGTCTCGTGATGACCACGCCCGCTTTCTTGTAACCGTAGCCTTCCCTGAAAAGGTCCCGGCATCCTTCCAGCGCATGGCGGATGAAGACCCTGTGGTCAGCCGTCCCATCCGGGAAGACGACATGACTGCTGCTGAAGGCCTGGGGTGCATTCTCCTTGAAGCGGTTCGTCATGGCGAAGACGACCATCTCCAGGGCTATCGAGTTCTGTCCCCGGAGCTTCGTCACCGCGGACTCCGCGAAATTCGCAACCTGCTCTGAGAGTTCCTGCAGCGTGGTGATCTCCTTGCTGAAGCTCCTTGACACACAGATGGTCTGGCGCGGTTCGATCATGTCCTCCAGCGCGATGCAGGGGATACCCTTCAACTCCTTCCACGTCCTGTAACCGGGCAGGTGGAAGAGCATCCGGACCGTGGTCTCCGGCAAGGACACGTAGTCCCAGGCGGTCTTCACCCCCATCGCCTCCAGCTTCTTCATCATCCGTCTCCCGATGCCCCAGACGTCCTCGGCGGGAAATGCCTTCAGCACCTTCTCGATGTCCTGCGGCCGGTGCATGTAGCAGCCCCCCTTGAGCTTGGGGTAGCGCTTGCAGAGCTTCGAGGCGATCTTCGCCAGGGTCTTCGTCGGTGCGATGCCGACGGACACGGGTATGGAGGTCTGCCTCCAGCACTCCCTCGATATCTCCTTGGCGTAAGCGTCGAAGTCCGCTTCGATGCCGTCCAGGTCCAGGAACGCCTCGTCGATGGAATACACCTCGACGGAAGGGGAGTAGTTCCGCAGGACCTCCTGCACCCTTCTGGACATGTCGCCGTACAGCGCGAAATTCCCGCTGAAGACGGCCACGTGGTTCTTCTCCACGATGTCCCTTATCTTGAACAGCGGGTCGCCCATCTTGATGCCGAGCGCCTTGGCCTCGTTCGACCTCGCCACCGCGCAGCCGTCGTTGTTGCTCAGCACGATGACCGGCCTCCCGTTCAGTTCCGGACGGAAGACCCGTTCGCACGAGGCGAAGAAGTTGTTGCAGTCGGCAAGGGCGTACATGGGTTCAGTCCTCCTCCCGGAGCAGCTGCGAGACCATCAGGTCGCGGTGGTTGATCATCATCTCCGTGATCCGGTAGCTCTCCGTCTCCTCGTACTCCAGGTAACGGATCCCCTTGTCGTCGAAGCCGATGATGTCCGCTCCGGGCATGGCCAGAAGGACAGGGGAGTGCGTGACGATGATGTACTGCGATCCCTCCATGGCCATCTGGGAGATGCGGGAGAAAAGGGAGAGCTGACGCTGGGGGGAGAGAGCTGCCTCGGGCTCGTCCATGATGAACAGGCCCGCCCGCGTATAGGTGTTGATGAAACTGAGGAAACTCTCGCCGTGGGACTGCTCGTGCAAGGTCCGGTCGCCGTACATCGGACGGCCGATCTCCTTCTCGTACTCGATGGCCTTGGTCGACACGTTGTAGAAGCTCTCGGCCCTGAGGAAGAAACCGCCCCGGGGGCCGTGCTTACCCTGCGAGATGGTGATGGCGTCGCAGAGCTCGGAATGGTCGTCGTGCGTGGAGAAGCTGTAGTTCAGGCTCCCGCCCTCGGGGTTGAACCCGTACGCGATCGCGATGGCCTCGAGCAGCGTGGACTTCCCAGTGCCGTTCTCACCCACGAAGAACGTCACGCTCTTGCGGAAGGGAAGCTCCTGCAGCAGGCAAATCGCGGGGATCCGCGTCAGGAAGCTGTCCTCCCTGACCTTGTCCCAGTCTATGCGTATGCGGTCGATGTACATCGTTGGTAGGCAGAACAATGAATAAGCACTACTTCTTCTTGCACCACGTCAGGATCAGGAGGTAATTCACAAACACTGGAGCAAAACACAGGAAAACCTTTATCCAGCCCGACTCGCAAACCGAAAAGAGAAGAATGAAAATACTCAAAACAGCAAGGGATCCTGCATGAGCAATGCGGAACTTCTTTAGGTCGAAGTCCTGATAGTTCTTGCCGGTATTGCGGTAATACCACTTCATGTATTTTTCTCCTGTGAAGAAGAACACCACGATGGCCCAGATAAAGCACAATGCTGCAATGATATAAATGAACATGGTTTTGAAGAAGATGGATTATACTTTCTTGATGACCCAGGTCACGACGCCCCAGACGAGGAAGTCGTTGTCCGGCCCCACGGGTATGGGCTTGTACTTGGTGTTCTTCTCGTTGCAGGGGAGAAGGACGGCCCCGTCCCCGTGGATCTCCACCCGCTTGACGGTGTACTCCCCGTCGATGAAGCAGACGGCCTTGCAGCCGTTGTAGGGGTCGATGGCCCTGTCGACGATGATGATGTCGCCCTCGTCCATGTCCGCATCCACCATCGAGATGCCGTCGATGCGGAAGAAGAACGTCGAGGCGCTGTGCTGCACCAGCAGCTTCACGAGGTCGAGCTTCTCGCGGACCTCCTCGGCCGGGGACGGGAACCCGGCCTTCACCGTTCCGGCGAACGCCAGTTCCAGGGAGTCTTCTGTTAGCGGATGCGGAATCATGGGGACAAAGATAGCAGGGGAATGTGCCAACTGGTGACACAGAATGGAAAAGTCGAAAGACTATTTTGCCGTGAAGGTGTAGGTTATCGTCCCGGGATGGTTGCTGGAGACATAGACGTTAATATTGAATTTTGTCTTCAGGGCAGCTTCCTTGCACTTATCCAGAATATCCTCGTCTTGGATCGTCGTACCTGTTCCGACTTTGGCGCGGCTCACATTTCCGCCCGGATCGATCGTTATGCTAATAACCACGGTACCCTCCGGCCCGCTGGTAACCTGGGGAAGGGTCGACTTCTCCACGTACCTGTCTTCCACCTTGACCTTGGACGTGACGGAAACCCGTCCTGAGGACGGCGAAGATGATGGTGCGGAGGCGGCGGCTGAACTGGCGGCGGGCTTCTGCTGGGTGTTGGAGGAGGAGGCGGCCTGCTGGCGGTTGGAAGAGAGGCGGTCGACACTCCTCTCGAGGCTGTTCACCTTGGATTCGAGGTTCGCGACACTCCTGGACAAGGCGGACACCTGCTTGGAGGAGGCGTCCGGAGAGGGGACGGATCCGATTTCCGGGAACGTCGGGAACTCCAGCGTATCTATCTTGGCGGAGAGGGCCTCCACCTTCGAGGAGAGGGCGTCCATCTGTTTCTTCGTCGTCTCCGTCCTGTATACGTTCAGGCCGAGCACGAGGATCAGCGCCGCCGCGATCGCCTTTACCAGGTAACTGTTATTGTTGTCTTCCATATGGTAGTTGGTTAAAAGCCTATCTTGTTCCTCGTGGGTCTGCGAGGGGCATTGAGGTTCACGAAAACCGTCTCCTGATAGTCGCAGCCGTATTTCCTGTTCGAACAGGCCAGGACGCTGTAAGGATTCCCGTTCACGGCGATCCCTTTCTTCACCTCGACGCATCGTCCGCACCGGCACTTCGGGCAGCGCTCCTCCTCGGGTATCACCTCTTCCTGCTCCACAGGCTCCTCCGTCCGGATGAACTCCTTCACGAAGGGCGAAGGGTTGTTCATGTCGTACAGCACCCAGGTATGCTTCTTCGCGCGGGTGATACCGACGTAGAAGATGCGCCTCTCCTCGCTGTAGGCGAACTTGTCAGGCTCGCTGAGAACGTACTCCAGGATGGGGCTGTCCGCTATGTTGGACGGGAAGCCCAAGGTGCCGCCGTTGCAATTGAGAACGATGACATAGTCCGCCTCAAGGCCCTTCGACTGGTGGACGGTGAGGAAGTCCATCCTCCTGCCGGCATACGTGACGTATGCCTTGTCCTTGATGTCGTGAACGGTCATGTCGGAGCCCTTGAGCACGTTTACGTCGAACGAGTAGCGACCCAGGAGGATGACCTCCTTGTCCTCGGGGATGCTCCCCAGGATCCATTTCACGGTCTCGGCGACGTCATTCCCATGGTCCGTGGAGATGAAGTCCAGCTTGGTCTCGGTATCGTCCCTGAAAGGCCGGACGTTCTTCGAAGCCTGCTCCGGGTTGGCGAGGATGAACTTCGAAGAGGCCGCGATGGCAGGTTCTCCGAACCGGTAGGTGGTCTCCATCAGGCATTTCTTCGTATAGCCGAAATACTTCTCGAAACTCTTGAAGAGGGCCATATCGCTCCCGGCGAAACGGTAGATCGACTGCCAGTCGTCTCCCACGCAGAAGAGCTTCGTCAAAGGATCCTTCCTCCGGAGGGACTGGAGGAACCGGTAACGGTCCAGGGAGATGTCCTGGAACTCGTCCACGAGGATATAGTCGTAATCGGGCCGGTGGCCGTTGTTGCACAGGTCAGTCGCCCGGATGATCGCATCGGTGAAGTCAATCTCGCCCTTCTCCTCCTCCATCCTGCGGTATCCGTTCACGAACGGGGCGACGATCTCGTTCAGGGTGATCCTGTCCTTGGAGAGCGCAGCCTGGGCGATGACCGACGACATCGTCTCGTCCTTGGACTTGAGCAGGAAGTTGAAAGCCGTGAGCATCCCGAGTATATTCTCCTCCTGCCTGACCAGTTCGCGGGACATCTTATCCGAACCGGCGGACGAGAAGACGATTCCGAGAGCGTTTAACTGGGAGGCGAGGTTCGTGAAGACATCCCCGCGATGGAACCCGGCGCTGGAGGTCTCCAGCAGCACCGTCCCCCTGTCCCTGTGGAGATCGCGTTTCCACCGGATGCCTTCCTTGTACTTGGCCTCCTCCTCGGCGGTGAACCATTTCGGGCAGCGGCCATATTCGTTGACTGCGAAATGCTCCAGGTAGACCCGGTGCTGGGCCCCTTCGGAATCCTTGTAGTAGATCGAGAAATCCGGGCAGTACTGGCGGAACTCGCTGTCCGTGGTGGGGAACTCATACTTCTCCTCATAGCGGAACTGGACGCCGCGACTGCCCAGGAAATCGCATATCTGGCTCTCCTCATCCGACTTGCAGAAGACCGCACGGCCGTCCATGTCCTTGTAATAGGCCTGGACCCCGTATTTCTTCCGGTCAAGCATATAGGCCTCCATCGAGGAGTACTCGAACTGGTCCTTCATCTTGTACCGGGAACGGACGATATAGTCGGCGATGGCACGCTGGAAGGCAGGATTGTCGTTGAAAAGCTGGTGGTAGACCTGAACGGAGAAATCCTGGGGCACGATGGTGGGCTTCTCGCCGGTCGCCTCACCGATGATCTCCAGCGCGAGCTTGTGGAAGGTCCTGCACTTGAGGTCCTTCTCGCCGAGACGCTCGGAGAGGGATTCGGCGGCCTTCCTGGTGAACGTGATCAGCAGGATCTTCGAAGGGTCCACCTTCTGGACGTCGATCAGGTAGCGGACCTTGCCGACGGTCGTGAGGGTCTTGCCGCTGCCCGCGCTGCTGATGACGAGGACGTTGTCCTCCAGCGAGACGACGGCCTCCCGCTGCTGATCGTCCAGCGGATAGGGGAGCACCGTGTCGAAATACCGTGCATAGTCATGCAGCTGCTTCTTCACGAACTCGTCGTTATTTACCTTCTTGAACCCGGTACTGTCGGACATGGCCTTGTGGAAACGCTCTACGGTGTCCTTCTCGGGATGCCTCTCCAGTTCCTCCGAGCCGATAACCTTTTTCACTTCTGACAACAGGCCTGAGTACTTTTCATCCAGACTGAGCCGCTCGGACTCCGTGATATAGTGGCTGTAGCTGTAGAAGGAACTGATATCCTTGAACGCGGGTCCGACGTTGGGAACCTCACGCTCAAGGATATCCAGTCGTTCCTCATGCCTTTTCCGCTTCGAGGTCCTGACAACATACACCGCGAGCAGGACACTCGCAGTGACTAGCAGTATGATCAGGACATACAGCATTGGGCAATGAATGGTGAAAAGTGTTTTGTAATCGCAAAGATAACAAAAATGGCGGGCCTGCCCAACAACGGACACAAAGGAAAACTGCCAGAATGGTTTGCTGACCGGATGACCGCGCTACTCTTCCATTCTGGCAGTGCCCTAAATGCAAAGCCGGGGCAGTTATTGTCTCAGGGATGAATGATATGCCTTCCTCGCTTCGTCCAGGACGACGGGAAGACCGGCCTTCTTCCTTTCGGCGAGCCTCATGGCGATCAACCGGAGCGCCTGGTCGCACTTCGGGCAGGTCCCCCTGCATCCATCGCCGGAAGAGGTGCATTCCTCCTCCGTGAACGGGATACCGTTCTGGATGCAGATGAGCCTCCGAAGCTCACGCAGCCTGTTGCATTTATCCTTTCCGTTCATCGTCTCCCTGCATGTCGTTGTTCTCAGGCTTCAGGTCTCCCATCAATTCATCCGGATCGCCGGGGATGCCCATGGTCACGATCTCCTGATAGGGCTCGTGGGTCTTGATGTACGTGAAGGTCTCCGTCTCGAACCCCATCTCGTGCAGTGCCCTGACGCTCTCGGCCTGGTTGCCTTCCGTGTTGAACTCCGGGATGAGCGGGACCCTGCAGAGCACCTTCGGGGCGTATCCGTTCTTGGACAGCCACTCCAGGTTGGTGTACACGAAGTAGTTGTACTCGTGGGTGTAGTCGCAGTAGATCTCGGGATTCATGTCCTTGACGTCCACGTAGAACTTCGAAACGAAGGGGGCGAGCAGCTGGATGTGCTCGAGTGGGACGTTCAGGCTCGTCTCCAGACGGATATCCAGTTCGTCGTCAATCACCTTGCACAGCTCGTAGAAGTCCCGGATGAACCGGCTGTGGAGTGCGGGTTCCCCGCCGCCGAACGTGATGCCGCCGCCCGTGACCTTGAAGTAGGAGCTGTCGACCATCAGGATATCGTACAGCTCGTCCGGGGTGAACTCCTTCTGGATGCCGCTCCTGAGGAGCAGCTTGTTCAGGCAGTACTCGCAGTGCAGCGGGCAGCCGCCGAGGAGCACGAGCGTACGGATCCCGGGCCCGTCGACGTTCTCGCGGAGCCGCTCGAAGCCCATGACTGGGGCCACCCTGTGTTTCCTTTTCTGCTCCATGGCTACGGTTCCGTCTTGCCGACCTTTGTGTGGTCTTCCACCTTGATATCGATGTTCTTGCCCTCTTCCAGATAGAAGACCTGCTGCACCCAGTAGTACTGTGCCGGTGCCGCGGAATTGTCCGAATACATCTTGATGTAGAGCTTGACCTTGACCGCACGGGAATTGGCCGTGAACGTCTTCGTGGAGCCGTTGACGGCCATGTTCAGGGCGTTGTTCGCGACCTTCTCACCGGCGTCGTTGTACTCGTAGGCGGTCAGGTCGTAGTGGACCGTCGAAGTGGACGTGACGGAGGACATGGCCATCGTCACCGTGTAGGTGGTGTCCGGCTTGGCGGGCTCGGCCTTCTCGCAGGAGAAGACCAGCGCCAAAGCCAGCACGGAGAGCAGGGAAGTGAGGATTCTTTTCATGGCGTCAGAGGTTAGTTCTGGTTCTTGATGTTGACGATGACCTCGACCTGCTGCTCGGGATGGACATCCGGAGTGAGGCGCGTGATGCGCACGTCGTAGATGTCGTCGAGCCCCATGTCCAGGTACTTGGAGATGTCATGGTTAGATCCCCTGGGGATGAAACCGAGCTTGTACTCGCCGTAGTAGATAGCGACGGCATACGGATCGAAAGGATTGTCCTCCTCGCGGACCAGGTCCAGCTTGGTCCCGATCTTGAGCATTTCGAAGGCCTCGCAGCCTTCCCAGTAGCCGAATCCGGCGATGTGGAAGTTCGCCAGATGGACCTTCTTGATGGGTTTGCGTTCTTTGCTTCTCATAAGGCTTCTGTTTTTAGAGGATTAAACTGTCATTATTGCTTTCCGAGAGCAAAGTAACGGGGAGGTTGCACCAAAATGTGGGACATATTGAAAAGTTTTTGAGAAAAATACAACACCCCGGCCTAAACCGGGGTGAGGCTGGTCCGACCCCGTCTCCGGTAAGACGAACCTTGAGTTAGGGTGGCCGATTTGCACGGCTGCCGGCCATTTCAGACCGCTCGGTTCTAAACATCTGGGATCTACCCCTAACCCCTTCAGGTTTCGCTGCTAAAGAATCATCCTAGAAAAGGCTGTTCTTCTCCAGCCACCACCTCTTTGGTGTTTGGGAGCGCGGAGGGGTCGAACCTCTCATTATGTCCAGCAGACTTCCGTTTCCCGCAACCGGCAAGACGTATCACGTCAAACCGAACATCCCATACGTTCCACGAATCGTGGCTCTACGCTCCTTTTCAGAGAATCCGCTACGGGGGACTCGAACCCCTCCTCCCGCGCACGTCCGGTTTGTTCCAGATACACCGACATCTATAGCGATTCTCTTACATCGAAAGAGCAACGGAAAAGGTATCTTAAAGAATGTTAAGGCTGCTGTCCTGTCAACTCATCCGACTGTTTCCAACGGCGTAAACTTAACTTACCCGCTGCGGAAAAGAACCAAAGCGAAGCCCCCGTTAAGTGGGTTACCCCGTGTCTCTTCAGGGAGCGCGGAGGGATTCGAACCCTCTCCTTCAGCGGATCGTCTTGTGGGTTTACGGCTAACACCCGTTCCCGTGAAGACGCTCCGTTTCCTCTTGTGTCCGACATATGTAGGTGTCTTCGCTCCTTTTCGAGGCGGCGACTATATAGCTCACATCTTAGAAATCGCTAAGGCTGCTATTCTGTCGCCCCTCTACATGAACGGAAACTCTATCGAGTCCGTACCGGCACGCCCAATTTCTCAGACGGCCTAAAACCAGTCGTGGCCATTGTATCAAGTGAGGTATTACGCCTCACCTCTGCCTAGATTTCACAGGGGCCGCCAATCCGTAGAATGGGTTGCCTCCGCCGGGTTCTGAGTGCAAAATAAAAACGTGGCTGTCTCAAATCATGGGACAGCCACACATAAAAATCGAGGGGATTGATAAAAAACTACTCTCTCCTCAATAAGTTGAGCAGATGGTCATGCCAAAGAGTTTCGACCTTCTCGGCAACATCTGGAGTAATCATCACGCCAGCCTTTCCCTTTGACCAGGTGATCTCCGGAATGGCTTCGGAGAGGACGTCCGTCTTCAGGATCTTGTCCGACGTGGGCTTGATGACAGATTCCCATTCCATCTTCATGTAGTAGATCTTGCGTCCCTGCCCGGACCAGTCCTCGCTTATGAAGGGCTCCGTCGTGAAATGCCCGACGCCTACGATACCCGTCGGCTTGTCGTAGCCCACCTTGACGAAGACGAAACGGTCACCCACGTGGGCCTTCTCGTGCTCCAGGATGCTCCAGTCGAAGTCGTTGGGGGAGTGGTCCCATTCCTCGAATTCGGTCAGGACATCAACCCCATCCGGGAAATCGAATTCATCCAGGAAGCGGTCAAGTTTATAGCTGGAAAAGAAGGGATTCCAATAAAGCAGGAAAGTGTTCATGGGTATGGGGATTATTGGTTATACAACTCGACGGCCGCCTGATGCAGGGCCTTGATGTCATTGGCCAGCGACTCCGGCTCGAGGATCTTGATGGCGGCTCCTCTGGAGAGCAGGGGACTGAAGAAATCCGCCGTGGGACGGAGGACCATCTCGAAATCCGAATACTCTTCCGTCGTGGCCACTTCCTTCTGGCTGTGATGCAGCGGCAGGTCCCTAAGGTAGTGGACCTCCCTGCCATACGCCCGAATCACGACCTTCTCCACAGGTACGCCCGGGTCACGGACGATTCCGTAACACTCCTTGAACCATCCGGACGGGTCGAAATCCTTGTCGTACTCGTACTTCTCGTCAGTCACCTCCAGGGAGATGATACGGTCAAAAGCCAGGGTGAAAAGGAATGCCGTGGGCTCCGGGAACTTCACCAGGGCATACCATCTCTTGTTGAACAGCTTGACGAAATAGGGATCCAGCTTCATGGCCGACTTCGAGGCCTCGGCACCATAGCGTCGGTAGTTGACCTTGACACGTACCCCACGTTTCATCGCATCGATGAACTTGTGGAGATTGTCGCCGTCTGAGGGGATGGATTCCAGGAGGATCCGCTTCTGGACAGCCTTGCTCTCGGAGAGGATGCTGTTCACCGACAGGGTGGAAAGCATCCAGTTCTGGATGGTGTCCTCTTCCAGCACCTCCTCATTGAAGATGTAGTACCGGAACCCGTCCTTCCTGTCACACTCGATGATGATCCCGAACATGTCGAGGATGGCGTCCCGGTGACGGTTGAAGGTGCTGCGTGCAATCGGAATACCCTCGCTCAATTCGGTGTCCAGCCAGCGCTGGTTAATCTCTTCGAGCGTAAGGCGGCCGAAACGGTGGATCGTATTCACCAGCCAGATGTATTCCTGGAAAAGTGCGTAGGCTTTCATATGCGGTATCTATATCGCAAATATACTGATTATTTGCCTAATAGGCATCAATGGGCGATCACTGATTCGTCGGTTTAGCGACCAGCACCCACTCCACGGTGACATCGTCGCTGATGGCCAGGTCTTCGGGAGTGATATCAAGACTTTCGGCCGTACTGGCCTTGGCCTCTGCAGCGGAGTGGATATTGCGGGCCTGCGAGTAGATATGGATGTCTTCGTGAGAGTAGTTGATCTTGCTCACTTCCGCCAGCATGCAACCCAGGGCCGAGGCCATGATGTTCGCTTTCTCACGTGCATCCTTGACAGCTCTCTCCAGCATCTTCAACTGATGCGGGCGAGGGTCCTGGACAGTGTAACCGATGTCTATCTGGGCGTCCTGGATGTATTTGCCGACACCGCGGACGACCTTGTTGACAAGCACGTTGTCGATGCCCAGGTCAATCTTGATGCGCTGTGTCAGCTGGTAGCCGTCCTTCTCATAGTACATGTGATGACCGAGACTGTCCTTGATGCTCTTCTCAAAGTCGGATATGTCCATGCGGACGGTCTTGGCGAGTGTACCCGGCTTGTTGTTGTACTCCAGGATCTTGACCATCTGGGCGAAGTTCTCCTTCGCCTGGTCATAGGCGTCCTGATATGTCTTGAATCTCCCGGAGATGTAAACCTCCAGACGGGTGACATCGGGAACGACGTGAATGGCGCCGCGGCCGGTAACTGTGATTGTCCTTTCCATCGCTATTCTTTTTGGTTTCTGGTGCAAAGATACAGGGCGGTTGCACCAAAATGTGGGACAATATTGAAAAAGAAGGGGAAAGTAAGTATCTTCGCATTATGGCAGAATACTATAGGCATTTCAAGGGTAAGGTTTACCGCTTGGTCAGTATCGCAAAGGATAGCGAGACTGAGAACAAGATTGTCGTTTACCAGGCTATGTATGAGAACGGAGACATCTGGGTCCGTCCTTTTGATGAGTTCTTCGGAAAAGTGGACCGTGATGGAATGGTGAGGGATCGTTTCACCCCGATTGACGAGGAAGAAGCCCTCAAGCAAGCACCCTGCTACTTAAATCCCCGTTATTCTTTCCCGGACATCAAGTACAAGGCAGAAACGCCTTCCATGCTCAATCCTGAAGGCGGGTTCTCCCGTGGGGTCAAAGCCATGGTTTCCCTTCTTGTCCGTCACGGATTTGTATCGGGCGACTTCTTTGAAGGTTTCTTTAACGATGACGATATCGAAAAAGAAGCCATCAGACAAATCAAGGCATACCATCCAGGTGATGACCCGGAAAGCATCTTTCACTTGATCCAAGCCTGGGGAGGCAATTCCGGACGCGGAATCTATCTCCACGGTAACGGCTTCAACTGGAACGATCTCAGGCCGAAATATGAGACGCTCATCAACGCCTGCCTTGATACTACCGAAATCAGTGGATCCATCGACAAACTGGTGGCAGCGGTAAGGTCATTTGACACGTCCGTAGACCATCTTGGCGTCTCATTCATCACCAAACATGTACGATTCTGGCTATTCCGGACACTTGGCGAGAATGCTCTCCCCATCTTCGACAGCGTAATGGCCTGTGAAGTGATGCGGCTGAATGCCGTTAGCGCCAAGCATCTGGGAGAATACTGGAAAGTGATGGCCGCCAAAGCCAAACAACTGGGTATCGGCCTGGTTCCCCTGGAGAGGCAGATATTCCAATACTCCCTCGGAACCAGATAGTCTCAGGGCTCCGTTATTTGGATTCGTTTTCGAGATACAGGACTTGCTTACCCTGTTTCTTGGCATATTCTATCTCCGAGCGAGTACTGGAGCCGATATAACCTCCGACATTGATGACATAGATGGCGTCCGCCATGTCTATCTTGCGCTTATGCATGTCGTCCAGCATCTCTTTTGTCCCTTCTTTCCAGACCTCCTCATCTCCGCTATGGCCGAACAGGCCGACGCTGATGACGATGTTCCCTTCAAGGGTAAGGCGCTTCTGAGCCTCAAGGAACTGTTCCTTGAAGCGGGTACTTCCGCAAAGGGTTATGACGGGGTATTTACCGACCATAATTGCTCTATGAGTACTCTTGTTAGACTACCTACTCATGATTCTCTGAATCCCTTTTTAATGATTCTGATAATGGCGTCGCCATATTCAACCACCGTGTTTTCATCAACATTAGGGGATAAAGCTCTCATCTCCTTTTTTGTCTTCGGGGCCTTGTTCGCCAGATACCACATCTCATGTTTGTTGAAGATAAGATTGCAGGTGCATTTCTCAACTTTTGCCTGAGCCCGACGGAATTTGTCCAACTCCTTAGTGACCCACTCTTTATCGTATACCAATTGCGGCTCTTTAGGCTTTTTCTGGTCAGCTATTATCGCTTTCTGGACTGCATCATTGGACCATTCGGATCTCATCTGTTGGAGGAAATCCTCGACCAGTTCATCTATTTTGATGGCCTTCCTGTCCACTAGAGAGGATAGCTGGATACCTTCCAGCGAACGACAACGGCTCAAAGCGACATAGGCTTGTCCCTCAGCGAAACACTTCCGAAGATTAAGGATAACGTTATCGAATGTTTGACCCTGGCTCTTATGAATGGTTATTGCCCAGGCAGGTATTAGCGGATATTGCTCATACCATCCCACGACTCTCGTTTCCACCTCGTTGGTCGTAGTGTTGTACTCCGAGACCTCATAATTCCAACGGACACGTTCGACCGTCACAAGCCGTTTTTCCTTCTCAGTACGAACCTTAATCTGTGAAGAATTGACCGAAGTAACTACACCAAATGTCCCATTCACGTAGCCCTCCGCTTCATTATTCTTCACGAACATGACTTTAGCTCCCTTTTTCAGAATAAGATCTGCAGGAGCTGGATATTCCTTTTTATAGAAGAAGCCTTCTGATTGTCCATAGAAGACATATTCTCTACCTGGAAGTGCCGCCATCCGTTCCCGGTTGATTTTGTCGGCTTGCCAACGATGAGTGACCAGGTGTACGAAATCCTCGCTAGGGTGATCGGTATAACGCTTGTTAATCTCTTTAAGATCGTCATCAGTAACGATATTGTCCCGAACTCGATTAAGAAGAGAGACAAACTTCTGGTCACCCTGACGATAGACCGTTGTGAACTCTATGAAAAGGAAGTCCGATGCTCTCAGGGCCTGGCTCTCGAAAAAGTATCCAGTGTCATAAAAGTCATCAAGAATTTCGCCATCACGCTTATCTACCACAGGTGGAAGTTGCTTGACATCGCCAATCATCACGACCTGAACGCCACCAAAAGGCCGCTCAATATGTCTGATGGCCCGAAGACGAGAGTCAATGTGATCCAGTAAATCGGCACGGACCATCGATATCTCATCGATAATGAGAACCTCTAGGCGATTGATCCATTCCCGCTGCCCCTGAGTAAGCCGTTTCAAGCTCCCATCCTTTGAACCAGGAGCAAACGCTGATGTGTTGAAACCGAAGAAGGAATGGATGGTCTTTCCTTCTGCCTCGATGGCCGCAATGCCTGATGGTGCAACAACTGCAAGTTTTTTCTTGCATTTTTTAACGACATCACGCAAAAAGGTAGTCTTTCCTGTTCCGGCTTTACCAACTATGAGAACATTGCAAGACGTTTTGAGGATGGCCTCTCGTGCGAGTATTTGCTCAATGTCCATGATTAGCTTTTAAGGATATCTGCTATTGCATCTAACTGCTTGCGAATATCGGAGAAGTCACGGTTGAGATCCAAAGAACGAACCATGATGCGGTTATTGCCAAAGTGAGCATCAAGATTAGGATCTGTCTCTTCCTGTGTGCGAGCGTAAAGGAGCATACCTGAAACAAGACCGGAGTTGTCTTTATCCAGGTTCTTAACATAGGCGAATATCTGATAGAGATTGCCGGAATGAATGGTCAGCTTATCAAACTGCTCCTGCATCATCTTCCCATAATACTTGGTATCAATGATGAGGGTGCGGTCACCCTTGTGCAGGGTAATATCCGTTTTCATCTCGGGCAGGAAATCGATAGCGGCATGTTCACGATCCGTGATATCCCACTCAATATGGTCAGGATAGGCGGAAAGGTCCCGATGGTGAACCTTGTAATACTCAAGCACGAACTTCTCAAAGAGCCGGTTCATATGGTCATCGGAGAAGGTGGCCATCTTGTACGCTCCAGATTCCGTGGTCATCAACATGCCATCCAGAATAAAGTAACAGATGTTCATCAGCATCCTGTATGTCTGGTTGTTGCGCTGGAACCGCAACATATTCCAATGGATGTTAAACGGATCTATCGTAGAAACGCCATCGAAGAAGGGGAGTAGTGACTTCAGTTGGTTCTTACGCTTGGAAGAAACAGTGCGCTCCCGGATTAGAATTCCCGCAGTAGTCTTGAGTATTTGGTTGAATGCGTTGTTCTCGGACAGTTCATCAAACTCGCAGGAAAGCACCTGCTTGTGCCTGATGCGGTTCTTGATTGTCTCCACCATATCAAGTTTACCGCGAAGGACGGATAGAGTATCGTGACGCTCAATGTACTCTCGGTACAATCCCTGCTTCAACTGATATGAGATTCCTTTGTAGAGAATCTCGGCAAACAGATCCTGGATATACTCGAAGTCCTCCTTCGAGATTTCATCATAGTTGTTCTTCCTAAGCTCTTGGAAAGCATAGGAGAGCATATAATAGATGTTCCGGATCAGTATGCCCTTGTCGTTAATCATTGAAGATGGCGTTGAGCTCGTTTTCCCACTTCTTCACTTCGGACCGGTTGTCGAACCAGTATTCCTGGAGCATCGGTAGGATGTCATAATTGATGACCTGGTGCAGCCACGCATCATCTACACTCTTCTGGCCGCAGAAATAGCTGTGGCCGAGCTCGAAGCCGGTTCCCAGCGATTCGTCCTTAGCAATGGCTCGATTGAGTTCCTCGATCTTCTCAATGAGTCGGTCGAAACGAGGGTTGGCCATTGCGGCCTGGTACTTCTGGAAGCCCTCAGACTTGAATCCGGGATGCATTTCATAGAAGCTAAACCTGCGGCGCAGCGCATAATCGATCATGGCCAGGGAACGGTCGGCGGTATTCATCATTCCGATGATATACACGTTCTTCGGGACAAAGAACTTCTCATCCTTGTAAGCGAGAGTCAGTTTCTCGCCCCTGTAGTCCTTCTCGATGAGCATCAGGAGCTCACCGAAGATCTTGGACAGGTTCCCTCGGTTAATCTCATCGATAATGAAGAAATGCGGTTTGTCAGGGTTATTAGCCGCATTGATACAGAACTTGTAAAAGATGCCTCTCTGGAGCTCGAAATCGCTTCCTGACGGCTTATAGCCTAAGATGAAATCTTCGTAGGAATAGTTCTGATGGAACTGGATGAGGCTCACGCGAGATTCGTCTTTTTCACCCATCAGCTCGTAGGCCAGTCGACGAGCGCAGAAGGTCTTGCCGACACCGGGAGCTCCCTGAAGGATAATGTTCTTCTTGTTCTTAAGCAGGTTCTCCAGATTCTGGAGATCATCCTTGGACATGTAGACCTCCTCCAAGAAATCCTCCTGGGAATACTTCTCATAGGAAGTGACATGGCTGGCGCTCTTGTTGGACTCACGGATAAGGTCCATCAAGACACCGTACTCTTCCTTGGTTAACTTGAAGAAACTGCCGTTGGGATTCTGGAGGAACTCCATATTCTGTAGGTCGGCATTTTCTTTTACAGTCGCATAGGGGATAGGGGTCATCAGGGATTCCACCTTCTCGAACCATATCTGCTGTCCGTCATTCTCTTTTGAGACGATGGCGAGAGCAGTGATCTGCTTCGTGGGATTTGCCTCATAACAGATAACCTTGTCCCCAGCCTTGGCTTCTATGAAATTATGGAAGATACGCCGTTTGTTCCCATTATCGTTGTAGAGCGTGTAGTCCTGCTCGTCGCCCACGGGCCAGTCCGTCATACTCCAAACTGAAGGGTTGGCGCACAGCCACCAGTACCGGCAGTCCTCTTCGGGGACCACGCCACCTGTCACAAGGATGGTGAGGCGCTTGACATAATCGGAGTATTGCGTAATCTCCGTGAGCGTCTTCATCGCCTGGAATTGCTGAGTCTCCCAGTTTCCTATTTCAGTCCAGCGGACCTTACGGAGGCTTCGGTATTCGTCCCTCTTGTCGTCATAATAATACTCAGACTCAACCACGCCGCGGCCGACGATCGTTGTACGCCCGCGTTTGGCGAATACGATATCACCCACCTGGACCTCGTTAGCGAATTCCCAAGTCGCAAGGCTGGCATTCACGTATGAGCCGTCCAGACCATATTCCTGGCGCATCTGGTCCCTCATCGTCTCCCGACTCTCATAATCCTGAAGATTACCTATTTCATCCCATCCCAGACACATCACGCCTTCCGAGGTGCAGTCGTTCCATTTGCGGGCATTCTCGCCAGGGGAGTACATCCAGTACTTAACGTCTTTCTGTGCTACCGGTTTCACAGGAGCCATCTCCTCCCAAAAACGGCTTACATAGAAGTCGAGGTCAACCACGACACAGTTAAGATTCTCGTCCTTATAACAGTCGGAAGTAAGAACCGCATTGAGCATGGGACGGATTTCAGGATCCTTCTGTACTTCCGCACGAATAAGGTCGAAGAATTCGATAGCCTGCCGGAATCCTGCGGCATCAGCGCCCTTCCGGACAACATAACTGGATTCCAGAACCCGTGTAGTTGCCCGTATCTCGGAATACTTGTAGATGTAATACTTGTCCGGATACCGTGCCCAGAGATAGGTGCTGATGGAATTGAAATCCTGATAGTGCATCTTATCCGGCCAATACTGCTCACGGATACGGTCAGCTTCTGCCCTGAACTTGTTTACTCTTCCTTCAAGGGGCTTAGACTCGTCAAACAGGTCACGGAACATCTGACGCACAGTCTCCGGCTCCGACTCAAACATCACCTTGACCATCGCACGAGGGTAATGGTTCATGGATGTAAGGAGATTATCGAAGGCGGCTGTAGCCTCCCAGAACATTGCAAGGAAGTCCGGGGCATCCATGTCCCAATGATCCTGGAAATGCTTGACGGCCTTCCACTTGTAGATCTCGTCACTAATGTGAGAAGGGAAATACTTCTTATAACCGGCGATTACTTCCAGAAGTTTGGTGCGGTTGATCGTGATCATATCTTTAATGTTTTTCTGTTTCTACTTGTAAATGGATTCGGGCACCAAGTTCAGAGGTCAAGAATGCTTCCATTTCAGGGAGTTTCTTATCTCGAATCCAATTGGCTTGCATATCGTTGCCCACATAGAGGGTAAGTGCAAATACTCCATCAGCATCGTGCCGGAGTTCCTTCCTGCACTGATCAAGTTGGCGAGCAAAACGGTACTGGTCAGAATAATTCTTAATCAGGTCCGACCATGCCGAAAGAAAGGCATCGTCCATCGTTATGAGTTCACCATCTCCTTGAATACTCTCAGATGAAGTCTCATTCTCTTTCCTCGCATTCAACCAATCTACATACACGTTCCCGGTTCTTAAGGGGCCTTCACTTGACATAGACACGAGGTGCTTGATTGCATCGAGTACTTCGCCTCCGGTTATCGTCCGGAATCTCAAATACTGTCCTCCTTCCAAAAGCAGGTTGGACGGCCGCATCAAGAATGCGTCAATGCTACCAAAGCGCTTCATGATAGCGGATACCGTTTCCGGATTATCTAAGACCTGCTCGATTGGAGAAAGCCATCTCAAGTTTTCCGGGCGATTATTCTCCACGTTGCCATCAATGTGAAATGCAACATAGAAATCATCAGGAGCTGGGCCGTGAAACGCCGTTGCGACGACCTTGGGGACAGACACACTCTTGAATTGAAGGATGCCTCTTGAATTGAAAGTCCCGAATGTCCATTCGTCCCCCAGCTCGGGGAATAATCCATCGCCATGACGCATGATGGCGCCGTTATCCCTGACGGAATAACGATGGCTCTTGTAGTCGCATTCGACCTGCCTTGTGTAGTTTTCGTCAGGGTTTCGATCCGCCATATCAATCAATAGATTTCATGATATCCAGAAGAGTCTGATAACTATCTACCTTATGGTAACGGACATTGGATGTGGAAAGGTTGTTGAACAGTTTTTCGGCGCACCCAATCTTAGCCCGCTCGACTTCTTTTAGCTGCATCGAATCCATCGACCCCTTGGTCTCGGCGATGAAGAAGATGTGCTTGACCGCGCCTTTGTTGAAGGCAATTGCCCAGTCAGGCGCATAATTGCCAACCGGCGTAGGAATCTGGAAGGAGCGGGGGAGTTTAGCGTATACGCAGACTTCCGTGGCGGCATCAAGATCCTCCGCAAAAGCACGCTCCCCATCGGAGTCCGTGAACACGTAGTCCATGATACTCTTCTTCGACGAATACGCCTTCGTGACGTTCTGAGAATGCTTCTCCTGGGTGAAGATTTCACTGTCGTAGGTCTGGTCAATCTGGTCGTACTCGATGTGTTCCACAATCATCGTCGCCTTCTCGTCCTTGATAATCCTGCTGACGTTCTTGATGAACTCCTCGGGGTTATTACGGAACAGTGCTAGCTTGATCGGGCGAATACCCTTGAGGATAGTTGCAACGGTCCGGCGGGTGAGGGTTGTCCGCTTGGCTACTTCGCCAACCAGGTCGTACTTGACAGTAGATGTACTGACCGTTCCGAGGGCTTTAGTCGAGGTTTTCGTGTCGTTGAATGTGTCTACAGAATCCTGGTCGCCAACCGTCATAACATACTTGAGCTCCGTGACAGTCAGATCCCTGTCTATAGCCGCGATTGCCTTCTCAATGAGTTCTTTGCTATCGTAGTGGACCGTATAGACATACTTGTGGTTGATCTCATTCCAGAGAGCCTGGAACTCCTTCTTGGAGAAGTTCTCATTGAGTTTGTTGATGGCTTCAGCGGAAGCGTTACCATCCTCGATCATCGTATCGAGCGTGATGCTTTCGTCGAAGATAGACTGGACGAGTGTGTGGACACCCTCCTCCTTGCCGGCGAACTTCTTCCCCATAGGCATCAGTTTCCCGGCAGCAAGGTCGTTTTTGTAGTCAGCGGTGATCTTTCCTTCGTCGTCGGCATACTCATTCAACTTCAAGTAGCCGACAATCGCCTCGGCATCGGACTGTGTGATGGTATATTTTGCACCATCGACGGTAATGACCTTGCCGGTGAAATATTCGACGGACACCTTGGTGGGACGGTCACGGAGCGCCTCCTTGGTTTCCTTCTGGAGGTCGTCCACGAAGGTCTTGTAGCTTTCGTTGGCAATGACCGTCAGTTTGTTGATGTCCTGGACCATCTCCTCGCCAAGCTCCTCCATATCCATGCGGTTTCCGTTCTGGTCAACGCAGATACGAAGACCACGGCCGACTTCCTGTCTCTTGGCTATCGCGGAGGCCGCATGGCGAAGCGTACAGATCTGGAAGACGTTCGGGTTATCCCAGCCCTCGCGGAGCGCGGAATGTGAGAAGATGAACCTAGTGGGCTCGTCGAAACTCAACAGGCGTTCCTTGTTCTTAAGGATCAGATCGTAGGCGGAGATATCGTCAGAAATATCACTCTTTCCCTTTGTTTCACTGTTAACGGCCCTGCCTTTCTTGTCGATGGAGAAGTAGCCGTTGTGTACTTCCGAAGCGCTGAACCTGCGGAGATACTCCTGGTAGTCATCCTCGAAAAGGGAGATGTTCTCATTCAGGATGCGCTCGTACTCTTCCTCGAAGATCTTCCAGAAAGGTCCGTGGACCTCATTGCCTTCAGAGTCGTAACTCTTATAGTGGGCGACCTCGTCAATAAAAAAGAGGGAAAGGGTCTTGATTCCTCGCTTGAAGAGGTCACGCTCTTTCTCAAAGTGAGAAGCGATGGTTTCACGAATCTGTACACGCTGCATGGCCTCTTCGCTGCTGTCCCCGTAAACCTCACCTTTGGCTATCTTAATCCCGTTAAGGAAGGTGACAGTATTTCGGAAGGCATCAATGTCAGAGATAATGAAATCCTTATACTCCAATAAGCCGGATTCGGCGTATAAACTATCTTTCTCTCCAAGCTTTTTCATTACCTTCTTGACTCCAGAGGCTGTCTCGATTTCCATCTCGAGACGTACCTTTGGAGGCTGATTCTTGGATAAGATGATGTCGTCAAGATATAGGTAGGAGCTGGTTCCCTTGAGATTCTTAACCTCGAAACCTTTCACCTGGATCTTCTTGACGAGTTTCTGCTTGTAAGCATCCAGGGCATCCAAGGCATAGATGCAGTTATGCTGGGTCTTATGGGTGGCGGAGTAGTAAAGGACGAACAGCGGCTTGAAGCGCTTGAGCGCAGTCTGGGTAGCCTGTCCTTCCATCTTCTGGGGCTCGTCCATGATGATGATCGGGCGGTTGGCTGCAATCACATCGATGGGCTTGCGGCTACCGAAATCATCTCGCTCTGTATAGATGATACGGGCTGCACCTCTGGTTCCGCCTTCCTTCATATCCGTCGCGAAAGCCTGCGTGTTGATGATCATCACATTGATGCCGGCATCGCTGGAATAGGAATCAAGAAGCTGGAGATTAGACGAGTTATAGATGAAGAAGCGGGCCTTCTTGCCGTAGTGCTCCATGAAATGGTCTTCCAGCATGTTGAAGCTCTTGTTCACACCTTCACGGATAGCGATGGAAGGGACAACAACGATGAACTTGTTCCAGCCGTATCGCTTATTGAGCTCAAACATGGTCTTGATATAGACGTAAGTCTTACCGGTACCTGTCTCCATTTCGATGTCAAGTCCCAGCTTGCCCAAATCTCCGACCAGTTTAGGCGATTGCTTGATGTCCTGGCTATCCTGAATCTGATGGATGTTGTCAAGCAACTGCTTGTCGCTCAGTTCAATGTCGTTGTTCCTGTATCCAGTAGAATCATACTCATCATAAAGAGTTGCCTGACCTTTACCCAAGTCCCTTCTATATTGGAAAGAGTCGCGGGAAGGCTGTCCGTCGAACACCGAAACGGTATTCTCGACCGCATCAGTTTGGTATTGCTGTATCTTAAACTTGAAGTTCATGACTACAGGATTCTGCGGATGGTTTCTTTACTGTATGCCTGAAAAATCTGCTCAAAGTTGTCAGCGACGTTATCAGAGGAAAGGGAACTGTCGCGCATGACAAAGTAATAGGGCTTGCGTTTGGCTATCTCTTTGATGATTTCTTCATTCACATTTTCATCAAAGCAGGCGACAAGATAGCCGTTGTTGACCGAGAATACTTCCTTGCCGGAAATCATTTCAGATTGGATCTTGGCTGAAAGCGGAAGATTACATTCAAGCATTACCTGGAAGAGAAGATCTTCGGAATTGCGGTCTTCCTTAACGTTATCTTCTTTTATCAATTGCTCGCTGAACTCCTCTGGACGATAGTAAACATCGTTCATATTGCTTGAGTCTAGTTTCAAAACGCGGAAGCCCACGTCCAACTTGGGTTTCTCATCCTCCATTGCAGAAAACAGCCCACCGTCATCATTTGATTTGATTTCCGATAGAATCTTCTTACCGGCTCTACGAATACGCTCCTCGCCAATCTCACAAAGGTTTTTGAATCCAGCTTTATATGCTTCCGAATCTGTATCTGTTGGTTCAGGAAGTTGAACCATAATGAACTTCCTATCACCACCATCCTCGGCATTCAGTTTCATTACCGCATGGGCTGTAGTCGCAGAACCGGAGAAATAATCAAGAACAGAAGAAGACTCATCAGTAAACAGCCTAACAAATTGAGCGATATAATCAACAGGTTTGGGAAAATCAAATAACTTGAGACCGTCGAATAATGCTTTTAATTCTCGTGTCGCTGTCTGGTTATGTCCAACTTCTTCGCTGAGCCACAATGTGCTAGGCGTCCTTCCAGATTGAACATCTGAAAGGAATCGCTTCTTTCGAGGAAACGCATTTCCATCGCTTCCAAACCATACCTGGTTGGTGGCAATAAGTTCCTCAAGATTATCTTGAGCATATACCCAATGCTTCCCTTGAGGGACATCAAACGTCTTGCCCGTTTTAGGACTGGTAACTATATAATGTCCGTTGGTTCTTTCTCCACTTGCCACTAAATCTCCAGACTGCCAAGGACCACGAGGATCATTATCTGGATTGACATATCTTGCATTCATTTCTTCCGTTCTAGGAAGAAGTTTTACATGAATCTCATTGATGTTTTTAGCATAAATATGAGCATACTCATGATTCTCAGAGAAATATTTAGCATCATTCTTAATACTATGTATTTTCTGCCAGACAACAGATGTTATAAAATTCTGTGCGCCGAACACTTCATCACAAATTTTCCTTAAGTTTTGCGCTTCTCCATCATCAATCGATAACACAATAACGCCATCGTTAGAAAGAAGGTCCTTTGCAACTCGTAATCGAGGATAGATTAAATTCAGCCAATCAGTGTGAAATCGTCCATTGCCTTCAGAATTTGTCACTAAGCGATTCCCAACGTTATCAACTTGCCCAGAGTTTCCCATATACTCAGAAGCAGTTTGACTAAAGTCATCTTGATAAACGAAATCATTCCCCGTATTATAAGGAGGATCAATATAAATAAGTTTGATTCTACCGAGATAGTCTTCTCGAAGAAGTTTAAGTACTTCGAGATTATCGCCCTCAATATAGAGATTCTCAGTATTATCAAAATCCACGCTTTCCTCTCGACAGGGACGTAAAGTCATCGATGTTGGTGAATTTGCCAGACGGATAGCTTTTTTCTTATCCGGCCATGTAAACTGATAACGTTCCTGTTGTCCGTCAACAATCTCCTTGGAAAGCTCTTGCCTGAGTTGGTCAAAGTCGATAGCCCGCTCAACTTTTCCATCCTCACCAATGCGCTCAGTGATGCAGTTCGGGAACAACTGCCCGATTTTCTCAACGTTGCTATCTGTGATGTCCACAGTTTGCATTCTCATTTTATCCATATAATTGTTTTCTTTATTTCCAGAAGTGATAAATGGGCAATGTCTTGAAAAACTCCTTCTGTTCGTTTGGAATTCTCTTGAAATGATATTCCGCTCCCGCTTGATTATCTAGAAGGAGCATACATGCGGTTTTATAGTCCTCAGAATAATCTCCCTCAAGGATCTCACACACGCGATTATTCTCATCATCTGTTAGTGTCCTTCGGCGCTTTATTATCTGAAGACGGTTGATCTCGTTTATTGGCAAGTCGCCAAACCTCTTAGTTTGAATAAACCAGTTGTTTAAAGTTTCCGCGGCATCCAAGAGTTTAACCTTCCCTCCGCCGGTTTTGTCATATGCAAGAATCATCCGTAGCATATCTAGATTTGCCTGTTGGGCAACCCTCTCATCCTGTTCAATAAATTGTTCATAGCTAGGAATCATCTTACTATAATCAAAATTTGATGCTTCCACAAATTGCTCTACACTCAGCAAAGTAAACCGACTTGTCTTGGTTGTAACCTCGTTCTCAGTTAGAAGACAACAAACATCATCATCCATGAAGAAGTCTCTAACGAAAAACCTGCCATCTTCGCTCGGTTCAAACATTACATAAAGTACAAGATGGCCTATCTCAATGCGAACAATCTTCTCCATCCCGGGTTTGAGGTCCAAAGGTTCATTTAGGACAATGCCTTTATAGAGCGCTTCTAAATTACTGATGGCATTTGAATCAAGTTCATCCAGATTGATATCACCATCGATATGCATGGTTTTGAATAAACTTCGAATCTGGCAAAGAATCTTCAACTCTGTCTTCATCCTCTCCACCAACTGAATGTCAGGGTGAAGTCCGTCACATGGAATATCAAGTTTGCCGATACTGAATTTACCATGCTTAATCAAATCAAGACAAAACGACAGGTATGGAATCTTCTTAAAGTTGGATTGCTTTTCTAGTTTGAAGTTTAGAGATGCTTGCTTATCCTGATTACCAGAACTGAAAGTAAAGAAGTTACCTATCTTTACAATGGTTTCTCCCTCATCCTCGAACATAGTGCAACCCTTGAAATATGGTGTTCCATTGACAGACACCTCTTGATCGATATTCTTACCAATCTTAAGAGTTACTGGCCCATCACCAATAGGGAACGTGACATTTTGGTCATCGTCAGTTGCATATAAATATAGCGGATGGTTTTGCATGTGCTTGAATACATTGTCGACAGGATTAGGCGACTTGGCGAAAACGGTAAACTGTCTTTTCCCAGACTTACCAAGGTAATCCTTTATCTCAACAATGGGCTTGTCGGAAGACGATGTCTGTTTCTTACAATCAAAATGGAACTGGAAAAGTTCCTCCGTAACTTTGTTCTTGTCAACGGGTAATTGATGAAGAGTGATGGAGACCTTCCCGTGTTTCGCCGGAACACGAAGATATTTCTTTATGACAACAGGAGTCAATAAGGAATAATAAATCTGTGAGCCTTCAGGATTCTCCGTTAATACATAGAAGAATGCAAGCCCTCCATCACGCTTGTACGACTGTAAGGCTGTAACACTAATCGGGAATGAACGTGTATTTTTTGATGATGCTTTTGCTGAAGACTTCAGTTGTGCAGGGATTCTTCCATACACCTGATCGGCTTTTTGGTCAGAAGAGTTGAACAGGTATAAATGACCATCCCAAAGAGGCTCCTTGTCATTGCAGGGGATATAAGTGTCAACACGATCGCACTCCGCAAAATAACCGCAGAGAATTCGTTGGCCTTTTTCCTCAATCTTTTTTGTGGTCATCCTTGCCATAGTTATAGCTTCTTCTTCAATTCCTGCAATTCTTCAAAGATCTCCAGCTTCCGCCGGGGTTGCTTCTCAAGCCTGGATTTTATTTCCAATGCATCAATTTGTTTGCGGAGTTTCTCCCGCTCCTCATCAATGACTATCTGCTCAACCAGGGTATTGCCTTCCTCAACCTCAATTCCACCGATAGTCTTCACAAGGTTCTCCCAGACCAAATCAGTTGTAGTTCCAGTAAGCTCCAACTCATATGCATCGGCTGGTACCCAACTACCGCAAATAAGCTTAGTATGATAGATGGCCAGTTGAATCTCATCCTCGTAATGGAGAGCGAACAGCATCTTCTGGGGAATGAGCTTGCTAAGCATCTGGATGTTCTTTGGATCATAGTTGGGACGCTTTAAGGCGACATCGACAACATAGATGGTCTCGATGGTTTCACCTTTCTGGAGAGCCGGGAGCTTGTTCTGGGAAATGGCGTTCACAAGGGTCAACTTGCTTATGTCCGAATCGAAGTGGTCGCGCTGGGCGGGCTTCAACTCGAACTTCTGGAAGATGGCCTTCTTCGGAAGTTGCTGGGCTATCTCAGTACTCTTTGGCAGTCCTAACATAAGCGGTTACTTGATTACAAGGAAGCAGATCAGCTCGAAATCGTCTAGTCCCTTGATTTCCTTTGTAAAGAGATCGCCTTGGATTCCCTCAAGGAAACTGTCGATATCGCTGCTCTCCTTGACGGTAATAATGCTGCTGATGGCATCGCCAAGCAGCTTAGAATAGGTCCCCATCTTGAATCCGTCGCGGGTCTCGTGATTGAACTTCTTCGTGAGGGTAGGGATGGGCTGGTTCTTACCCTTGCAGAGACTGCGGAACTTATCCAGCAGCTCTTTCGGAGACAGGTGGTTCACGACGACGGAACCATCGTTCCGGAGGTAAACCATATAGAAGGGATGCAGGCGGTTCTTCTTATCGATATTGACACCGGCATTGCGGTTCTTTAACACATAAATGACACCGGGCTCCGTAAACTCGTTCGAGCCGACAACTGCATGAAGCCCGTAAGGAGTATGCTCAACATCGCTGTGGGTTTTCATATACTCCAGTAGGTCCAGACGGAACTCGTTCAAGCCCAGGTCCATGATGGAGACACCGTTGTTCATGTCCTCGATATCCACAACCTCTTCCTGAAGGCGCTTGAGCTGTTCCTTGCGATACTCAAGATCACCTTTCTCTTCAGGGGAGATAAGGTTGTCATCACCAGTAGATGTCATCACGGACACCTTCATTCGGGCTTCGACTCGGCCCTTGAGATCGATATACTCATCCAGCGTCATGTCCGGCCAATAATTGACCAGTTGGATGACATCGTTCCTAGATCCGATACGGTCAATACGGCCGAAACGTTGGATGATACGGACCGGGTTCCAATGGATATCGTAGTTGATGAGGTAGTCACAGTCCTGAAGATTCTGACCCTCGGAAATACAGTCAGTAGCAATGAGGACTTCTATCTCCTCGTCGATATTAGGATAGACTGATGCCTTTTCCTTGGAGATAGGGGAGAAGAGCGTTAGGACCTTGTTGAAATCCAGTTTCTCTTTGAGTTTCAGCGTGCTCCTCGCCTCGACATCACCTGTGACGAGGGCCGTGTCCATATCGTACTTCTCCTTGATTGGTTTGGCTAGATTCTCATAAAGATAGACGGCCGTGTCCGAGAAGGCGGTGAAGATGATGACTTTCTTATTATCGCCGTTGATGGGATTAGCAAACTTGTTCCGAAGATCATCGATGAGCTGCTGGAGCTTACTGTCGTGTTCCGGAGTGATGTCATCGAGCAAGAGCTTGGTCAGCCCAAGGGTATCCAGATCCTTAGCTAAATACTGACGCCATGAATCGGTATCCATGTCCTCCAGCAGAACCTTGCCTTTCTTTGTGCCAATGAAAGCATCGTTGTCACCATCCTCAATATCGAAGTCGTATCCGCTGACCTCTTCTGTCTCAATGAACTGGTCGTGACGGTCAATCTGTTTGATGGTCTTGTCAATCAGATCCATCACACGGGTAAGAGTCAAGCGGAAGGAGTTGACCGAGCTCTCCAGACGCTTGAGCATGAGGATACACATCAAACGACGGATACCCATCTCGCGGCCCAGGGAGGTAAGGCCTTCGGCCATCTCGGGATCCACGTACTTGCTCAACTTACTCGGCAGGATGAATGCCGAAGGCGTGTAGATGTACAGATTCAGCTCCTGCAGTTGGGCGAAGATTTCGTTGTAGTTGATTGTGCTCTTCAGGTCCGTCAGCGGCGGACGTCTGGAGATAGGGGCCAGCCTGGTCGGGAACTTGCCTATGGCCGCAGTATCGTAATAAGCCTCGATATGCTTGCGGCTGCGGGCGATGGTTACGCTGTCCAAAACCTCGAAGAAATCAAAGCTGAGCATCCCCAAGAGACGCTCCGTAGTGCGCTGGTCATTGGGAAGCTTGGCCCAGTTATTATACGCCTTCTGTGCCTGACGGAAAATATCATCCAGAGAGGCCTCGGTATTGAGAAGGCTGTCCATCCGCTGGACGTCGCCCTCATATGCGAGCTGAAGCTGGTTCTTCAGGTCATTGAACCGGTTATTCACCGGCGTGGCGGACAGCATCAGAACCTTGGTCTTCACTCCGGCCTTGATGACCTTGTTCATCAGACGGAGGTAACGGTTCTCGCGAGGATCCTCCTCCTCATCGCTTCGGGTAATCTTACCACCATTCCTGAAGTTATGGGACTCGTCGATGACGACAAGGTCATAGTTTCCCCAGTTCACCTTGTCAAGGTCGATGCCGTTGGAATAGCCCCGGTTTCTGGACAGGTCGGAATGGAAGAGCACGTCATATGACAGACGGTCCTTCGCGATGGGGTTGGTCGTGTAGTTGCTGCGATAGGTCATCCAGTTGTCGCAAAGCTTCTTCGGGCAGAGGACTAGGACTGACTTGTTACGTGTCTCGTAGTATTTGATGACGGAAAGAGCAGTGAAGGTCTTACCGAGACCGACGCTATCCGCGAGGATACAGCCGTTGTATCTCTCCAGCTTGTTGATGATGGCCAGAGCTGCATCCTTCTGGAAATCGTAGAGTTTATTCCAGATCTGGCTGTCCTTGAATCCAGTCGCCTCGTTGGGCAGGACATCCTCGGAGATGTCCTCAAGGAACTCGTTGAAGATGTTATACAGCGTGACGAAATAGATGAATTCCGGGGAATTCTCCTTGTAGATGTTTGAGATGTGGTCGATGATCTGCTCGGTCACGTCAGAGAACTGGGAGTCATTGTTCCAGGCCTCATTGAATGCCCTCAGGTACTGCTTCGCGTTCTCGCCGTCGATGCGCTGGACATAATTCATGAAGTTGTTGCCCCGCTCGCATCCGAGACCGGTTGTCGTGAACTCATTGACCGGAAGGTAGGTGAAATTCTCGCTGCTGCCCGCAACGGATATGAATCCCATCATCTGCTGGGGAGTGGTGTTGGACTTGAACTTGACCTTCTCCTTGATCCACTTCGCACACTCGATGGCGATTGCCTTCTGGGTAAGCTGGTTCCTCAAGCGGACCTCGAACTCGGAGCCGTACAGCGTCCGTTCGCGGTTGATCCGGGGGATGAAGAACTCCCTACGCTGTTTGGATTCACGTTCCTGGACGAATGAAGGGGCTGTGAAGATGAAACGCAGCTCATCGATGTCCTGGAGTTGTTCCTTCAGCTCGTTGAAGGCATAGATGGAGAAACATGCGGCAGCGATGCTGACCTTGGTCCCTTCGCCGATAGTGACACGCAGGTTGTCTACAACCTTGTTGTTGATGTTGTCAAAGAAGGAAAGGGAAGTGTCAGGAAAGACGCTGTCCGGAGCCGGGGGTGCCGGCGCCTCGTTCTTCCGGTGAACCTCGATGACCTTACCAAGATGGAACTCCTCAATCCAAAATGCGAAGCGAGGGACACCTTGAGCATCTTCCCTGATGCCTTCTGGATGGAAGGTGTAATCTACCACTTCTACGATGGCCCTGTCGCGCTGCTTGGCATAACCGACAGCCAGAGCCAGATACTTGTACTGACGAGGGAGGAAGGGGAAGCCGCCATCAACGATATCGTCGACATAGTATTCCCTGGAGAAGTCCTTGACAACGTCCGGATTCAGCTTATACCTCGTAGCCGGATCCTTGATGAGGTACTTGTTGGCCGTTGTGCCTTCCTTGACTTCTCGATACTCAATCTTTTTCGTTCCAGCGACAATCTGGTCGAAAAAGACCTGCTTTATGGGCAGATAAAGAGTATTCTCTTTATTGGGGGCTTCCATGTGTGTGTCTTCTTGTGGATTGCTTAACCTACAAATTTAACATTTTTTCATCGGGTATCTATTTCTCGTAATGATTTTCTGCATATTACAATGTGCTTATTATTCAGACTGTGTCATTATTTGGGACGGATGTTCTCTTATAGTCAAATTCTTTTCGCTAAGAAAGAGAGAACTTGTACCAATACGTGATACAACCAAACAAATCATTTCAAATCCTCGTCTGTGACACCGTCACGGTAAGCAATCTCCTGAAGAACCTGAACCGAAAGCACCTCGTGTGCCTATTCTCGAAGCTGAGCAACAGTTCGGCTTTCTTCTTCGACATCCGGTTGCATCGGACCAGGTCTTCAACCCGATGGATGTAAGTAAGCCTCTTCTTTTCCGAGAAACTTTTGACGTATTCATCGACAGGAAGGTTGCCTTTGGCCACATTGCAGTCGGGACAGGATATCACATAATTCTCGAAACACGACCTTCCTCCAAGTGAGCGAGGGACGATATGGTCGTATGTCGTAGCCCCCGTTGTCAAGGGAATACCACAATAGATGCATGTTCCACGGGTCTCGTCCCGCAAGAGGTTGGAATACTTGAACGTGCCTTTCTTGATCGTCTTGTTTCGGATGCGACGCAAGGGCTTGAATCCGCTCAGAAGAAGATTTTTCTTATCCAGGGTAATCCGTCCTTTTCGATATGCATGGATGACCCGGCACCAATAGGACAGCCTTTTCCAGATAGGAAGCGTGCCCACATATCCCGGGATGGGGGCATGTCCTTTCTTCTCCACACACTCCTTGCAGATGATGGTCCGGCCATCAATACGGACCTGTCTCGAATGCCTCACGGGGATGATTTGCGACATTGACCAAATGCTGGTGTGATCCCACCGCTTCCCGCATACCATGCAACGGTATCCGGATTCCCTGAAGAGAATCTCCCTTTTCTCTCCCTTCGCCATATCATCGATCGCTCCCCAGAGCGGCTGCGTCTGGGCAAGGTCCATATTATCCTCCATCATCTTCGGCAGAAACGATTAGAAACAGAACATATTCCTCGTCATCTGCAAATGTACGCAAACAGCCCCGGCGAAACAACCGCCGGGGCACGTTCATGACTACTACTGCCTCTCATCTTCCAGCTTCTCCGCAGAAACGAACTCCAGTCCCAGTTCGCGGATGAGAGCCTTCACATCCTTCCTGTTCTTGGGGGAGATGTACTCCAGCGCCCCCTTGTCCTTCTTCTTCCGCTTCCTGGCCATAGGGACTCCTCCTTATCTGGACCGACCGTAGTGATGGTGCTGCTCTTCCTGCTCGACCTGCTCCACGTCCTTCGCCGCCTGGGCCTGAGGTTCAGACACAGACTGTTGCGTCTCTGCCTTGGCTGAACGAAACTTCCCGTAGTCCGCTTCTTCACCCTTGGCCATCTCCTGCTGGATAGATTCGAGACGCTGGGTGATCATGCCGGCGCTGCGCCGGACGTCGCCGAGGACACTCTTCAGGTACTCAGGGCCCTGCTGGAGGGATCCCAGCCAGGACTTCAGGTACTGGGCGCTGTCGCTCTTGATGTGCTTGCTCATTCCGTACTGGCTGGAGATAACCGCCGCCGAAAGCTCGGCAATCAGTTCCTCCCGCGCGTATTCCGGAGAGCCGAATGGATGCCCTGCCAGATGACGGCCCAGTCGGGAATCCGCACCTGTGGCGTGTGCGCATTCATGGAGGGTGTTCGTAGCGAAGGCCTCGCCGTCGACGAACTGCTCACGCTTCGGGACGACGATGTGGTCGTTGGCAGGGGAGTAGTAGGCCTTGTCGCCCTTCACCTGGTTGATGGGGCAGAGGAAGAGGTTCTCGTCGATCATCAGGTCGATGGCCGGATGGCTCTTGAGGTCGCCCTGCTGCTGGACCTGACCGGCCGCCTGGGCCTTGAGCTTCTCGTACATCTCCGGACGTGTCAGTTCGAGGTTCGTCTGGGCCGCGACGTTGAACACGTTGAAGACCTGGAGCTTCGGATAGACCTTGTACTTGGCCTGTTCCTCCTTCGGGAGGTTCCGGTAGTCGTCGTAGGGGATCCGCTGCTTCGTCTCCGGGTTCACGACGGTGAAGGTCGTGAGGAAGACGGGGAAGGACTTTTCGCCCTTGTTGACGGTCACCATGGGAAGTTTGTTTCCGCGCTTGTCACGGGCCTGCAGGACGTTGCCGTCCTTGTCCTTGACGTAGTTCAGGTTCGTGATGCGGTCGAAGGTTCCCCACACGGGGATCTCATAGCCCATCTTCTCGGCCTGGAGCATCAGCATGAGGGAGGTGCCGCCGGTGTAGTGACGGCCGGACAGGTTCTGGGGAGGCTGGGTGGCGCCCGGGGCGAACCAGGGCTTCTTCCAGTCTCCCTGCAGGGTCTGGATCTTGTCGATCATCAGCTCCGTGAACCGCAGGAGCGCCTTGTCGGCCGCAGACAGATGGTCGTTGTCATGTTTGTTGTCCGTTGCCATGGTGCTCAGCGATTGTTGTTGTCCTTGTTCCACTTGGAGAGGGTGTCGATGCGGCAGTTGATGCTGACGCGGCCCTGGAAGGGCTGGAGCTCCAGCGTACCCTCTGCGTTGACCTTGGTCTTCGGACCGAGCCAGATCCGCTGGTCGTCACCGAAGTCCACGAAATGCACCCAGATGTAGGAGTACTGGTCCTCGCCGACCTTCTCCGCACTGTACGCATCGAAATGACGGAAGGGGCCTTTCTTCCCCTGGCGCTGGACCACGCCCTTGGCCCCGAGCGTGCCCTTGAACTGGAGGTTGCCGCTGATGGAGTCTTCCTCGCTCACCCCGCCCTTGACCTTTTCGGCGGAGAGGTTGTAGTAGGTCACGTCACCCATCTTCTTGAATGTCATCACGCCCTGTACCTTGACGCGGTCGCCCTTGTTCGTGAAGAGGACGTCCTCGTCCTTGCCGTCGTAGGCCACGCTGATGTCGAGGTCGGCGGAGTCATCCCCGTCGCCGATGTGGACGCGCATGCCGAAGGTGATGAACGGCTGGGCGTCGCGGCCGTTCTTGATGTCAGCGGAACGGGTCACGGTCCCGATGACTGTTACTTTGCTCTTAATCATGATCTTGTACGTTTTATTGGATTGTTGCTTATGGAATTCATCGCGGTTTCGAAGTTCTGCGAGGCCAGGGCGTTCGCGCCCTGGGAGACGGATGCTTGCTGGGCAGGCGCCTGCTGCACCTCCTGTGCGTTACCCATGTTGTCGATCTGGATGGCCATAGCCATGAGACCGGCGAAGAGAGTGCTGGCTATCTCGACGATGGGGTCGGCGGAAGGGTAGTCCCCGGCCGCACCGAGCAGTCCGAAGAAGTTCTTCCACGGGTCCTGCTCCTGCCCATCTGAGGAGATGGTGTTGAAGTAGTCCCGGTCCTTCGGTTCCTCCTTCTTCTCGGGTTCCTGCTGCTGTTCTTCTGCAGGCTTTTCCTCCTGGGGAGCCAGGGCGGGCTGTTCACCGAGGACCGCCTTCGAATGGGCGGCGAGGTCGGCGGTGCTGGTGGCGGGGGAGAGCGTGCTCTGCCAACCCTTCTCCTGCATCACCTGACGGTCGTACCGGTCGAGTCCGTGCTGCTTGATGAGCGACTGGAGGCTCGATGCGTACTGCTTGCTGGAAGCATAGCCGTCCTCCTGCAGGCCACGGGTCCAGCCGACGTAATCGTCAGGGGAGAGCTCGAAGAGGTTCGCGTATCGCTTGTTGCCCCTCAGGAAGAGCGAATGATGCTCGTAGCTGTCGGCCACGGAGGCGTACTGGCAGAACTTCTCATTGGGCTTGTCGTCCGTATACACGAGGTACCGGCCGCCGCCGTCGAGCCATGTTCTGGTCGCCTTGATCCCGAAATGGTTGTTACCCTTGCGGGACAGCTCGCTCTGTCCGCTGGCGCTCTCGAGTATGCCCTGGGCGATCGTGACGGAAGCGGGGATGCCGTACTTTCGCATCTGCTCCATCGCCGCCTCGGCGTACTTGTCCACATAGTCACTTGCCTTACTCATCGTTCTTCGTATCGATATCGTGTTCAGTTTCGGAGCCGGGCGGTTACTCCCGGCATGGAGTGGACCGGCGGCGAAAAGCACGGCCGCCAGTCCCGTGAGAAGGAGCCTAGCGATGGAAGCCACGGCTGCGTTCCTCCACTTGGTCCTTTGCGATGCCAGCACCCACGATGGCGGCGACAACGCCCGTCTCAGCCCTGGTGAGTTCCTCCTTGGCCTTCTCCTCCCTTTCCTCTTTGGCTTTCTGCTCCGGGGAGTTCCGGCGCTTCTCCTCTTCCTCCTTCTTTTCTTCCTCGACCTCCTTCTTCTGCTTGAGCAGGTCGGCGAAGAGGGTCGCGGCGAGGTTGCGCTTGTACTCCTCCTTGTCGTCGGTGAGCCACAGGCGCTGGTACTGGGAAGGGGAGACCTCGCGGGAGACGGGCTGGTCCATCCCCCTGACCTCCAGGTAGCACATGATCTTGCGGGGATCGTCGGGGTTCGGGCCCGTCTTCTGCTGGATGATGCTCACACGCCTGATGGCGGAGAAGTCGATGTCCTTCTCCCGGGTGCCGAAGAGGTCGACCTTCATCTCCGGATGGGCGGTGGCCAGCGCGTAGTACTTCTGGGCCAGCTCCTGCTTGAGCTTCCCGTCCTTGTCCCCGCCGTTCTTCACGGCATTGAAGAACCGGCCGAGGTCGGCCTTGTCCGGATACACCGCGAATCCCTTCTCGCCCTCGGGCTTGAGGAACATCGCCCACTTGCCCTCGTCGTCCCGGATCATCGTCATCTTCGCGCTCACGGTCTCGGAGGGCTGCTCCTGCCGGGGCTCCAGCTGACGCATCTCGACCTTCTGGCCGCGTTCAGCCTTGTCGACCAGGCTCAGGGCCTTGTTGACGTTCGCCTCGACGTGCGAGAGGAAGACCGGGTTCTCCCGGAGCGACTTCGTCCAGCCCTCCACCAGCGGGAGGCTCTCCGGGGAGAGCCGCGCGGGCAGACCGAGCTGGTTCATCTTCACGGCCGAGGCGAGCTCCACGACGAGCCGCTCGCGGTTGCGCAGTCCCTCCTCGGGGTTCCGCATCCCTTCCACTGCCGTTCCCGGACGGTCCATGCGTCCCGGGTGTCCCGTCGCCGAGACCACCTGCCGAAAAGCGTCCTGCACGTAGGAGGCGTAGTCCGGGTAGTGCTTCTGGGCGGGGATGTGGACGACGTCCTTCGCGGAGTCGTAACGCGCCACGCCGGTCCCGTCCTTGTGGATCGGGACGAGGTTCTCGCTGATCTTGCCAAGGAGGATGTTCACGTCGATCCGCGTCTGCTTGTCATCCTTGGGCGAGCGGTCCTCCAGCGTACCATGCTCCTTCACGGCCTTCGCGAAGGCCTCCGGATCGGTGAGGGGGAGGGTCGTCTGCTCGATGTTGAAGAGCGTCCGGACCTGGCGGTCGCGGACAGGGGAGAAGTCCGCCTTCTGCTCCTGCGGGAGCTGGTCGTACTCCTTCTTCGTGATGGTCCTGCCTTCGTCGGACTTGCTGCGGTACTCGTTCCACCGGTACCAGATGAACGGGACTCCCTTCTCGCCGGTCTGGACGCTCTCGCCGCGTTTCTTGGCGCCGGGGTAGGGCGTGTACAGGTTCGTACGGTAGCCTCCCCGGTCGCTGTGGAGTGCGAGGATAAGGGCGTTGAAGGCCGAGACACCCGCGTCGCGGGGATAGAGCCTCGGGGCGGTCTTGCCCGCCTGGTTGAGAAGGAACCCGCCTTCCGCGCGGGCCCGTTCGAGGCCTTGTGCCAGAAGCTCCTTCTGGCGCTCAGCCGCATGCTGTTCTGATTGATTCTTGTCTGCCATATCGTAGTCGTGTTGTGGTTGTCTTTCATCGCTGCGTGATACCTCTGGTTTCGGAACGGGATTCCTGCTCGAAGCGCTCCCGGGCGTCGTCGATCTGCTGTAGGCGGTCGCATCGCTCGAGGACGGCGTTGGCGAGCCTGCCCAGCGGCAGCGCTCCCTGGTTGTAGGCGTCCACCACATTCTCCGGGAGGGCGATGGTGACGGGGATGCCGTCCATGGTCGCGATAAGCGTATTGCCCCTCACCTGCGCGTCTCGGATGCGCGGATCCATCTGCTCGTCCTCGTACTGGACGTAGCGCACTTGCGAGGATGTCGCTTGTTCCATCCCTTCGCGCTTGGCGAGCTGTTCGTGTCCGGCCTTGTTCAGGAGGTTCGCCCCGCCGAGACCGATGAGGGTCATCTTCAGGAGCGGGCTCTTCACGAAAAGTCCGGCCATGATGCTGGCGATCGGCACGAGGTTGTCTCTGATGCCCAGGCTCTGCGTTTTGCCGGTGAACATCCCCAGGAGCATGTCCGGGAGCATGGCGAGGATATACCCCGCGTTGCGTCCGATGTCACCCAGGCCGTTCAGCCCGAGGCCCGTGAGGATGCCCTGCCAGCCGCCGGTATTGGTCTTCTGAGGGGCCGCCTGCTGTTTTGGCTGAGCCTCCGGAGCAGCTTCCTGCACCGGGGCAGGTTCATCTTTCTGCACTTCGGCCTTGGTCTCCGTTTTTCCCTCATTTTCCCTTTCTTCATTCCCCACCGGGACAGGTTCCATTTCTGCTTTGGGTCCTTCCTTCTTCTCCTCCTGAGGGCTGTTCTGCTCGAGCCATTCCTGCTCGTGGCCGGGGAGGACGACCATCGGGACTTCCTTCCTCTGCCTTGCGTCCACCGTATCGGCGACCGCATTGATCGCGAGGTCGGCGCCGACGAACTTCAGCCCGCTGGCGACGCCTCCTCCGAGGCCACCCAGCACCGCGAAATCCGCAGCCGCACCCAGTCCCCAGCCGATGCCTTTCTCCACGGGAGAGGGGTCGTAGAGCCGTTCCCCGCGCTCCTCGATCTCCCGCTGCAGGGGCGTCTTGCGGACTTCCTGGGGGAGGCCGAAGAGCGAGTTGCCACCTGCCTTGCGGAGGATATACTCGATGGAGGACTTCGGCATCTGGTCACGGACCATCTTGTCGATCATCATCTCCTCGAGCTCGGGCGTGACGTCGATCTTCTCCTTCCGGAGCTCGTCCTTGACCATGCCGACGTAGTCCTCGACGGTCTTGGAGTTCCACTCACCGGTAACGCTGAGCGTATCGAGCGCCACGGCCTGGGAACCCATCCCACCGTCGGGACCGGCCCCGCCCGCGAGGATGTAGGCAGGGGAGCGCATGTAGCGGCGGAGCTCCTCCGCCTGCTTTTGCCGGAGCTCATCCCGCACCCTATCCATGACGGGCACGACCCTGCTGTCGAACTGTTCCCTGTCTGTCATCGTTTAGCTTTTTTTCGGTTTGTATCGTTACAGGTTCACCTGCTGTGCGAGCAGCTGTTCCCTTGTCTGTCTGATCGCGTTGTGGTAGACCTCCATCTGCTTGGGGAAGTGCTCCTCCAGCCACGCGTCCTTCTCCACCTGGTTCCGGATGAAGAGGATGGCGTTCTGCCGGGAGATCTCCACGCTGGCCTCACCGTCCTTCCTGTTGTTGAACCACGCCTTCGTCCACCAGCGGAGACCCGCCTGGTCGGGGTAGACGCTCACGGTCCTCGGGATGTCGAAGCTCTGGACGACGATGTCCAGGTCCTCGAGCGGATCCACGAGACCGCTTGAGGCTACGGCCTGCCCGTAAGCTTTTTTTTTAATCCGTCATCCCAGGTGCTGAGATAGGTCCCGTGCACAAGCGCGAGGTAGCCGAGGAAATCCTCCAGCAGGAGGTTCTGTACCTTCGCCGCCAGCGGAACGCTCCTGCGTCCCAGCCCCATCGGGTTCTCCATGCTTGGGATCATCTCGAAGAAGTAGTTCCGGGCGGAAGCCATCATCAGCATGTTGCGGAGGCTCTGCTCCGTGCGCTGCGGAAGCCGGTAGGCGCCGCTCCCGAGGTCCTTCAGGTAGGCCGGGAAGAAACGGAGCATCAGCTCCTCGATCTCGTCCGCGTCCTTGTCGTATTTCGTGCGGAAACCGCCTTCCACGGCGCTGAAGTCCTCCTTGGCGAGAGGCTGCTTCTGCCGATCCAGGCTCTTGATGTTCCCGTATATCATCGTGAGGAACTCGATCGGGTCGAACTCCTCACCCTTGTACTTCGTCTCCATGTGCAGGATGTCGTCGCTGACGGCGACGGTATCCCCGGCTCCGACCTCGTCCCCGTATACAGCGAGGATATTCGAAAGGTGGGCGTATTTCACCTCGTAGTCACCGTAGCGGATGACCATGTAGAGTCCGCGCTCGTGGTCGTTGCCGATGCCAGAGACGACGCCGCTGGCCACGGCAGACAGCAGATAATGGGGTGCGGAGAAGTCGACCCCGTGGTGGAAGAACTCCACTCCCGTCTTCGGATGAATCTGTTTGCCGTAGCCGAGCGACATCTCGACCTCCCTGTCACGCTCCTCGAACGGCATGCAGTAGCCGGAGGGCGACTTGAGGATCATTTCCTGTGAGTATTTCATATCATTTAACCATTTTTCCGTTAGCGTCTGCGGTGGATCTGCTCCACCTCCTGCGGCGGTTCATCCTGCCGCATGTCCTTCACCTGGGCCGTGCGGGCAGCGTCTGTCTGGACGGCCACGGCAGGGGAGACCTCCCTTCTTGAGTTGTTCCCGATGGTCATCATCGCGAGCACGGCACCGGCGAGCTTGGCCATCCAGCCGAAACGGCCGAAGACCAAGAAGGCCGACAGTACGAGACCCATCACGCCCATGCCCGAGACGTTGCCGTGGGTGAGATTCTGGAAGAACCCACCCAGCATCTGGCCCCCGTTGCCGGAGGAGACGTCCGAGATGAAACTTGATATGCCGTTAAGCTTCCCGTCCACGTTCTCCGCGGCTCCGGAGACCTTCTCGGTCATGTTGCCGACGGACTCCTTCAGGTCTCGGATGCCTTCCACAGCCCCGTGGACCGTGTCGCTGACCTTCTGCGTGGCCTTCTCGCCGATGATGGCGTCGCTGACGATGCCGACGACGCTCTCGTCCGTGGTGAGCTTCTTCCAGCCCACGTATCCCAGGCCTCCGCCGATCGCGGCTGTCTTCAGGGCTGTGCCCGCACCCTTCAGCGTCTGCTGGGGATGCAGGATGGCCCTGCCGCCGGTCTCGAGGATCCTGCCGGCGCTCTTTCCGGCCCATTTGGCGGCCTTTCCGCCTGCCTTGAGTAGTGATGCCCAACTCATATCTCTCTGCTTGTCTTGTGTTCGTTTAACATTTATTCGGTTCGGTATATTGCTGCCTTATGGCCTTACTGTCTTTCCTAATGTCCTCCAACGCTGAAAGGACTCCTTCGATATGCCGTCGATGTCAGCCTTGTCCGGCTGGTTGCCGGATATCTCGTTCCAGACGTCCGTGAGGGAGGTGTACTTCACAGCCCTGACCAGACGCTGGAGTGTCTTGTTCATCTCCTTGAGCTTCGGACGCACGCCGAAGAAGACCTCGGTGCGTTCCTTCTCGGTCATCTTGATGTCAGAGAGGCAGACCATCCGGATGTCGTTGACGATCTCGACGCTCTGGAGGATGACCTGCCGGTAGACCTTGTTCCTATTGGCCGAGAGCGCCACGGCGACGGCGTTCGCCGGGCTTTTGGCTATCTGCTCCGAGAGGTTCTTCAGGTTGCTTATCATTTTTTCGGTCTCGTGGTAGAAACCGTATATCTGCGCCGCGTAGACGATGATTCCGTGGAAAGTGTCCAGGTAGTCGTTGAACTCCTTCTGGATCTGCCAGGTGGCGTCCACCTCCTCCTTGATCCACACGTGGCCGGTGGATTCCAGGAGCATAGCCTCCTCCTGCGACTGGAGCGTGCTCTCCGCCTTCTCCGTATACAGCACGATCATCGCCGCCAGCGTGGGGTCGATGGACTGGGCGCGGAGGGCGTCGGTAATCAGGAGCAGCAGCAGTACTGCGAGCAGGGTGTAGGCTTTCCTTATCATTTCTTCGGTTGTTCGTTTATCCGTATTTCCGTATCCTAGTATGTCCTGGAGGCCCGCTGCCAGCGGGACTGCGCCTGCCGGGCGATCTCGCCGTTGTCACGGTCGAGGATGCCTTCGGTGGCGTTCCACCAGACATCCTGCAGGGTATAGTATCTGAGGGAAAGGGAAAGCTGCGAGAGCTTGTGGTTGAAGTGCTTCAGGCTGTCCTCGATCATCCAGAGCGTCTTCGAGCGCTCGGCTCCGGTGAGCATGTTGTCCTCGCCTCCCGTGGCGATGGCATCCCTCAGGGTGGTGTAGACGGTGACGAGCTCGGTGGCCGTCTCCGCATACAGGTTGTTCATGCTGAAGGTGGCCGCCACGCCCTGGGGATTGTCCGCTATCGCCTTTCTGATGTCGCAGAGGTTGATGAACAGGCGCACCCCGTCGTTGTACAGATGGGTGGCAGCCTTCAG
>JAEEGJ010002850.1_pt1 | contig 76111 bp, 78 predicted proteins | sample 8958761 | NCBI WGS metagenome assembly JAEEGJ01 (sample SAMN16246546, study PRJNA631951) | gut metagenome | biome: gut microbiome; feature: rumen; material: RS-attached | host: Bos | place: Iran: Karaj | collected 2018-10 | reverse complement strand
TTGAAGGCACCGTTAAGACAATCGAGTACGATCCCAACCGTTCTGCTAGAATCGCATTGTTGTTTTACGCTGATGGCGAAAAACGTTATATCATTGCTCCCAACGGATTGAAGGTAGGTACCACTGTGATGAGTGGCGCTGACGCAGCTCCTGAAGTGGGAAATGCTCTGCCTTTGCAGAACATCCCTGTAGGTACTGTAATCCATAACATAGAGCTTCGCCCTGGTCAGGGTGCTCTGCTTGTTCGCTCCGCTGGAAACTTTGCTCAGTTGACTTCCCGTGAGGGTCGTTATTGCGTTATTAAATTGCCTTCTGGCGAAACTCGTCAGATTCTCAGTGCATGCAAGGCTACCATTGGTAGTGTAGGTAACTCTGATCATGCTTTGGAGAGCTCTGGTAAGGCAGGTCGTTCACGTTGGTTGGGTCGCCGTCCCCACAATCGTGGTGTCGTTATGAATCCTCATGACCATCCCATGGGTGGTGGTGAAGGCCGTCAGTCAGGAGGTCATCCTCGTTCACGTAAGGGCTTGTATGCAAAGGGTCTTAAGACACGTTCACCCAAGAAGCAGTCCAACAAGTACATTATTGAGAGAGCTAGCAAGTAATAAACAAGTAAGTTAATTGAGTAAATATGAGTCGTTCATTAAAGAAAGGTCCGTATATTGAAGTTAGCCTCGAAAAGAAGATTCTTGCCATGAATGAGAGCGGTAAGAAGAATGTCGTAAAGACTTGGGCTCGCGCTTCCATGATTTCACCTGATTTCGTAGGTCATACGGTAGCCGTTCACAACGGAAATAAGTTTATTCCTGTTTATGTTACAGAGAACATGGTTGGACATAAGTTAGGCGAGTTCGCTCCTACACGTAAGTTCGGTGGCCATGCTGGTAATAAGAAGTAAGCAGGTAAATTGTTGAAAAAACATTAGAGTAATAATATAATGGGAAAAAGAAAGAAACTAGCTGCTGACGCTAGAAAGGCAGCCCTCAAGACCCAGTATTTTGCTAAAGTGAAAGATGTGCCTTCTTCTCCCCGCAAGATGAGATATGTGGTTGATTTGGTTCGCGGCATGGAGGTAAACAGAGCACTTGGAACCCTGAAGTTCTGTGCTAAGGCAGCATCCGCAGACGTAGAGAAACTTCTCCGTTCTGCTATTGCAAACTGGGAACAGAAAAATGAGCGTAAAGCTGAAGACGGTGAACTCTATATCACAAAGATTTTTGTTGATGAGGGTCCAACTCTGAAGCGCATGAGACCGGCTCCTCAGGGCCGTGGCTATAGAATTCGCAAGCGTTCTAACCACGTTACTTTGTTCGTCGACACTAAGAATGATTAATGATTAAGTAAAAGTATGGGACAGAAAGTAAATCCTATAAGCAACCGCTTGGGTATTATTCGTGGTTGGGATTCAAATTGGTATGGTGGCAAGAACTTCGGTGATTCTATTCTTGAGGATAGTAAGATCCGTAAGTATTTGGATGCCCGTCTGGGCGATGCCAGCATTTCCCGCATTGTCATCGAGCGTACGCTGAAGATGGTTACTATCACTATCTGTACTGCCCGTCCAGGTTTGATCATTGGTAAGGGTGGCGAAAAAGTTGACAATCTGAAGGAGGAATTGAAGAAACTGACTGACAAAGAGATTCAGATCAATATCTTCGAGGTTAAGAAACCTGAATTGGATGCAGTGATTGTCGCAAACAACATTGCTCGCCAAGTTGAGGGTAAAATTGCATATCGCCGCGCCATTAAGATGGCTGTTGCCAACTCTATGCGCGCCGGTGCAGAAGGAATTAAGGTGCAGATTTGTGGTCGTCTGAATGGGGCAGAAATGGCTCGTTCTGAGATGTTCAAGGAAGGTCGTACTCCTCTCCACACACTCCGTGCAGATATTGATTACTGCCAAACCGAGGCATTGACTAAGGTTGGTTTGTTAGGTATCAAGGTTTGGATTTGCCGTGGTGAGATTTATGGTAAGAAGGATCTTGCTCCTAATTTCGCTCAGAGTAAGGATAATAACCGTGGCAACTACGGTAATGGCGGTAAGAACTTCCGTCGTAAGAAGAACAACAATCGCTAAATTTCAGAATTATCATGTTACAACCTAAGAGAACTAAATATAGAAGACCGCAAAAAGGTCGTTGCAAGGGCAATGCCATGCGTGGTAACCAGTTGGCTTTCGGCTCCTTTGGTATCAAGTCGTTGGAAACACATTGGATTACCGCTCGCCAGATTGAGGCTGCCCGTGTTGCCATGACGCGTTATATGCAGCGTGAGGGGCAGAGCTGGATTCGTATCTTCCCAGACAAGCCTGTTACCAAAAAGCCTGCAGACGTACGTATGGGTAAAGGTAAGGGAGATCCTGTTGGATTCGTATTTCCTATCACCCCTGGACGTATCATTTTCGAGATTGAAGGTGTGTCTTATGAGATTGCAAAGGAAGCTCTTCGTCTTGCTGCTCAGAAACTGCCTGTAACTACTAAGTTTGTTGTTAGAAGAGATTACGATAAAAACGCATAATTATGAAGATAGCTGAAATTAAGGAAATGTCGACTGCTGATCTGGCAGAGCGCATTCAGACAGAGAAGGCTAGCTACCATCAGCTCTTGCTGAACCATGCAGTCTCTCCCCTTGAGAACAACTCTCAAATTAAGACTGCACGTCGTAATATCGCTCGAATGATGACAGTGCTCCGTCAGAGAGAACTTAACAAATAAAAAATGGTCATAGACATGGAAACAAGAAATAAAAGAAAAACAAGAACGGGTGTTGTTGTTAGTGACAAAATGGATAAGACCATTGTTGTAGCTGCAAAGTTCAAGGAGAAGCACCCTATTTATGGTAAGTTTGTTGCTAAGACAAAGAAATACCATGCCCATGACGAGAAGAACGATTGCCATAAGGGTGATACTGTTCTGATTATGGAGACTCGTCCTCTGAGCAAAACCAAGAGATGGAGAGTAGTAGAAATCGTAGAAAGAGCTAAGTAATTATGATACAAGCAGAATCTAGATTGATTGTTGCAGACAATAGTGGTGCAAAAGAGTGCAAGTGTATTCGTGTGCTCGGTGGTACCCGTCGTCGTTATGCAACTGTTGGTGATGTGATTGTTGTCGCTGTACAGAGCGTTATCCCATCCAGTGATATTAAGAAAGGTGTAGTATCAAAGGCCCTGATCGTACGTACAAAGAAAGAGATTCGTCGTGCTGACGGTTCTTACATTCGTTTTGATGATAACGCTTGTGTTCTTCTTAGCAACGCAGGTGAATTGCGTGGAAGTCGTATTTTCGGTCCTGTTGCTCGCGAGTTGCGTGCTGCTAACATGAAGGTCGTATCACTGGCACCTGAAGTTCTTTAATATAATAAGGATTTATAGTAATGAGTAAGTTACACATTAAGAAAGGCGATACAGTTTACGTAAATTCTGGCAACAATAAGGGTCAGAGCGGTAAAGTGTTGAAAGTGCTCGTGAAGGAGCAGCGCGCCATTGTTGAGGGTGTCAATATGGTTTCCAAGAGTCAGAAGCCTAGTGCTAAGTTCCCTCAGGGAGGCATTGTTAAGCAGGAGGCTCCCATTCAAGTTTCAAAGCTTAATCCCATTGTTGACGGCAAGCCTGTCCGTTCCAACGGTAAAGCAATGAAGGTAACTGTTAAATAACAAAGGAGATCTAAATAATGGCAAATACAGCAAGCCTAAAGAAAGAATATGCAGAGCGCATAGCTCCTGCACTGCAGAAGCAATTCAATTATTCATCTTCCATGCAGATCCCCGTACTGAAAAAGATCGTGATCAATCAGGGTCTTGGTATGGCTACTGCTGACAAGAAGATAATTGAGGTTGCAATTAACGAGATTACAGCTATCACTGGCCAGAAGGCTGTTGCTACTGTATCAAAGAAGGACGTTGCAAACTTTAAGCTTCGTAAGAAGATGCCCATTGGCGTTATGGTGACATTACGTCGTGAGCGTATGTATGAGTTTTTGGAGAAACTGATTCGTGTGGCTCTGCCCCGTATCCGTGACTTCAAGGGTATTGAGAGTAAGTTCGATGGTCGTGGTAATTACACAATGGGTATTCAGGAGCAGATTATCTTCCCCGAGATTAATATCGATGCTATCGATCGTATCTTGGGTATGAATATCACTTTTGTTACCACCGCTAAGACCGATGAGGAGGGTTATGCTCTGCTCAAAGAGTTTGGTCTGCCTTTTAAGAACGCAAAAAAAGACTGATAGGTTATGGCAAAAGAATCCATGAAGGCTCGCGAGATTAAAAGAGCTAAGCTCGTAGCCAAGTATGCTGAGAAGCGTGCCGCACTGAAGAAGATTGTCAAGAGTGGTGATCCTGTAGAGGCTTATGAAGCCGCTAAGAAACTTCAGGCAATTCCTCGCAATGCAAATCCCATTCGTCTGCATAATCGTTGTAAGATTACAGGACGTCCAAAGGGGTACATCCGCTTATTCGGTATCAGCCGTATTCAATTCCGTGAGATGGCATCCAATGGCTTGATTCCCGGAGTTAAGAAAGCTAGCTGGTAAGGATATATATTTATTATCTTTTAATATTGTCGGGAGAGTCCCGATTAATTAAATCTTTTATAAAATGACAGATCCAATTGCAGATTATTTGACAAGATTGCGTAACGCAATCATGGCTAAACACAGAGTTGTTGAGGTGCCTGCGTCAAATTTGAAGAAGGAAATCACTAAGATTCTCTTCGAGAAGGGGTACATCCTGAACTACAAGTTCATCGATGATGGTCCCCAAGGAACAATTAAGATTGCACTGAAGTATGACGCCGTCAACAAAGTTAATGCAATCAAGAAATTGATCAGAATATCCACTCCTGGTATGCGTAAGTATACAGGTTATAAGGATATGCCGAGAGTTATTAATGGATTGGGTATTGCAATCTTATCCACTTCAAAGGGTGTAATGACTAACAAAGAGGCTGCTGATCTCAAGATTGGTGGCGAGGTTCTTTGTTACATATATTAATAGGAGGATTCAAGATATGTCTAGAATAGGTAAATTGCCCATTAGCATTCCTTCAGGTGTCAACATTAGCGTTAGCGAAGATAACGTTGTCACTGTAAAGGGTAAGAAAGGCGAACTGACCCAGGCTGTAGATCCTTCTATTCAAGTGAAGATCTCTGACACTGAGGTTACTTTTGAGATTGATGAGAGATCTGATGTTGAGAGAAAGCAGAAGCAGGCCTTCCATGGTCTCTATCGTGCATTAGTCAACAATATGGTTGTTGGTGTTTCCGAGGGTTTCCAGAAGAAACTTGAATTGGTTGGTGTTGGTTACCGTGTTAGCAATCAAGGTAATATTCTGGAGTTCTCATTGGGTTACACTCATCCTATTGTATTCCAGCTTCCCTCAGAAATCAAAGTAGAGACTAAGTCTGAAAGGAATCAGAACCCTCAGATCATCCTAGAGTCTTGCGACAAGCAACTCTTGGGTCAGGTTTGTGCAAAGATTCGTTCTTTCCGTATGCCTGAACCTTACAAGGGTAAGGGTATTTTGTTCGTTGGCGAGCAGATTCGCAGAAAGTCTGGTAAGTCAGCAGGTGCTAAGTAACTTTAAAATTGTAAGATCATGACAACAAAAATAGAAAGACGAATTAAAATTAAGTATAGAATTCGTAATAAGATCTTTGGTACAGCCGAGCGTCCTCGCATGTCTGTATTTAGAAGCAATAAGCAGATCTATGTTCAAATCATTAACGATTTGACTGGTACCACGTTGGCATCAGCATCTTCTCTTGGTATGGAAGCATGTCCTAAAAAGGAACAGGCCGCCAAGGTGGGTGAGTTGATTGCTAAGAAGGCACTTGAGGCAGGTATTACTACGGTAGTTTTTGATCGTAATGGTTACCTGTATCATGGTAGAGTAAAAGAAGTGGCTGATGCTGCTCGTAACAGTGGACTTAAATTTTAATAGATTATGGCAATTAATAAGGTTAAGATAAGTAGTGATATCGAGTTGAAAGACAGATTGGTTGCTATCAATCGTGTTACCAAGGTTACCAAGGGTGGTCGCACTTTTACTTTTTCAGCCATCGTTGTTGTAGGTAATGAGAGTGGTATTATCGGCTGGGGTCTTGGTAAGGCTGGTGAAGTTACTGCCGCTATTGCTAAGGGCGTAGAGTCTGCAAAGAAGAATTTGGTTCAAGTTCCTGTTATCAATGGAACTGTTCCTCATGAGGCTACAGCCAAATTTGGTGGTGCTAGTGTTCTGATTATGCCTGCATCAACAGGTACTGGTGTGGTAGCTGGTGGTGCTATGCGTGCCGTACTTGAGAGTGTTGGTGTTAAAGACTGTTTAGCTAAGTCCAAGGGTTCTTCCAACCCTCATAATTTGGTTAAGGCTACTATTGCAGCTTTATGTAGCATGCGTGATGCTAGAACCATTGCTGCTAACCGTGGAATCAGTATTGAAAAAGTATTTAGAGGATAAGGAGGATTTTGTATATGGCAACGATTAAAGTAAAGCAAGTACGTAGCAGAATACATGCTCCTCGTACTCAGAAAGCCACTTTGGACACTCTGGGTCTAAGGAAGATGAACCAAGTTGTTGAAATTGAGGATACTCCTTCAAACCGTGGTTTGATCAAGGCTGTTTTTCACTTGGTAAAGGTGATTGATTAATAGTGTATCAACTAGTTAAATTGATTGACGTTATGAAATTAAATAATTTGAAACCAGCAAGTGGCTCTACTCATAGCCGCAAAAGAATTGGCCGTGGCCCTGGTTCTGGCTTGGGTGGAACTTCTACCCGTGGTCACAAGGGTGCTAAGGCACGTTCTGGTTACAAGAGGAAGATCGGTTTCGAGGGTGGTCAAATGCCCTTGCAGCGTCGTCTGCCTAAGTTCGGATTCAAGAATATCAATCGTGTAGAGTATCAACCCATCAACCTGGCCACTCTTCAGGGATTGGCAGATAAGGGCATTACTACCATTGGTATTAAGGAACTGATAGAAGCCGGTTTGGCAAAGGCTAAAATGCCTGTTAAGATTCTTGGTAATGGAACCCTGACCACAAAGGTTGAGGTAACTGCTAACGCATTCTCTAAGTCTGCTGAGGCTGCCATCCAGAATGTAGGTGGAACCGCAACTAAACTGTAATATCTGATGAAGAAGTTTATTGAAACTCTAAAGAACATATGGCGTGTTGAGGATTTGAGGACTCGAATTCTCATTACGCTTGGTTTTGCTGCAGTATACCGTTTCGGGTCATTCGTTGTCCTGCCCGGTATTAATCCTGAGGCTTTGACAGCTTTGCGAGAGCAGACCAACTCGGGTCTTATGTCCTTGTTGAATATGTTCTCAGGAGGCGCTTTCTCTAATGCATCTGTCTTTGCATTGGGAATTATGCCTTATATTACAGCTTCTATCGTCATTCAGCTGTTTGCATTCGTTGTACCTTATTTCCAGAAGATGCAGCGTGAGGGTGAGAGTGGACGTAGAAAGATGAGTCAGTATACCCGTTATCTGACTGTCTTCATCCTGTTATTCCAGGGACCAGCTTACCTTTTCAACCTGCGTATCCAGTCTGGTGGTGCTTTGAGTCCTTCTTTGGATTGGACTTGGTTTATGATTGCCAGCACTATTATTTTGGCAGCTGGAAGTATGTTTATCCTTTGGATCGGTGAACGTATAACAGATAAGGGTATCGGTAATGGTGTGTCTCTGATCATCATGTTGGGTATCATCGCACGTTTGCCTCAGGCATTCAGCCAGGAAGTTGTGTCCCGTCTGAACAATCTTGCAGGTGGCGGTTTGGTGATGTTCCTGATTGAGCTCCTGTTGCTTTTCGTGGTTATTTTGGCAGCTATCATGTTGGTACAGGGTACCCGTAAGATTCCTGTACAGTACGCCAAGCGTATGTATGCTGGTCAGCAGGTAGGCGGTGTACGTCAGTACATTCCCCTGAAGGTTTTTGCTGCAAATGTAATGCCTATCATTTTTGCTCAGGCTATTATGTTCATTCCTATCACACTGCTGGGTTTGCTTGAGAACGGTCAGTCTGCATCACCTGTGTTGATGGCATTCTCTGATCATACAAGCTGGGCATACAATTTGGTATTTGCCTTCCTGATCATCGCCTTTACCTACTTCTATACAGCTATTACTTTGAATCCAACCCAGATGGCTGAGGATATGAAGCGCAACAATGGCTTCATCCCTGGCGTGCGTCCTGGCAAGGATACAGCTGAATATATTGATAGGATCATGTCTCATATCACTTTCCCAGGATCTATTATTCTGGCAGTGATTGCATGTATGCCAGCCTTTGCTGGTTTGCTGAATGTTCAGCAGGAGTTTGCCCAGTTCTTTGGTGGAACTTCACTTTTGATTCTTGTTGGTGTTGTATTGGATACACTCCAGCAGATTGAGAGTCACCTGCTGATGAGACATTATGATGGCTTGTTGAGCTCTGGCCGTATCCACGGTCGCTCTGGTATCTCTGCTCGATAAGAAAAATGGTTTTTCTTAAGACAGAAGATGAAATTGAATTATTGAGAGCAGCCAACCAATTGGTGGGACTGACTTTGGCTGAAGTTGGAAGAAACATCAAGCCTGGAGTTACTACCATGCAGTTGGATAAGGTTGCAGACGAGTTTATACGTGATCATGGAGCAGAGCCCACCTTCAAGGGTTTCCCAAATCCTTATGGTGGACCATTTCCTGCCTCCATTTGTACTTCGGTCAATGATCAGGTAGTTCACGGAATCCCTAATGATATTCCTCTCCAAGAAGGAGATATCGTTTCGGTTGATTGCGGAACACTCTTGAATGGTTACAATGGCGACTCCTGCTACACGTTTTGTGTTGGCGAGCCTTCCGAGGAAGTTCTCAACCTTCTTCGTACGACCAAGGAGTCACTCTATTTGGGCATACAGTCAGCATGTGCCGGTAAGCGAATCGGTGATATAAGTTGTGCTGTACAGCAATGTTGCGAGAGTCGGGGCTATGGAGTCGTCCGTGAGTTTGTAGGTCATGGAATTGGCCGTGAAATGCACGAGGATCCTCAAGTTCCCAATTATGGACGTCGCGGAAACGGCCTCATGATCAAGAATGGCCTTTGCATAGCCATAGAGCCTATGATAACCTTAGGTTCGCCTCAGATCTATTTGATGCCTGACCAGTGGACTGTTCGAACCCGCGACGGAAAGCCTTCTGCCCATTTTGAGCATACCATTGCAATTCATCATGGCAAACCCGATATTTTGTCTTCTTTCGAGGAAATAGAGAAACTAGAAAACATTATTATAGTTTAGAGCATGGCAAAACAAGCTGTTATAGAGCAAGACGGTGTAATTGTAGAATCTCTTTCAAATGCGATGTTTCGCGTCGAGTTGGAGATTGGTCAAAAGATTATCTGCAACATCTCTGGCAAGATGAGAATGCATTACATCAAAATCCTTCCTGGTGATAAAGTCAAAGTGGAGATGAGCCCATACGACTTGACCAAAGGACGTATCGTATTTAGATATAAATAAAAACATCAATATGAAAACAAGAGCTTCTTTAAAGAAACGTACCCCAGACTGCAAGATTGTTCGCCGCAAGGGTCGTTTGTATGTTATTAACAAGAAAAACCCTAAGTACAAGACACGTCAGGGTTAATCATTATTGCAAAAGTAATATTTTGGTATATGGCAATTAGAATTGTTGGTGTAGATTTACCTCAGAACAAGCGGGGTGAAATCGCTTTGACCTATATTTTTGGAATAGGTCGCAGTAGCGCAGCCAAGATTTTGGAGAAGGCAGGTGTCGATAAGGACAAGAAGGTATCTGCATGGTCCGATGAAGAGGCTGGTAAGATTCGTGAAATCATTGGTGCTGAGTACAAGGTCGAGGGTGACCTGCGCAGCGAGGTTTCACTTAATATCAAGCGACTGATGGATATCGGTTGTTATCGTGGAGTTCGTCATCGTAACGGTCTTCCCGTTCGTGGCCAGAGCACTAAGAATAATGCTCGTACACGTAAGGGCAAGAAGAAGACTGTTGCTAACAAGAAAAAGGCTACTAAATAATAATTGATATCATGGCAAAAAAAACAGTTGCAGCAAAGAAAAGAGTCGTCAAAGTTGACGCAATGGGTCAACTTCACGTTCACAGTTCTTTCAATAACATTATCGTGTCTTTGGCCAACAGCGAAGGTCAGGTGATTTCATGGTCTTCTGCTGGCAAGATGGGTTTCCGTGGCTCAAAGAAGAATACTCCCTACGCTGCTCAGATGGCAGCACAGGATTGTGCCAAGACGGCGTATGATCTGGGTCTTCGTAAAGTGAAGGCATATGTTAAGGGTCCCGGCAATGGCCGTGAATCAGCTATCCGTACCGTTCATGGCGCTGGCATTGAGGTTGTGGAGATTGTTGATGTTACTCCATTACCCCACAATGGCTGCCGTCCTCCCAAGAGAAGAAGAGTTTAATTTTCACTGGACCTTTTAAATATAGATATAGATTATGGCTAGATATATTGGACCTAAATCAAAAATCGCGCGTCGTTTTGGCGAGCCCATTTTCGGCGCAGACAAAGTTCTGTCAAGGCGTAACTTTCCTCCCGGCCAGCATGGCAATAATCGTCGTCGTAAGTCTTCTGAGTATGGTATCATGCTTGCTGAGAAGCAGAAGGCAAAGTATACCTATGGCGTTTTAGAGAAGCAATTCCGTAACATGTTTGACAAGGCATCCCGCATCAGTGGTATTACTGGCGAGATTCTTCTGCAGGATCTGGAGTGCCGTCTTGATAACATCGTATATCGCTTGGGTATTGCTCCTACTCGTTCTGCTGCCCGTCAGTTGGTTAATCACAAGCACATTGTTGTTGACGGCAAGGTGGTTGGTATTGCTTCCTATGCTGTTAAGCCCGGTCAGATTGTTGGTGTTCGCGAGCGTTCCAAGAGTCTTGAGGTAATTGTCAATGCATTGGCAGGTTTCAACCACAGCAAGTATCCTTGGATTGAATGGGATGAGGCTCAGAAAGCAGGTAAACTTTTGCATCGCCCTGACCGTGCAGATATTCCCGAAAATATCAAGGAGCAGTTGATCGTTGAGTTGTATTCTAAATAATAATTAAGGATGGCGATATTAGCATTTCAAAAACCCGATAAGGTAATAATGTTGGAGGCGGACGACAAGTACGGCAAGTTCGAGTTTCGTCCTCTGGAAGGTGGCTTTGGTACTACCATAGGTAATGCTTTGCGCCGCATCCTGCTTTCATCTCTTGATGGCTTTGCTATTGATACCGTTTCTATTAGCGGTGTAGAGCACGAGTTTGCAACAATTCCTGGTGTTAAGGAGGATGTTACCAATATTATTTTGAATCTGAAGCAAGTTCGATTCAAACAAATAGTTGAAGAATTCGAGAACGAGAAAGTTTCAGTAACCGTTGAGAACGCCACAGAGTTTCGCGCTGGTGACTTTAACAAGTATCTGACTGGATTTGAAGTGTTAAACCCTGAATTAGTTATTTGCCATTTAGATGCAAAAGCATCAATGCAGATAGAGATCAGCATCAGCAAAGGTCGCGGTTATGTACCTGCAGAAGAGAACCGTGACCGTTGTACCGATGTCAATGTGATTCCTATCGATTCAATTTACACTCCTATCAGAAACGTAAAGTATTCTGTCGAGAATTTCCGTGTCGAGCAAAAGACCGACTACGAGAAACTTATCCTCGAAATTACAACTGATGGTTCCATACACCCAAAGGACGCCTTGAAAGAGGCAGCCAAGATACTCATTTATCACTTCTACCTCTTCTCTGACGAGAAGATAACTCCCGACAATACAGAAGAGGATGCAAATGAGGAGTTTGATGAAGAGGTTCTGCATATGCGTCAACTTCTCAAGACCAAACTCGTCGATATGGATCTTTCCGTACGTGCCCTCAATTGCTTGAAGGCGGCTGACGTAGAGACACTCGGCGATTTGGTTCAGTACAACAAGACTGATTTGTTGAAGTTCCGCAACTTTGGTAAGAAATCGCTCACGGAGCTTGATGATTTGCTCGAGAGTCTGAATCTGTCGTTTGGAACCGATATTTCTAAGTATAAATTAGATAAAGATTAAAAGAAATGAGACATAATAAGAAATTTAATCATCTGGGTCGTACTGCATCCCACAGAGCAGCCATGCTTTCCAACATGACAATCTCTCTGATCATGCACAAAAGAATCACTACGACCCTGGCCAAGGCAAAGGCCTTGAAGAAGTATGCAGAGCCTTTGATTACGAAGTCAAAGGAGGATACTACCAACTCACGTCGTGTAGTATTCAGTTACCTTCAGGATAAGAAGGCAGTAACTGAGTTGTTTACTGTCATCTCTCAGAAGGTGGCTGATCGTCCTGGTGGCTATACCCGTATTATCAAGACTGGTTTCCGTGCTGGCGACAATGCTCCCATGTGTTTTATCGAATTGGTAGACTTCGATGAGAACATGGCTAAGACCGCTAAGAAGGTAAAGCGTACACGTCGTTCTTCCAAGAAAGCCGCCGCTGAGACACCTGCTGAGACAGCAGAAACGCCCGCTGAGACAGCAGAGGCACCCGTAGAAAACGCTGAATAATTCTAAATTGCAATATTACAGAGACCGCTCTGTCCGTAGAGGACGGGGCGGTCTTGTTTTTATTGTTTTCAATCTTTCCTCAATCTCTTAGACGACCTACTTTGCCCATACTTATGAAGTGTAATATGACAATTTGAATAGAGCTTAATTATATGCAAATTTTGCTAAAACATGCCTCATTGACGGAAGAATTTATTACCTTTGCAGTAAATTCAGATAAGAGAAATGAAGCACAGGTATGCCATGTTGGTGCTTTTGGCACTGCTCATAACTTCGCTCTTTACCAGTTATCACAGTTATAGAGCTACAGCGAATTGGGTAAATAAAAGTATGGATCGGGCATTGGCGTTGACAATGGCCGAGCAACAAACTGCAGCGATTAATCAGGACACTATTCGTGTTTTCAACAGCCATCTTCAGGTGGAGAAGCTTCGAGGAAAAGCAACTCTTGCTGTGGATACTCGCCAGAAGAAGTTTGTCTGCTATGCAAAATGTTCGGTGGGAACCATTTTCTCTCTCTCCGACCAACGTCCTGCAGCTGCTTTGTGGACTCTTTCTTTTTGTTGGGTTGCGTTTTGCATCTTCCTCCGAAGAAGAAACAGATTGCTGGGGGAGCCTTTGCTGAAGGAAGGATTTCACACGTATGGAGGAATCACTTATTCTGATGTCGATAGGCAGTTTCTTGCATCCTCAGGCGAGATTATCCAGTTAACTCCGATGCAGCAACAGGTCATGGAGATGTTTTTCCATGCTCCGTCTCATCGGATTTCTAAAGCAGAGATATGCGAAGCCCTTTGGCCCAAGAAGCCCGATGCTTATGATACCCTCTATACACTTATTCGTCGCTTACGACTCATTGTTGAAGAGCATTCTAACTTGAAAATAGAATCAGATAGGAGTAGGTCTTACTGCTTGAAAGACAAGGGTTTAGGGTAGTGCTAGAGAATTGTCAGTTTTCTGTCAGCAAAATGTAAGACAGTTTCTGACGTTTGTTCCCTCTTTTGTTGCTTCCTTTGCAAAAAATTTAATTGCAAGGAATTATGCGACAAACAGTTTTTTCAAAACTCAACACTGGCATGGCATGGCTTCTCTTCGCCATTGCTGCCATTGTCTATTGTCTAACGGTGGAGCCTACAGCCAGTCTGTGGGACTGCCCTGAATTCATAGCGTGTGGATATAAATTAGAAATAGGTCATCCACCTGGCGCTCCTGTTTTCATGTTGGCTGCCAATCTCTTTTCTCAGTTTGCATCCAAGCCGTCGGATGTCGCCTTGATGGTCAATGTGCTATCTGCTCTCTTGAGTGGCGGCTGCATTTTCTTCCTGTTTCTTACAATAACATGTTTCGCCAGGAAGTTGGTTTCTCCAGAGAACAGGGACTTGACCATCTCACAGATTGTCGATATTGAGGCGTGCGGAATGGTAGGCTCGTTGATCTATACATTCAGTGACACGTTTTGGTTTTCTGCAGTCGAAGCAGAAGTCTATGCGTTTTCCAGTTTCCTTACTTCCTTGATGTTCTGGCTCATTTTGAAGTGGGAGAGTGAGGCCGATGCTCCGCAGGCTGACCGATGGATTATTCTGATTGCTTATGTCACAGGTCTTTCCATTGGTGTTCATCTCCTCTGTTTGCTGTGTTTGCCAGCCATGTCGTTTATTGTCTATTATCGTAAGGCGAAACGTGTCACGTTGTTTGGCTCAATGAAGACGTTGGCAGCAGGTGCCTTGCTTTTAGCCATCATTCTCTTTCTTATCATTCCAGGGATTACGAAGGTAGGCGGATGGTTTGAGCTATTGTTTACTAATGTATTGGGTTGTCCTTATCATACAGGACTTCTTTGCTACATCATGCTGCTTGTTGGCACACTTGTCATTGCGTTCCACAAAGTCCATCGCAAAATTTGGAAGACATCATTGGCATGCCTGCTGATGATACTGATGGGCTACAGCAGTTATGGAGTCATATTTATCCGTGCCAATGCTAATGTGCCGATGAACGAGAATGCGCCAGGCAACATCTTTTCATTGGGCAGTTATCTAAGTCGTGAACAATATGGCGACACGCCCCTTATCTATGGTCCTGCATATTGCAGCGAGCTTGACTATGAGACGAAAGGTAATTATATGGTGCCAAAGGAGAAGCAAGGAGCTGCTGTCTATCGCCCTTCGGTTGACTCCACGAGATATGAGGTGATACGCCATGAGGTGAAGTATCAGTACAAGGACAACATGTTCTTCCCACGGATGCATTCCTCCCGTCATGCCAAGGCATACGAAGACATCATGGGAGGTGTCAAGAAGCATGGCAATTTGCCTACAGCTGCCGAGAATCTGCGTTTTTTCTTAACTTACCAAGTGAATTTCATGTACTGGCGTTATTTCCTGTGGAACTTCGTGGGACGTCAGAACAATATTCAGGGACATGGTGAAGTGGAGCATGGCAACTGGATAACAGGTATCAGGTGGATAGACAGTTTGTTGCTTGGCTGCGATACATCATTGTTGCCCTCCGATTTGAGAACCAACAAGGGACGAAATGTTTTCTTCGGTCTTCCACTTCTGCTTGGTTTGGCGGGAATTGCTTGGCAGAGGAGGAAAGGTTGCAGAGGGCGGCATCAATTATATGTCATCATGTTGCTGTTTCTGATGACAGGATTGGCTATCGTGGTGTGTATCAACCAGACACCGCTTCAGCCACGCGAGCGCGACTATTCCTATGTAGGTTCCTTCTATGCCTTTTCCATCTGGACAGGTTTAGGAGTTGGCATGGTTACGGCTTTACTCAGGAAACTGTTCCGATGTGGGAAGCTGACTGCCAGTATTGCAGGAGCCATCCTTACTCTATTCGTTCCTTTGCAGATGGTGAGCCAGACGTGGGATGATCATGATCGATCAGATCGTTTTACCTGTCGCGATTTTGGAGCCAATTATCTGGAAAGCATGCAACGCGAGGGGAATCCCATCATCCTGACGAATGGTGACAACGATACATTCCCGCTATGGTATAATCATGAGGTGGAAGGTTTCCGCACTGACACACGGGATTGCAACATGGAGTATCTGCAAACAGATTGGTATATCGACCAGATGAAACGTCCTGCCTATGATTCCCCAGCCCTGCCCATCAGTTGGCAGCACAAGGATTATCAAGAGGATTGCCGTGAGTATGTACCTATTCATCCCGAAATGAAGGAGAGGGTGAAAGAACTTGTTGAAAAATATCCAGAAGAAGCCCATAAGCTTTTCGGCGACCAGCCCTTTGAACTAAAGAACATCCTCCACAAATGGATACTTAGTGACCGACCTGATATGCAATGCATTCCAACGGACAGCGTCACCATTACTTCGAGCGAAGGCTCGATGGTTCTTTCATTCAAAGGGATGCGTGGACTGTACAAGAAAGATTTGATGGTGTTGGAGATGTTGTCGAAAGCAGATTGGAACCGTCCCATATACACTTCTATCAATATGGGTTCTGGCCTGTTACCTTATTTGCGCGATCATCTGGTCCTGGAAGGTCTTGCCTATCGCGTCTCGCCGACTGCTGCAGGTCGGGATGTGGATGTTGAAAGACTCTACGAAAACGTCATGCATCGTTTCCGTTATGGCAACCTCAAGGCAGAGGGAATCTATGTGGATGAGGATGTGAAGCGTATGGCGAACACTCATCAGGTCATCATGAGCATTTTGATTGACTCGCTGCTCCAAAGCAACGATCTCAAGCGTGCTCTTGCTGTCTGTCAAAAATGGCAGCAAGAGATGCCTCAGGAGAATGTGCCCTATACAGAATACGCTCTCTCTATGGCTCGCTGTTTCTATTTGGATGGCCAGGCAGGTAAGGCCGATGAGATAGTCGGTAACCTGATGCGTCGCGCTGACGAATGGCTTTCCTGGATAGAGTCAATCAAACCCTCGCGTCAATCAGGTTCTCTCCATTCTGCTCACGACTGGATGGAAACTATGCAGCAGGCTCTCTCGCTGGCTTACTTGTTCGAAAGGAAACAAATCGTAAATCAATACTACAACCACTATGAACACTACCTCAAACAATACCCCCAATGACCCCCTACGTCTTTTTGGAAAAAGGAATGTTTTCATAATCATCATTGCATGCGTCCTCATCCTCATAGGCTACTGCCTGATGTCAGGTGCAGGAAGTACAGAGGAAGCTTTCAATCCTGAAATCTTTTCAACTCGGCGGATTGTTGTTGCTCCGATGTTGTGTCTGGCCGGTTATCTGCTGGTGATTGTTGGGATTCTTTGGAGAGAGTAGAGATAAAAAAAGTGGCACCAATCGATGCCACTAATCTTTCTTTGAGTTCCCTTTTCTTCAGGAAAGCCCTTTTAGAGTTCTGCGTCGCTCTTCTGGAATGTCGTACCCCTACGGATGTCACCTGTCTCAAGCCCGAGCTTGAGCCATCTCATGCGCTGAGCAGAGGTTCCGTGGGTGAAGGTTTCTGGGACAGAGCGTCCGTTGGCCTTCTCCTGCAGATAATTGTCGCCAATCACCTCGGCACAATTGATAGCCTCTTCCAAATCACCATCTTCGATGCTGCCAAACATTTGGTTGTCATGGTAAGCCCAAACACCGGCATAGAAGTCGGCCAGCAGTTCCAAACGAACGCTTATCTTGTTGGCTTCCTTGGAATTGAGGCGTGCCATCTTCTGATGGGCTTCATTCAAGGTTCCCAGCAGGTTCTCGACATGGTGTCCTACTTCGTGGGCAATCACATAGGCATACGCAAAGTCGCCATCTGCGCCCAGTTGGGATTTCATTTGAGTAAAGAACGACAAGTCGATGTAGAGGCATTGGTCGCCAGAGCAATAGAAGGGACCCATCTCGCTGGAACCATTGCCGCAACTTGTTCTAACGGCACCCGTGTAAAGTACCATTTTGGGAGGCGTGTAGGTTTTGCCCAGTTTCTTGAACTCGGCTGTCCAAACGTCTTCGGTACCTGCCAGGATTTGACTGGCGAATTTTGCCAATTCTTGTTCCTCTTTAGTGAATTCACGCTGTCCTTCCTGAGTGGTAACGTTCTGGCTTTGAGCCATCTGCGTTCCCACATTGGTAATCACGTCGCCCAAGTTTCCTCCTTGCAGGAAAGTGAATAGGGCTATCAGGACGACACTACCTATACCCAGACCGGCAGCAGTGCTTCCTCTCATGCCGCGGCGGTCGTCTACATTATTACTCTCTCTTCTTCCGTTAAGTTTCATAGGTGTAAATGTTTGTTTTTGTTTCCAAAGTTATGGAAATTTGTGATAAGTTGAATTGTCTGATGAAAGAAAATTTCTTTTTGGATGCGAAATCTGGTCTTTTTTGCTTTCGTGAGAGTCAAAAATGGCAGAAAACATTCTTTTTTTGTTTCTTCAGGCATGGAAAATGGTAACTTTGTGGTATGCAATAAAAAAGTAATAGAAATGATGGAAGGAAAACGTGCTATTGTGATGGGTGCCACCTCAGGCATTGGGCTGGAGGTGGCCAAGGTTCTTTCTGAACGTGGATGGCTTGTCGGAATCGCCGGACGCAGACAGGAGAGGCTTCAGCAGATACAGCGTGAGAATCCGAACATCCAAGCTACACAATGCATTGATGTGACTCTCAAGGATGCCGTAGAGGGATTGCAATGTCTCATCGGGAAGATGGGAGGCATGGATCTGTACTTCCACAGCAGTGGCATCGGGTATCAGAATCCTTCGCTGGATTCAGACAAGGAGTTGCTTACGGTAAGGACCAATGCGGAGGGCTTTACGAGGATGGTTGACGTGGCCTGGAAATACTTTGCCGAACAGGATCGTGAAGGGCACATTGCTGTCATCAGCAGTATAGCTGGCACAAAAGGATTGGGTGCTGCACCCGCCTATTCCTCGACCAAGCGCTACGTGAGCCACTATCTGGAATGCCTGACACAGTTGTGCCACATTCGTGGCTTGCGTCACCTCTACATCCATGATATACGCCCGGGATTTGTGCGTACGGCTCTTTTGACCGATGGAGGGAACTATCCAGTGCAGTTGGATCCTGAAAAAGTCGCTCGCCAGATAGTGCGGGGGATAGAACGGAACCGTTCCATTATCACGGTGGATTGGAAGTATCGCATTCTGGTATTCTTTTGGCGTATAATCCCCCGTTGGGTGTGGGTAAGGATGAAAATTGTCTCGAAATAAGTCTCTCAAATTGATATAAATCAATAAATTGGCTATTGGGACAAAAAAACAGCTAAAAGTTTTATAGTTTATGCGGAAAAGCCTTACCTTTGCACCGTGTGTTTTTCATGGTATTAGATTTAAGGTTAATGAGGATTGGTTGTCGTGATGACAACCAATTTTTTTTATCCCTTTTTGAAGATACTCGACAGGTAATCCCTGCAATCAGTTCAGATGAAGATAATCTATAACAGATTTCTGCCGTTGGGCTCCTTTTGGGCCATCAATCTTTTCGGGGTCGTTTTTGCTCGAAAGGGGTATGGACGCTTGGGACGTGTGGATGTGAACCATGAATACATCCACACCTTGCAGCAGCGTGAGATGCTCTTTGTTCCCTTCTATCTGTGGTATGTGATGGAGTGGGGCATTAAGATGGTCAAATACCGTAATCTGCACAAGGCATATCGCAACATCTCCTTCGAACGCGAGGCTTATGCCTGCCAGCACGACTTACGGTATCGCTATCGGAGAAAGCCCTATGCCTGGATGAGCTATCTTTGGAATAGAAAAAAAGCACCCTGACAAGATAGATGTCAGAGTGCCAGAAAAACAATCACTTAACCCAATCTATATGATGCTGACGGATTCCATCCTGGTTCCCAGCATTCTTTTACTGTATCTCAATCTTCTTGCCAATAGACATGGCCTCTGCTGATTTCTTGGGCAGGTCAACATAGAGAATGCCTTCCTTGACAGATGCGGAAATCTTCTCGCGATCCACGTCATCGGGCAGAGTAAATGCCTGGCTGAAATGCTGGTAGCTGAATTCGCGACGCAGATAGCGGCGTCCTTCCTTCTCTTGATTCTCGTTCTTTCTCTCCAGAGTGACCATCAGATTGCCATCCTCGGTCAGTTGGATGTTATAATCTTCCTTAGTGGTTCCTGGGACAGCCAGTTCCAATCGATAGTCTTTTTCACTCTCAGTAATGTTGATGGCAGGACTTGTGGTGCGGACCTGACTCGTTGAGGGAATAGCATTGAAGAATTCGTCCATCCAATTCAATGCGTTGCGATAACTGTTTGGTAACATAATCATACCTCCTGATTTTCTTTTGTTTATGTTTGTTTCTATATTTGTTCTCTCATGAAGCTCTTTATCTTCTTTCATCGCCCCTTTCAATGGAGCCTTCGCTTCACATCCACTTACGTTGCAAGGACCATGCCACACAGGTTTATCCCTGAATGTGTCAGTGGATTTAACATTCCCATAACGTTTCTAACACGACTTAACTTTCCGCGAGTGACACATCTGCTACATATAAGTCATTCTGTCCGAAAGAAGGCATAGAAGTTGTGGATTTTAACGCCTCGAGATGATTCTATCAAAAAAAAATGCTATCTTTGTGACCGTATACCTTATTTAATAAGAATGCTATGAGGAAACTGTGCGTTTTTCTAATGTCTTGGTTGGTACTCTTGCAAGGAGTGTCTGCCATCGTGGAAGAGAAGGAAGCGGATGTCTGCATCTATGGCGCTACTTCTGCTGGAGTGATTGCTGCCTATACGGCAAAGACTCAGGGTAAAACGGTCTTGCTGATAGAGCCCACGACCCGTATTGGTGGCTTGTCGGCAGGAGGTCTGGGAGAGACGGATATAGGCAAGGTGGATATCATTCAAGGTCTTTCGCTTGATTTCTACAAGCGGGTAGGCAGGAAGTACGGTAAGGATGAGCCAGCCTTCAGGTTTGAGCCCAGTGTGGCATTGTCTGTCTATAAGGATTTCCTTAGAGAGGCCGGTGTGGAGCCCCTGATGCCATATCGCTTGCGTTCGGTAAAGAAGAAAGGAAACGCGATAAGCAGCATCGTCCTGGAGAAATCCGATAACACCAAGGAACGTGTGAAGATTTCTGCAAAGGTTTTTGTGGACTGTTCTTACGAAGGCGATTTGATGGCGAAGTCTGGCGTCAGCTATACGGTAGGCCGCGAATCCAATGCTCAGTACAACGAGATTTATGATGGAGTCCAGATGCTGGACAAACATCAGTTCCCCGATGGCGTGGATCCCTATAAGGTAAAAGGCGATCCCAAGAGTGGTTTGCTTTATGGCATTCTGAAGGGAGACATGGGGAAAAGCGGAGAGGCAGACAGATGTGTCCAGGCTTACAATTATCGCATCACATTGACCAATGACCCCTCCAACCGATTGCCTATCACAAAGCCGGAAAACTATGATCCCACGCGTTACGAGCTTCTGTTGCGCTGGAAGGAGGTTGAGCCTTGGACGTCTGTCCACGACTGTTTCGGTTGGAGTTTCATGCCCAACAACAAGACAGACATCAACAATCGTGGAGCTTTTTCTACGGACATGATTGGCGAGAACTGGGATTATCCAGAGGCAAATTACAAAAAGAGAGACAAGATACGCAAGGCTCATCTCGATTACACCTTAGGCTTGCTCTATTTCGTAGGTCACGATGAGAGGATTCCCGACAGCATCCGTAAGCGCATGTTGGCGTGGGGGCTGCCCAAAGATGAGTATCAGGAGACGGCTCATTTCACACCGCAAATGTACATCCGTGAGTCTCGCCGTATGATAGGACGTTATGTGATGACAGAGCACAATTGTCAGGGGCGAACGGATGTTGATGACTACGTGGGGTGGGCTGCTTACACCATGGACTCCCACAACTGTGGCCGCTACGTGGTGAATGGCATGGTAAAGAACGAGGGTGACGTGCAGATCCGTTGTCCCAAGCCCTACAATGTGAGCTATCGTTCGATTACTCCCATAGAGGAAGAGGCAAGCAACCTTCTGGTTCCTGTTTGCCTGAGTGCCAGCCACATCGCATACGGAAGCATCCGTATGGAACCCGTCTTCATGGTGCTGGGAGAAAGTGCTGCCATTGCAGCTTGTCTGGCTATCGACAATTTCCAGAATTGCGTGCAGAGGGTAAGTTCGAGTGATGTCATGCGCAAGTTCAACGAGATTCCTTGAACTTGTGGTATTCGTTCACTAAACTCTTGTATCCCAACCGTTTAAGTTGGGCATAACTGGTTTTGTAGTTGGCCTTGCTGTGTTTCCCCGTGCCGAGGAAGCGGATGTTCTGTTGAAGATAGTGGTCAATCTCTCTTAGGCCGTCAGTCTTGTTGATGACAGGAAAGAACCATCTCGACCAAGTGAGGGCTTCAGCATCGCCATTCTCAAAGAACTTTCGGTTGAAGCGGTTGATGAGGCCCTTCATTGCCTTCTCTGGCTCAATGTTTTTCTTGCGGCTCCAGCGCAAGAGGGATTTTGCTGCCCGCTTGATTTTGCCTTTCATCTTTTTTCTTGTCGCTTCCGAGATGTCTATGTCGTGGACGTGGCACTTAAAACCCAGAAAGTCAAAGGCTTCATCAGGCGTGTATATCTTTTCCTTGTCAGGATTGACTTCGAGCCGGTATTGCACGAGAAATTCCGCCATTTTACGCTTGCAATCCACAAGTGTCTCGAGGTCAGGGGCAAACATGATGATGTCGTCAGAATAGCGGGCATAGACGACACCAGCCTCGCTGTAATGCTTGTCAACCTCTTTCAGATAGACATCCGCCAGGAAAGGTGCTGTAGGTGTGCCCGCCATGACGCCACGGCTTTCATGGATAGTCTCACCGTTGCAGATGGCCCGGTTGTCGGTCAGCATCTTCTCGAAAAAACGGTACAGAAGCGGGTCGTCTGCCATTAATTCTGCCAGCATCGGCAGCAGGATATCTATGGAAATGGAATTGAAGTAATCGTGGATGTCGAGTTTGTAAGCCCACATTTTCCGACCTCCAATGGCTCGAATGATGTCGTGGATGGCATCGTGGGCCTTTATGCCTCGACGGAAAGCATAGCAGTTGGGGGCAAAATGCTCATCGTAGTCATATAGCTTGAATGCAATCACTTTGAGCATCATCATCTCGTCTGGCGAGAAACTGTAGACCACCCGCTTCTTGCCTGTACCCATCTTGTTGACAACCTTCTTTTGAGGGATGCCAAGACCTTCACCTTGCGCAATCTTTTCTGCCAGATGAAGATACTTTTCCTGCTCCACAAAACAGTCGGCTTCGTCAAACTCATGCCAAGTGAAGCGGCCTTTCAACAGTCGATAGGCGAGGAATGCTTCCCAAGTCTCTTGTCGGGTCAGTTGCGTGATGATGCTTTCCATGAGGAAAAAAAAGAAAAAGGGGAAAATTTTGAATCAGCAAAATTGCTGATTACGAGAGGTTACCCTGCCCTGTTGCCTGCAAAACATATAGATGTGGGCAAGGCTGCCTCCACAGCAGGCGCAGCCAGCTGCATCCCCTTTTTCGTTGTTTCTTAGGCCATCAACTTGCGGATGCGCCCTATGACATACTCTCTTTCGTTGGGCATCTGGGTATAGAAATTGATGTAAGGGATGCCCAATTTCTTGGCATACATCCTGGCAATCAGGTATTTGACATTGCTGTCGTGGCTGTGTCCATTGCCCAGCATCAGCGTTCCCATTGCTTTGCCGTCTTTTTCAAGCACAAAGGTGTAGGGCTGGCCCCATTCAGCTTTGTAGGCCTGATAGGGACGTGTCTTGTAGAGTTTGAACTCATCGTTGGCGAATCCTGCCAGTTCCGTTACCGGTACGTTTTCGCGAATGTCGTATGAGGGGAATTCACTCAACAGGATTTGCTTGAAATAGGTCTCCCATTCAGCGGAAGTCTTTTCCTTTACCACAGACGGCTCAACGGGTCGCGGAGAGGCCTGCCGGATGGGTCGCTCGTTCTTTTGGGCGTCATCCATGTAGTTCTTGGCGACTCCCACCAATTTTAGTAATAATTTAACGAAATCCATTGTACTTGTGTTCTACCAAAGTTTTTAAATAGTTGGTCACAAATGTACAACATTTTTGTTGATTACCAAACGTTTTATGAAAAAACTTTCGCATTGTGACGTTGAAAAGGCTATAGCTTCCTGCGACCTTTCGCCCCTCTTCTTCCCTCAGAAAAGACAACGTGTTGCATCAGTGATTCCAACGTGTTGATTTGTCCGTTTCAACACGTTGTCTTTTCTTGCCCATTTCATGTCTCTGCGAGACTCCTTCGCTACCCCCGTTATCCGCTAACCCATAACCGCTAACCGCTTTCGTTTTTTGTAGTTAAGGAGTTAAGAAGTTAAAGAAGTTGAGCCGAATGTATTAGACCGGGTGATTGTAAATGGTAAATGGGACTCCGCCAGATCAGCTACTGGAGCGCATGAAATGTAGGAATGAAACTTAAATGTTGGTTCTGTGCCAATTTCATCTTCTATTCTGTCTCTTGACTCCAGGCTTTTGACCATCAACCATCAACGTCTCGTTGAATCATCACCCTGCCACCTTGGATATAGATTCCCTTCGTGGGTTTCTGCTGGAGTCTGCGGCCTGAGAGGTCGTAAATAGAAACAGGGATAAAGGATACTTTAATTCCTTCAATAGCAGTAGGCAGTTCGCTCATGTCACCCTGGGTGTGCATTTCCTTTGTCTTTTGGTATGTTCAAGTTCTCCTGTATGTAAACATTCATACAGCTCTGTGTGTGAAATGGTTCGCCTTCGTCTGACGAGTAGATTGTGTTGTGTTCGATTCTGAGTCCGTCCACCGACTTGGCCGCTACTGCGGGGTGGCCCGAGAGTCGGAAGCAGTTGTTCTGTATGCTGATGCCGCTGTGTACGCACCCGCCGTCCCTGTCGTTCTCCGGAGCAATGTTGATGACGGGTGTGCCGCACTCCTCGAAGCGGTTGCCGCGGATGCATACGTTGCGCACCATCCCCGACTCGTACCAGCTTCTGGCATCGTCGGCTATGAGTATGGCGCTCATCTGCGTGCGGAAGAAGAGGTTGTCCTCGATGAGCACGGGCCGGCGCGTAGTGACCAGGATGCCGCGGGTGGGGATGCGTGCGAAGTAGTTGCCCCGGATGGTCACCTCGGGCGTGTACGTGGCATTCTCCACCGCCAGTTCCTTCCTGTCCCTGATTCCCTGCGGCACGGGTTTTGTCAGCCCCACGATGATTTCCCGCTCGCCGTCCATACGTGCCGTCTTTACCCTGAAGGTGCCCAGGGGCAGGAGCGTGTGCGGGTCGATAAAGTCCACCTCGTTGCCAGCCAACAGGGACTGGAACCCGTACGTCTGGCCGTGCATGTATCTGAGGCGCATCAGGGTGGGAGAGAGGAACTCCCTGACAGCCAAATGAGTACCGTGCACGTTGATGGCATCGTCCTGGGCGCCTGCAAAGCGTGAGTGCTCAATCAAGATCCGTCCCCTGCAACCCGAGAAGTGCAGGAAATCGGCAAATCCGGCACAAGTCCTGCCGCTTCCGGCTTCTGGTTCGAAGGAGAGGTTTCTGTAGGTGAGGTTCTCCGTCATCTGCCCTACGATGCTGAAGTTGCCGGTGAAGGCGACGTGCAGCCCCTCCAGTTCCACGTCGCGGCTGTACTGGATCAGTCCGCACACCTCGTCGCGGTAGGAGTCGCGCATCTGAAAGACCCAGCCCCTCTGCACCTCGGGTTTCCTCTCGAAATAGAACCTCACTACGCCCGGTTCCAGTTCCTCGACCTTCTGCGCATCATTCAGGGGCATCCAGCCGCGCCATGTTATCTCGCGCTGGGGGTCATAGATCTGTGCAATTCCCCTGTGCCATGCCCAGCTGTCGCCCACGAAGCTGAGCCGTCCGTCCTCGATGCGATACCTCGACTGCGGATGTATCCTGGCCGTCAGCTGGTGTTCGCTGTCCTCCGTCACCGTCATCTCGGGCACGGTGGGGTCTGCGGCCGTCAGGGTGAAGTTCCTCAGCCTGATGTTCTTGCAGCTGTCGATCACGAAGGCCGTCATCTCGCCGTGCGTCACCAGCCTTGCCCCTCGTCCGTCGATGGTCAGGTTCCTCAGTCCCTTCATCCACAGGCCGATATGTTTGGTGGCGTCGGGGTTCTCCTGTTCTGAGGTGGTGTTCGATACGTGGTAGAGTTTCGGCGTAGCGCTTTGCCGGTAGAGGTGATAGTCGGCGTTCTGCAGCTCGATGACCACTTCCTTGCCGCTGTGTTCGCTAGCTTGGCCGATGGCCTGCTGCAGGAGCCTGGTGGCATCGCCCTGCGCAGCCTCCACGCAGATGCGAACCGGCTTGCCGCCCTTGGCCGACAGCGCGACCAGTGCCGTCAGCATGATGAAAAGAAACCTCTTTCTGAGCATAGTTACCATAGATTGTTAGTTTATGTAGGTACAAATTTACGGCTAAGTGAGCAAACAAGCAAAACAAATGCAGATTTTATTCTCTAATCCGGGCAGAAGTACTTTCGACGAAGTCACAGGTACGGATAAGTGACCGAAACACCGAACTTGTTTGCCGGCATCGCATTGTTCTGACAGTTCCCTTCTCGGCTTTTTTGCAAATGTATCTTTGACATGAACGCAAAAATGCCCTACACCCTACACCAGTACCATGTAAGATGTTGAGGGTCAGTAATATGCATGGGTGTAGGATGGTGTAGGTAGCCTACACCCATGTATCCTGTTGATAGCCATCGTGTTACGGGTACCTGGTGTAGGGTGTAGGCTATTTTTGAGTGGATGCGGTTCTGCGTCAATTTAGGTGGTAATTCCAGTCGCAGAAAGCTATGGCTCAGTAGTCATGGGGGCTTCCACTTTTACCTGATAGAGCATTTCGGGCAGATGGAAATCTGCTTTCTCGCGCTCCGTCCTGAGCAGTGAGTACCAGACCACGTTTTCAGGTCCGTCGAAGTCGGCTCTGAACACTCCCATATAGAACCCGTTCAGAGGAATCCCCAGCTGCATCATCTCTATCGTGGAGAGCCTTCCTGCAACAATGTACTTTCGTGCTTCCACGACCGTTTCAATCTGCAACGTGCAAAAACTCCAGTCATAATCGAACTGGCGGTAATAGTGGGTGACATAATCCAAGGCTCTCCCAGCGGGATCGATTTCCATGCAGTAGTAGGTCTCCATTCCTGGAGTGGCAGAGAGGAATATTTCTGCACGGTCTTCGTTGCATACATCCAGTTTCTTCAGGAAGGGTTCCTGTAGCGTGATGGTCTGGTCAGGAACCTGGAACTTAAAGTAGAAATAGTGGGGCGAGAGGTAGCATTGGAATTCGGTCTCGTCCTGCTTGTCGCCACTCCAAGGTGCGCAGAAGGATTTCTGTATGGGCACCTTGTCCCACACTGTGGCAGTAATGATACTTCCAGTGTCTGGCTCTGCCGTTTGGCAGGTCATGACGAACTCGGTGGATTGGCTTTCAAGACTTTCGTTTGTGCAAGCGGCAAAAACAATGGTTGCCAGCAAAAAAAGGAGGGCTGTTTGTTTCATGAGGTATATGAGAATTGGAAACACTGATTCCTGGGATTTGCTTACCTGGGGCTTACACTGATTTTCAGTGTGCCGTTGGGTTGCTTTGTGAAGACTATCACTTCCTTCTTTATGGCGTGGTTGGGATGGTCGAAGATTTGGCTGCTGTCGAAGGCTTTGCCTTTCACCCGTGTCTCAAAATGAAGATGCTCAGTGGTGGCCCTGCCTGTTCTGCCTGTCAGGGCAATTGCTTCCCCTGCTTGTATCCATTGCCCCACTTTGACCAGATTCTTGGTGTTGTGGCTGTACAGCGTTTCCAAGCCGTTGGCATGACGCATGACGATACAGTTGCCGTAGCCAAAATGTGGTGCACTCAGGATGACTTCGCCAGGGAAGGCTGCACGGATGGTGTCATTGGGCTTGGTCTTGATGTCTGTTCCCCCATGATGGCGAGCTCCTCCATAAGGGCTGATGACTTTCCCGTCGGGAAGCGGATAGCACCATTCTTCCACTGCGTAGTTGGCAAAGTTGATGGAGAATTGATTGGTGTTTGCAAAGGGATCCTTGGCAGCTTCCACCTTCAGGGTCTGCCATTCGTCGATGTCAGCCACCTCGTCGTCTTGGGCATGTGCAGGAGAAGATAGAAGGCAGATTGCCAGAAAGCAGGATAGTTGTTGTTTGAGTTTCATGAGCGTATCATTATTCCGTTAAGGTTTCGTCCCGTGTTGATGGTTTCACGTCGGGCGCTATAGAATTTGTCGGGATTATGATATGTGCAAAGTCCCGCCACATGGATGTCATGAATCCCATTCTCTTCCAGCAGCCAGCGGTTGGCTTCCCACAGGTCGATGTGCCATCGCTGGTATTTCCTTGCAATCCGTTGCATCGGAAAACCTGCCTCATGGAAAGCATCGTAGACCTCGTTGCCAACCTCGAAGGCTTGGAGGGAGATGCCAGGACCTATGATTGCATGAAGATTCTCTGGACGCGACTGCATCTTTCCGATGGCCTTGGATACAATCCGGGCAACTGTTCCCCGCCATCCGGCATGTATTGCCGCGATGATTCTTTCCTGAGAATCATAGACGAGAACGGGTATGCAGTCGGCTGTCTTTACGCAGAGGCAAAGGTCTGGCTTACTCGTGATGATGGCGTCTGTATCTTCGGGCCGACCTGCTTGGTTGACCCATAGCACATGGTCAGAGTGAGTCTGTCGGGGAAGTCCCAACTCTTCCATTCCAAGTCCCAGGTCTTCCACCGATGCGTCGCGACCTGTGGTGAAGGCAAGCAACCATTCGGGAGTGTCGTAGACCAGAATGTTATCCTTCATCGTCTTCGTACTCGAAATCCTCCAGATCTTCAATGTCCTCGATATCTTCCTCGTCGACGAATGAGACATCATCCTCGTCCATATCCTCGAGTTCCTGTTGCAGGAGGGCAAGGTTCTTGTTGCGGTGAACAATCGTTTCCTGTTGGGTAATGGCCTGCAACTTGTTGCTCTCGCTATTGAGGGCATGCCACAGGGTATCTTTCAGCTCTGTAATGCCTTGATTGGTCACTGCGCTGATAAAGACATGGGGCAGGTCTTCGGGAAGATCCTCGGAAAGCATCTGTATCAGTTCCTCGTCGAGCAGATCACTCTTGGTGATGGCCAATATCCGTTGCTTGTCCAACAATTCAGGGTTGAAAGTCCCGACTTCGTTAAGTAGAATCTCATACTCCTTTCTGATGTTGTCTGTGTCTCCAGGTACCAAGAAAAGAAGCAGGCTGTTCCGCTCGATGTGGCGCAGGAACCTGAGTCCCAAGCCTTTGCCTTCCGATGCTCCCTCGATGATGCCTGGAATGTCTGCCATCACGAAGGATTGCCCATCGCGATACGATACGATGCCCAAGCTGGGTTCCATCGTGGTGAACGGATAGTCCGCAATTTTGGGGCGTGCTGATGACACGGAGTTCAGCAATGTACTCTTGCCAGCATTCGGGAAGCCCACAAGACCCACATCGGCCAGGAGTTTCAACTCGAGGATGACCGTGAGTTCTCGCATGGGTTCACCTGGTTGGGCATAACGGGGAGCCTGGTTGGTCGCTGTGCGGAAATTCCAGTTTCCCAATCCGCCTCGCCCTCCCTGAAGCAGCATGACTACCTGTCCATCTTCAGTGACATCACAGATGTATTGTCCGTTTTCCGCATTGTAGACTACCGTTCCGCAAGGGACATCGATGTAGCGGTCGTTACCATTCGCTCCTGTGCTGCGGCTCTTTCCTCCATTCCCTCCGTGTCCGGCAAAGACGTGACGCTCATAACGAAGATGGAGCAATGTCCAGTAGTTGTGGTTGCCACGCAGGTACACGTGACCGCCTCTGCCTCCATCGCCTCCATCCGGACCTCCATTGGGAACGTATTTGGCACGATGCATGTGCGCGCTGCCTCGCCCACCTTTTCCTGAGCGGCAGCATATCTTCACATAGTCTACAAAATTGGATTCTGCCATTTAGTTCTTTGAGTCGATCAGTGCGTAGATGGCTTCCAGCATTGCTTCCTTGGAAGGATTGTCTGCCCAGCGGCACACGTTGCGCAGGCCTTCTTTCTCGAACCATTCAGAAAGAGGAGCCGTCTGATTGTGATAAACCTCGAAACGTTTCTTGATTGTTTCCTCGTTGTCATCTGCCCGACCCTGCTCCTTGGCACGTTTCAAGAGACGGGCCATCAGGATATCTTCCTCGACAACCAGCTCAATCATCATGCCCATATCGTGGCCACGTTTTGCCAGCATTTCTTTCAACGCCTCAGCTTGAGCAATCGTGCGAGGGAAACCGTCGAAGATCACACCTTTACCAGCAGGTTGTGCATCGTAGGTCTTAGCCAGGATGTCAATCATCAGCTCATCAGGAATCAGCTGTCCGTTGTCGATATAGCCTTTTGCAATCTTGCCAAGTTCTGTGCTGTTCTTGATTTCGGCACGCAATACGTCACCAGTGCTGATGTGCCCCATGCCATATTTCTCTACGATACTGTCACTATAGGTTCCCTTTCCACTTCCGGGGGCACCAAAAATAATGATATTTTTCATAATCTCTCCTTCTTAATACCTAAAATTAATATTTACTCTTTTTACCTTATTGCAGCAGTGTATAGATGTCTTTCGTGTTTCGTCCGTAGCCGTCGTAATCCAGTCCGTATCCCACAATGAAATCATTGGGAATCTCGAAACAGCAATATCGGATATCCAAATTGACCTGCAGCTTGCCAGGTTTGAGCAAGAGGGTGCAAATGTCGATGCTGCTTGGATTCTGCTTCTTCAAAGTGTCCAGCAAGTGGGCCATCGTGAGACCTGTATCAACGATATCCTCCACGATGATTACGTGGCGCTCAGTAATGTTGACATTCAATCCGATAAGTTCACGAATGGATCCGGAAGAGTTGACTCCTTGATAGGAAGCGAGTTTGACGAAACATATCTCGCAGGGAATGTTCATCTCACGGAGCAAATCTGCAGAAAAGATGAACGAGCCGTTCAACACTGACAGAAAGACTGGATTCTTACCTGCGTATTCTTGATTGATTTTGTTAGCAATAACCTTAACCCTTTCCTGAATCTTGGATTCTGGAATGGAGATTCTGAAGGTTTTGTCCTTGACTTGGATGGTATCCATTTATCTGAGTTTGTCAAAAAAACGATGCAAAGTTAAGAAAAAAACGAGTGCAGAACAAAAGAAATCCATTTCTTTTTTATGCCGAGTGCCAGTAAGTTCACGACTTGAATGCGAAGTTACGAAAAAATGAGTGCCGAACAGAATAATTTGGGCTATTTCGAGTGATAGTAACTTCGACAGAGTCATAGTTACGAAAAAAAGAATTAAAATCTGAGTATTAGGCTGAAAAACTTTCTGTTTTCTGGTGCTAAGATTCATCGAAAAGCATTATCTTTGCAGTATGATATGCCCAGAACCTGTCAATTTGGATTTAAATCGCATGGTGAAAATCCTCAGGATCCGTCCTGAGGATGCTCACAAAGGAACTATGGGACACGCTCTGCTTGTGGCAGGGAGTTATGGGATGGCTGGGTGTGCCAGCTTGGCTGCAGAGGCTTGTCTGAGAAGTGGGGCAGGGAAGTTGACCTTGCATACGATTCAGAAGAATCGTGTCATCATGCAGATGAGTGTCCCCGAGGCAATCCTGCGTTTGGATTCAGGAAAGGAATACCTATTGGCTTCCATCCAAGACTTGTCTCCTTACCAATCTGTCGGAATTGGTTCAGGGATGGGAACCAAAGCATTGAATTGCCTGAGTAGCTATCTCGAACAGAGTGAACTTCCGATGGTTCTTGATGCAGATGCATTGAATATGCTGGCGCAGAATCCAGCCTTATTGCGGAAGCAGAATTACATTCTGACTCCTCATGGGGGGGAGATGCAAAGATTGGCAACGGGTTTTGAACTTGATAGTCAAGACATGCATCAATGTGCTTTCCAGATGGCTGTAGAGAAACACTGCATTGTTGTGCTGAAGGGCCATCATACCGAAATATTCCTCCCTGATACGTCTATCCTAAGATGTCCCAAAGGGAATGCAGGAATGGCTACGGCAGGTTCGGGTGATGTGCTGACAGGCATCATTACAGGTCTTCTTGCCCAAGGGTATACACCCGATGAGGCGGCCGTTTTGGGTGTGTGGCTGCATGCCGCAGCAGGTGATTATGCAGCAGACAAGATGGGCCAAGAATGCATGTTGGCACGTGACATCATCAGTTTCTTGCCCCAAGCGTTTAAAGAAATAATGAAGATAAAGAATATATGATGAAAAGATTAATCCTTGCAGGCATGTTCGGCATGAGCCTGCTCAATCTGAATGCACAGACCCAGGTGGATCCTTTTGTGCCTGGCAGTACGTTGGATGGTATCTGTTATTATCTCCCCAGCACGGCATTGCGTGTGACTGTCGTCGCTGAGAAAACCATTACCAATCCAGGTGATTTCTGGGTTTATGCTGATAAGTATCTTCGTCTGAAGAATGTGCCACAGGCTCAAAGTATCAGTTGGAAAATCAAGAGCATTTCATTGGAACCTTTTGGCGTTCCAGACAAGACTAAGGCTTACAGTGTCAAGTTGAAGAGCAAGACTCTTGCACCCCTGGTCGGCTTGAGCAGGGATGGTATCCTGTTGAGCATCAATACCGATGCTCAGGAAGAGACCTTGCCCCCTCTGCCTGAGACTGTGCCCGCTCCTGCCCTCGTAAATCCTCGGAATTATATGACACAAGAGATTCTGTCGGCAGGTGCGGATTGGAAGATGGCAGAATTGTGTGCACAGGAAATATATGATATTCGCGAGAGCCGTAACGACTTGATTCGCGGCGAAGCCGACAACACCCCCAAGGATGGAGCGCAATTGAAGTTGATGCTTGAGCAGTTGTCGGAACAGGAAAAAGCGCTAGAGAGCCTCTTCAGCGGTACGCAGCAGACAAGTACTGAGGTTTTTTCCTTGAACTATGTTCCGACGAAAGAAACTGACAAGGAGATACTGTTCCGCTTTTCTCAGAAGTTGGGGCTGGTGGATGCTGATGATTTGGCAGGAGATCCTGTCTATGTCAGCGTAAAAAGCCTGGAGACACTTCCCCAGTCGGTGCAGGATGAGGCTGTAGCCAAAAAGAAGGAGAAGATGGAGAAGGGCGTGTATTATAATGTTCCTGCGCGCATGGGTATTGCTGTCTTCAATGCTCATCAGGAATTTACCAAGATGGAGACTCCTATGGGGCAATTCGGTGTGGTAGAGATTCTCTCGAATCTGCTTTTCGACAAGAAGACCAACACTCAAGTCACTTTCTTCCAGAGTACAGGAGGAACAAAGGATGTGATGGAATAAACAAGAGTTAATCCTAAAAATAAATCAGAGATGAAAAGATGTTTTTTAATGGCTGCTGTAATAATCAGCATGACTAATGTGAATGCTCAGCAGAAGGAGTATCCTAAACAGGAACCCATGAAGCCTGGTATGTCAGAGTATTGGACTCCTCAACCCAAGGTGGTGACACCAGGTGACATTAAAACGAATACGGCACCCAGTGATGCCATTGTATTGTTTGATGGGAAGGATTTGTCGGCTTGGACAAACGGTCAGGGCGGCCCTGCTGAGTGGATTGTGAAAAATGGTATTGTTACTGTAGACAAGACGAAAGGTGACATTGTGACCAAACAGGAGTTTGGCAGTTTCCAACTTCATCTGGAGTGGTGTGTACCTGAGGACATTGAAGGTGAGAGCCAGGCTCGTGGAAACAGTGGCATCTTCCTGCAGGACAAGTACGAGGTCCAGATCCTGGATTGCTACAACAATGAGACGTATGTGAATGGTATGACGGGCAGCATCTATAAGCAGACTCCTCCTTTAGTAAACGTGATGCGTAAGCCTGGTGAATGGAACGTTTATGACATCATTTACACTGCTCCTATCTTCAAAGAAGACGGCACTTACCTGTACCATCCCTATGTAACCGTTATCCAGAATGGTGTAGTTCTGCAAAATCACACGGAGATTTGGGGAACCACAGAGTACATTGGCTGGCCTCGCGTGGCACCTCATGGCAATGGCCCTATTCGTTTGCAGATGCATGGAGACCCCAGCAAGGGTATCTCCTTCCGTAACATGTGGATTCGCCCCATGTAGAAATAACAGAGAATCCTCTTTGAGAGTTTACATAAGAAGAAGGGATGCCCCCAATGGAGCATCCCTTCTTCTTATGTCCGAATGACGTTGTCTATTAGAGCTTGTCGTTGCTTCCCAGTACATCAACGATCTTGTGAATGTACATCTTCTTCATGTTCTCGCGTGCGGGTTTCAGATACTGGCGAGGATCAAAATGGCTGGGGTTCTCTACGAAATGCTTGCGAATGGCTGCAGTCATCGCCAGGCGTGAATCAGAATCGATGTTGATCTTGCAAACAGCGCTCTTAGAAGCCTCACGCAGTTGCTCCTCAGGGATACCTACAGCATCGGGCAGTTTGCCACCATACTTGTTGATGGTGTCAACCTCATCCTGGGGAACGGAAGAACTTCCGTGCAGAACGATGGGGAAGCCAGGAAGCTTTTTCTCAATCTCGTGGAGAATGTCGAATGCCAATGGAGGAGGAACCAATTTGCCAGTCTTGGGGTCGCGAGTACATTGCTCAGGAGTGAATTTATAAGCTCCATGGCTGGTACCAATAGAGATAGCCAAGCTATCGCAACCGCTGCGGGTTGAGAAATCGATTACCTCTTCAGGCTTTGTGTAGTGAGAAACTTCGCTGGCAACTTCATCCTCAACACCTGCCAACACACCAAGTTCTGCTTCAACGGTAACATCGTACTTATGAGCATACTCAACCACCTTCTTGGTCAGAGCGATATTCTCTTCGTAAGGCAGGGAAGAGCCGTCAATCATTACACTGGAGAAACCATTGTCGATACAATCCTTGCAAAGTTCGAAGGTGTCTCCATGATCCAAATGCAGAACAATCTGAGGATTGGGGCATCCCAATTCCTTGGCATATTCCACAGCACCCTGAGCCATGTAGCGCAGGATGGTACCGTTGGCATAGTTGCGAGCACCCTTGGATACCTGCATGATAACGGGTGACTTTGTTTCTACTGCAGCCTGAACGATGGCCTGCATCTGCTCCAGAGTGTTGAAGTTGAATGCTGGAATAGCATAACCGCCATCCACTGCTTTTTTGAACATCTCACGGGTGTTAACCAAACCCAATTCTTTGTAACTTGTCATAATTGTTTTTTATTAAAATAAAACTATCTTCTATTTAGCGGGTGCAAAGATACAAAATTGTTGCAATATTTGGATAATATTTGACTGTTTGTTATAATTCCTTAACCAAATAAATTTGGGTTGGGAAGTGATCGCTGTATCCATCTTGCCATTGTCCGCCTGCTGTCGTGCGCTTTGGAGAACCTTTGTATTTGCCTTCTTTCGTAATCAAATAATCTGGCATGTATATCTCGTTTTTGAAGAACTTGAAGGTAGAACGATCTTTGCCCACCATATTCCCAGTAATGATGATTTGGTCGAAAAGGTTCCACATGTTGTCATACAGCAAGGTGCCTTGTCCTTTTTTCCTCAAAGTTTCATACCAGGGGTTAAAGAGATCCTGATCTCCAACTTTCTTCATTTTGTTCTTTGCTCCCAAAGCTGTTATAACGCTGGCATTGTCTGGGTCATCATTCAGGTCACCCATAATGACTATACGTGCATCGGGGTCTACTGATTGTATGGAATCGACGATTTCACGGCATAGGCGTCCCATGAATTCGCGACTGGGACTATCAGCACCTCGAGAGGGCCAATGATTGACCATGAAATGGAAATACTCACCCAACAGGTTTCCCTCGACATGAAGGATACCACGGGTGGTATAGCCGCCACTGAACTCCTCATAGCCCTTAGGAGGAATCAACTCATGTTTTTTTACCTTGAACAACTTTGGGTTGTAGATGCATGCAAGATCGATACCACGTCGGTCTGGACCTTCCACCAGAATCCCTTCCATGCCAATATTTGCCAGTTCTGGTTGGGCTAGCAAGTCTTTGAGAACATTCTGGTTTTCCACCTCACTCATGCCAATGAAGGCAGCACCGCCCTTCACACGTTCTGTGCAGAGTTCCGAAAGAACCTTGGCCATGTTGTGCAGCTTGTGAGAGTATTTCATCTCGTTCCATTGGAAAGAGCCTGTAGGCAGGAAATCGTAGTCATTCTTCCCTTCATCGTGGATAGTGTCGAACAGATTTTCTTGATTGTAGAATGCTATGCCACAATAGATAGTTCGCTTGCCCTGCTCGTTATTAGAGTTGGGTTCCGCGGTCTTGTATGAACTCAGGCTCAGCAGGGCCATGATTGCCACTATTGAGAGAATGCTCTTTTTCATCATCTTCAGTTACTTCTTAAGTATAATTACGCGCAAATTTCTAAAAAAAAAATGATAACATAGAACTTTTCTGATTAAATTCATTGATTTTATATTTTTTTTCCATGAATTGTAAATGTTCCTTGTTTATTTTGATTAAATTTGTAACGAAAACTAATAATCAAAACACAAATTAAATCGTAAAACGAATCACATGAGTAAAGGTGCTAATTTGTTTGTTGTAGCTTTGTGTCTGAGTACCAGTACATTGGCGCAACAAGAAGTCAAGACCGACACACTCACCACCAGCGATGATTTCGATTACTCGCTAACGGAAGGTCAGATTGACGAAAATGCAGAGGCTGCAAGTACCATTACCTTGGTATCAAGTTCGAGAGATCCTTTCATGGATGAGATAGGTTTCCTTTGGAGCCCTATGAGATTCAAGTATAGGGCTCTGGACAACCAGTACGTGGGAAACTATATTAACGGTGTGCAATTCAACAACGTGGAGACTGGGCGTTTCAGTTTTACAGGTATCACAGGTGGTCTTAATGATGCCACCCGAAACAAAGAGGGGGTGGGTTTCCTTGAACAGAGTTCCTTCTCCTTCTCTCCATTGGGGGGCGCTACCAATATCGACATTCGCCCCAGTCACTATGCTGCAGGTTCTAAGGCCGGCATTGCAGGAACCAACCGTAACTATGTTCTGCGTGGTACCTATACCTATGCAACAGGTATCCTCCAGAACGGATGGGCTTTTATGGGCTCACTGGGTTATCGGTGGGCAAACGAAGGTGTTATCGAAGGTACTTTCTACAACTCTTTCAGTTACATGGTTGGAGCGGAAAAGGTATTCAATCGTCGTCATAGCCTTAGCCTGACAACCTGGGGCGCTCCAACTGAGCGGGGGCAGCAGGGAGCAGCTACGGAGGAAGCATACTGGTTGGCTAACTCTCATTATTATAACCCATATTGGGGATATCAGGATGGCAAGAAACGCAACAGTCGTGTTGTTTCAGAGTTCTCTCCATCAGTGATGACTACTTGGGATTTCAAGATTAATGATGACATGAAGCTGACTACTGCTGCCGCCATGACGTTTGTCAACTATGGATCTACAGCCTTGAGTTACAATAATGCCTGCAACCCAAGTCCCGTTTATTACAAGAATATGCCATCCAGCGTATTCAATGTATACAACGACACCTACAACAATGCTTCGTGGCTGGGCGAAAATTATGGCGTTATGGAGCAATATCAGGCGTTGTATGATTACTGGACAGGTCCTAAGGCAAACCGTCAGATCAATTGGAATTTGCTGTATGCTCAGAATGAAGCGAACAATTCGACAGGCAAGTCTGCTTTATATTATCAGGAAAAACGTCATAACGACCAGCGTGCCTTCAATCTATCCAGTATTTTGGATGGCCGTTTCAATACCTATGGATCATATGTTCTCGGCATGAACTTCAACTCTACTCGTGGTCATCATTACAAGACGATGGCCGATTTGCTGGGAGCTGAGAAGTTCATCGATGTGGACAACTACTCTCTGAACAAGTATGGTAGTGGAAGCAACGAGTATCAGAATGATCTCGACAATCCTAACCGCAGTATCAATGAGGGCGACATCTTTGGTTACAATTATTTGATAAATGTAGATAAGATAAAGGCCTTTGGAAGCAATACCTGGAAGGTTGGCAACTTCTCAGTGTCTTATAGTGCTGATATCGAAGGAACTTGGATGGAGCGTTATGGTAAAATGCGCAATGGCCGTGCTGCTGATTTCTCAAAAGGAAGCAGCGGCTGGGCCCGTTTTCTGGGAGGAGGAGGTAAGGCTTTGCTTCAGTACAACATTGCCACTTCATTCTTTTATGTGGGTGGTGCTATCGTGTCTCAGGCTCCTTTGGCTTATAATTCTTTCGTGGCTCCACGCATCCAAAACAATTTTGCCAACAACCTGAAGAATGAATGGTATTATGGCGGCGAAGCTGGATATCAGTGGTATTTCGGTCCTGTGAGTGGTAAAGTTGGCGGATTCTACAACCGCTTCAACGATGTCACTCAGCAGACGGGATTTTACAACGATGACGCATCCTATCTGACCTATCTTACTATGACGGGTATTCAGAAGCAGTACATGGGAGTGGAGGCCGCTGTTACCATTAAGCTCTATCGCAATCTGAAACTGAATCTTTTAGGTACACTTATGGATGCCAAGTATGTCAACAATCCCAATGCCCAATTGGCATACGAGGGTTCCGACTACGAGACGATCACCAGCATCAACACGTGGACCAACGAGGTTACTGGCGAAAACCGTCCCTTGCAGGTTTTCATGAAAGACGTGAAAGAAAACAGTACTCCCCTGACTGCTGCCTCCATAGGATTGAGTTATAATATCAATGGATGGTATTTCGATGTGAACCTCAACTATTACGATCGTGTCTACGTAGGGGCTTCTTCTTACCGTCGCTTGGGTAATGCCGTTGAGGCTGGCATGAGTGGTTTCGCAAGCAACATCTCCGACATCAATGTCAACACAGGTACCATCAAGACTGCATGGGATTATGCTCGTGAGCAGAGCGCATCGGGCAGTGGGGCTTATGTTTACGACGCTCAGACGGGTGAGATTTTGACAGGGTATGGTCCCTCTCAGGAGAAGTTCGATGGCGGATTCATGCTCGATGCCAGTATCGGCAAAAGCTTGAACCTGAGTAGAGGCAAAAGACTCAATCTTAACCTGGCGGTTCAGAATATGACCAATAATCGCAACATGCGTACAGGTGGTTACGAACAGAATCGTGCCGACCGATCTTATGATTATCAGTTCTCCAAGAACTCTTATTACTATTATGCAAATGCAATCAATGCATTTCTGAATATCGGACTTAGATTTTAGACATGACTATGAAGAGACATTTGACAAAGATATTTGCAGGTTTGCTTCTTCTGGCATCTTGCATGAACGATTACGATGATATAACCGTCTCCAATGACGGGTTCACGGCAACAAACATTGGCGAACCCACGATGACCATATCGCAATTGCGTAGGACTTACAGTAGTGCTATCGCCAACAGTTCTTACGAGAAGATTACTGAGGACGAGGTTGTTGAAGGTGTGGTGGTTGCCAATGATATCTCTGGTAACATCTACCAGTTCATTTACATCCAGGGCTTGAATGCCGATGGAACTCTGAATACTTCAGAAGGTGGCATTGGAGTTGGCATCAAGGGACTTGGATTTCTGTACACCCTGTTCCCCGTAGGCCAGAAGATTCGCGTCAACCTCAAGGGACTCTGGATAGGCGGTTATGGTGCTTCCCCTCGTATAGGCCAGCCCTATATCAACACGAATGGTAGCATGCGTTTGGGGCCTATGCCTTATGCTATGATGCAAACAAATATCCAGAAAGTGGGAACCCCCAATCCTGATATGGTTCAAGCCCGTCCTGTGGTGGCTTCTGAGTTGACTTCTAACAACATCACTCGGCTGACACCCATGCTGGTGGTGCTCAATAATGCCCAAATCAGCGATGCAGGTTGGCCCTATGCTCACTGGGAGGTGGGTGGAGATACCTATAGCGAGTATCATGACATTACGATTGGGAACACCATGCTGAAGCAATTTCTCTACACCAGTACGAGTGCCCAGTTTGCTGGCGATACGATCCGTGCTGGCCGCAAAACCATATACGGACTGCTGGGGCGCTATTCCAGTTCTTATCAGCTTTCTCTGCGTTCATTGGACGATATTGTAGAACTTGAAAAATAATTCATCATATATATGAAAAGAATATATCAATTCCTGCTTGTAGCAGTCGCCGTTATCGGCATCAACACTTCCTGTTCCGATGTGCCTGCCCCTTATGAGGTGAATCCTGGTGCTAACGGAGGTGGCAAGACACTTCCTTACAAGAGTACAGCTCTCAATACAGGATGGACCATGCATTGCATTTCTGCCAATGAGCCTTGGAGCCAGGGTAGTTCTTATATTCAAGCTACCGGCTATCAGGATTGGGAGGGAACTGGATCCAAATCAAACGTCGAAGTCGAGTCTTATCTCATCTCTCCTGCCTTCAACACAGCTTGCGAGAGTGGTAAGGTCCGTTTCTACTTCGACAATACCATCCGCTACACCAACAATGTGAGTGGCTGGCATGACTATGAGAAGATTTTTGTCAGCAGCAACTACGACGGCAAGAACTTCGACGCTGCCTCTTGGGAGCAGATTGCCTGGACTCCCACAGCCAGTCCCTTCACTGATTGGACGCTTTACACCAGTGGTCAGATTCAGCTTCCTGAGGCTTATGTCAATAAGGATAGTGTCTACATAGCTTTCTATTTCTATGCCCCCGGCAATGCTTCCACTACATGGGAACTCGAGAACTTCATCATTGAGGAAGGCGAAGCAGACAACTCTTCTGACGTTCCAACTCCCATTGAAGGCAGTGGTTCAGGTACAGCCACCGATCCTTATAATGTGGCAGCTGCCATCTCTTTCACCAGTGCTCTTGCTGCCGACACCAATTCTGATCCAGTCTACATCACGGGTATCATCTGCAGCGATCCCAATATTGATACGGGTCAGTTCGGTAACGCCACCTTCTACATCTCTGACGACGGTACCGACATCAACCGTTTCTATGTGTTCCGCACGATGGACCTGGGCAACCAGAAGTTCACCGATGCCAATAAGCTGAAGAAGGGCGACAGGGTGGTCATCTATGGTCCTTTGGTCAACTATCGTGGCAACACGCCAGAGACGGTAGGCAGCAAAACATACCTTATCTCTATCAATGGCGAGGGGGGTGATACTCCTGCTCCAACTCCCATTGAAGGCAGTGGTTCAGGCACAGCCACTGATCCTTATAATGTGGCAGCTGCCATCTCTTTCACCAGTGCTCTTGCTGCAGACATGAACTCTGATCCAGTCTACATCACGGGTATCATCTGCAGCGATCCCAATATTGATACGGGTCAGTACGGCAACGCCACCTTCTACATTTCTGACGATGGCACCAACAACAATCGTTTCTATGTGTTCCGCACGATGGACCTGGGTAACCAGAAGTTCACCGATGCCAATAAACTGAAGAAGGGCGACAGGGTGGTCATCTATGGTCCTCTGGTCAACTATCGTGGCAACACGCCAGAGACGGTAGGCAGCAAGACATACCTTATCTCTATCAATGGCGAAGGGGGTAATACTCCTGCTCCAACTCCCATTGAAGGTGGTGGTTCAGGCACAGCTACTGATCCTTATAATGCTGCAGCTGCCATCTCTTTCACCAGCGCTCTTGCAGCTGACGTGAACTCTGATCCAGTCTACATCACGGGTATCATCTGCAGCGATCCCAATATTGATACGGGTCAGTACGGCAACGCCACCTTCTACATATCTGACGATGGCTCCAACAACAACCGTTTCTATGTGTTCCGCACGATGGACCTGGGCAACCAGAAGTTCACCGATGCCAATAAGCTGAAAAAGGGTGACAGGGTGGTCATCTATGGTCCTCTGGTCAACTATCGTGGCAACACGCCAGAAACGGTAGGCAGCAAGACATACCTTATCTCTATCAATGGATCTTCGGAAGGCGGTGGAGACACTCCTGACACCCCAGATAACCCAGATACATCCGAGGGCGTATCCATCAGTGGAACCACAGTGACCCTTACCAACCCAGGAGTCGCAGCAGGAAACGAGTCCATTAAAATCGACTTCTCCACTCTTAGCTTGGATAATGCTGCAGAAATGGGTACTGTAACACTCTCCGACGGCACTACGATTGTTTTTGACAAGGGAAGCAACTCGAATGCTCCCAAGTACTATACTGCCACCAAGGGCGCTCGCGTGTATGCCAACAATACTATTACATTTAATGGCAAGAGTAAGATAGCTCGTGTCGTGATGACGTGTGACTCATACAATAGTGTTGATTACGTGGGTAATGCCACTGCTACAATCTCTGTTTCAGGTAACAGTCTTGTCTACACCAATGCCAGCCCCAATGCAGGCACGCAACTTCGTGTACAGACAGTCACCATTATCTATGCCGAGTAAGAGGATTCTCGAATGAAGAAATATGCCATGCTCATGATTGTTCTCTCCATTGGATTCGCGTCCTGTGGAGATGACGATATGGAGCCTTCTATTCCAACGAATAAAGAGAATGTGAATGCCAATCTGGTGGGAATTGACAAGACGGTTTCCCGTCTCGAGATGCCCCATCTGACTTCGCGCTACGATTACATTTGCCACAAGCTTACGGATGGAACGATTAACTATACCCTCGAGTACGATCGTTCTCTCTATCATGCCCATTGGGTGGCATACACCTATGATGCAAGTACGGCCAAGAGGAATTATACCAGCCGCACCAATGCGTGGGCTCCTGATCCAGATGTTGAGCGGAACTATCGTCTGAGTGCTCAGCATTTCCAAGGCTTCAGTCGTGGCCATCTGGTGGGTAGCGCAGAACGTTATCAGAGCCGTCAGGCCAACGAGCAGACCTTCTACATGAGCAACATGTCCCCCATGATAGGCAATTTCAACAGTACGTATTGGGGCGAGATCGAAAACAAGGTTCGCATCAACTGGGGGAGCATGGTGGTGTCGTCAGGCAGCAGTTTCTTTGGAGGTACGCTTTATGTGGTCAAGGGTGGTACACTCGATCAACTCCGCAGGACTATCCCTGTCGAAACCGTAATGGGCGAGATGGTCGAAATGGCTGTCCCCAAGTATTATTGGATTGCATGCCTCTTCGTCTCCAGTAGCGGAAATGCCAAGGCAATAGGTTTCTGGCTCGAGCATAAGGATTACAACAACGATAGCGATTCCTACCTCATGCAGCTTCGCCGTCAGGCAGCCATGTCTATCGATGAGTTGGAGAAGAAGACGGGGATTGACTTCTTCTGCAATCTGCAGGACAATGTCGAGAATCATGTGGAGGCTACCTACGACATCAGCCAATGGAGTGGATTGTAGCCGCCGTTTGGTTCCCTTCCCCTTCGAGGAATATATATTATATAATGTAACACATGTTAAAAACAGAAATAAAGATTTAGTGTTATGGAAAAACAAAAGAATAAGATGATGAAGCTTGTTCCCGTCATGCTTTGTTTCTTTGCGATGGGATTTGTTGACCTCGTTGGCATTGCATCCAATTATGCCAAGGACGACTTGGGGCTCTCAGACACGATGGCCAACATCCTGCCCTCTATGGTATTCGTATGGTTCCTTATCTTCTCTGTACCCACAGGTTTGTTGATGAACAAAATCGGACGTAAGCGCACCGTATTGCTCAGTTTGCTTATCACGATTGTCTCGTTGGCACTCCCCATTTTGGGCAACAACTTCTACATTATGATTATTGCCTTCTCCCTATTGGGCATTGGAAATGCACTCATGCAGACCTCTTTGAACCCCCTCGTGGCAAGTGTAATGCAAGGGGGGCACTTGGCCAGTACACTGACCTTTGGCCAGTTCATCAAGGCTATAGCCTCTTTCATGGCTCCTTATATAGCCATGTGGGGTGCCATGCAGTCCATTCCTTCCCTCGGACTAGGCTGGCGTGTGCTTTTCCCCGTCTACATGACGATTGGCGTCCTTGCCACCCTATGGCTCGGCTGGACCCATATCGAGGAAGAACCCCAGGAAGGCAAGCCCAGTACCTTTGGACAGGCTTTGGGGTTACTTCGCAATCCCATTGTCCTCCTCTGCTTCTTGGCTATCATTTGCCATGTCGGAATCGATGTGGGCACTAATACCACGGCTCCAAAGATCCTGATGGAACGCCTTGGCATGTCACTTAACGAAGCCGCCTTTGCCACCAGTCTCTATTTCTTCTGTCGTACCATTGGCTGCCTCACGGGAAGCTATATTCTTACCCGCATCAGTAATCGTGCTTTCCTGCTCTTCAGCGTATGCCTGCTTGGCATAGCGATGGTCGGACTCATGGTAGGCCATACCAAGTGGATACTCTATAGTGCCATTTGCGTTCTCGGCTATGGCAATAGCAATCCCTTCTCCCTCATTTTTGCCCGTGCTCTGAGTGCTGTACCTGACAAGCAGAACGAAGTTTCGGGTCTCATGATTATGGGACTCTTCGGAGGAACCATTTTTCCCTTGTTCATGGGGTTGGCCAGCGATGCTGTCGGTCAGGTGGGAGCTGTCATGGTGATGTCTATTGGAGTCGTTTATATGGCTGCTTATGCCATAAAAGCAGGGTAAAATACTGATATTTATAACTTTTCCCGCCAAAAGATTTGGCAGGTAAGGGAAAAAAACGTAATTTTGCACGCTGAAACGAAAAAAAGCGTCCATTGCACATATAGTTACCACTGTATAGACAAAAATATAGACATAACAAATACAAAACATACAGATATGAAAAAAGGACTTCATCCAGAGAATTATCGTCCCGTTGTGTTCAAGGATATGAGCAACGGCGACATGTTCCTGAGCCGCTCTACTTGTAAGAGTAATGAGACCGTTGAGTTCGAGGGTCAGGAATATCCCGTAGTAAAGTTGGAGATTTCCAACACCTCTCATCCTTTCTATACGGGTAAGAGCAAATTGGTTGACACTGCAGGTCGCGTTGATAAGTTCATGAGCCGTTACGCTCGTACCAAGAAGTAATCTTCGTCGCACAACATTATGCAATCATACAATAAGAACCCTGAGAGCTTGACTTTCGGGGTTTTGTTGTATTAGGAGAGGGGAGTTGCTCCTTTGTTCGGATAAGCATTTGCTAAATACGCCTTTTTTATTTTGCTTATTACCTGTTTATTCGTATCTTTGTTCCCAGGAAGAACAAAGGAAGCATAGATGAAAGGAATGAGAATTAAAGTTGAGAGGGTTGGGCAAAGCCTTGCCGTGCTGTTTGTCGTACTGATGATGCAAGGGTGCAGGACGGGCGGAACAGAGATTGTCAACATGCAGTGTGAGTATCAAAACCATCCCATTGGAATTGATACGCAATCACCTCGCTTCACATGGAACTATTCAGGCGACACCACTTGGCAACAGAGTGCTTTCCGAATCATTCTGGCAGACAGTCCCAAAGGGCTGAATCGCAAAGGAGAAGGCTTCCGTTGGGAGAGTCCAATCACCCAGTCGTCTCAGATGCTGACAGCCTACACGGGCAGTGATTCCCTGAAGCCTCACACTACTTATTACTGGCAGGTAGAGGCGAATGGGGCAGACGGCAGGAAACACGTTCTCTCGCCTGTCGCTATCTTCGAGACCGCCAAGATGAGCCAGACAGATTGGGAGGCACATTGGATAACGGACGGACAAGAGCGTACCGAACATGTAGCCCCCTTTCTGAGACGCACGTTCGTGGTGAAGGGCAAAATCGTCCAGGCCCGTCTTTATGTCAGTGCTGCTGCCTATGTGAAACTGGAGTTGAATGGCCAGCGCTTGTGTTCCACGAGCCTGAATCCAGGATATACCCACTATGACCACCGCAATCTCTATTGTACCTATGATGCCACATCAGCTTTGCATCAGGGGCAGAATGTCCTCACAGCTGTGCTAGGCAATGGCTTTTACAATGAGATAGACCGCCTTGGTGTCTGGGACTTCGATAATGCATCGTGGCACGGACGTCCGCGTCTGATGTGTGAGCTTCGCCTGACCTATGCCGATGGTCGTATTGAGACCATCGCTTCTGATAAGTCCTGGCAAGTATCCCAAAGTCCTTTCCTGGTCAACGACATCTACTCAGGCGACACATATGACGCACGTTTTGAGCAGCCCTCAACTTGGAAAGCCTGCATCTTAGCGGAAGCACCATCACCCAATCTTGTGGCTCAGCAGATGCCTCCCATCGAGGTGGATACGATATATCACCCTGTTTCCCTTCGATCCATTGGCGACAGCATCTATGTCATTGACTTCGGACAGAACATGTCCGGCTATGCACGACTGACGTTGCAGGGACCGGCAGGTACAATGATAAAAGTGCAGCACGGTGAGGAACTGGACTCTGACGGGCGGTTGAATGTTGATCGCATTACAGGTCTCTTCGACAAAGGGAAAGGTTTCGGCTTCCAGACGGATGTTTACACATTGAGCGGACGTAGGGATGTGCTGCGTCCAGAGTTTACCTATCATGGTTTCAGGTATATTGAGGTGCATACGCATCCTGATGTCAAGATTAATAAAGAGGATGTTGAGGCACTCTTTGTCCATACCGCAATGCAGCCTGCTGGTTGGTTCAGTTGCTCCAACGATACGCTCAATCTCATCTGGAAGGCCGTACGCCAGTCTTATCTCTCCAACTTCATGAGCATTCCCACTGATTGCCCCCAGCGCGAAAAGAATGGCTGGACAGCTGACGCACATATCTCCCAAGAGATTGGGTTGCTCAACTTTGATTCCTTCACATCCTACGAGAAGTGGCTCGAGGATATGATAGACAATCAGCGCTCTGATGGGCAGATAGCCGACATAATCCCTTCTTCGGGTTGGGGCTACGGCGTAAATCCTGTCTGGTCTGCAGCCCTTTTCATCATCCCCATGAACCTCTATCTTTATTCTGGCGATCTTCGTCCCATTGAACGTGCCCTTCCGTATTGTCGGAACTACCTGCATTTCTTGGCAGGACACGAGACAGAACGTGGGAGCATCGCAAGTGGCTTGGGCGACTGGGTGCCCTACGACACCCGCACTCCTGAGGAGTTTACTTCGACGTGTTACTATTACTACATTAATCACCTTACAGCCCGTTTCTGTGAACTCTTGGGGCAAGATGGAATGCAGTATGCCAGCAAGGCCGAGCAACTTAAACAGTTGCTCAATACAGATTTTCTCGACTCTGAGACTGGACTCTACTCCAATGGTTCTCAGGCAGCACAGGGCACCGCTCTCTATTTGGATATCGTTCCTCAGCAGAGGCAACAGGCTTTGGCAGAGCTGCTCAGTAGAATGATAATTCAGGGGGGAGGGCATCTCGACTTCGGTATGTTGGGCAGCAAAACAGTGCTGCGCATGCTTACGCGCTACGGACATGTGGATCAGGCACTGGATATGGCACTCAGACAAGAAGCCCCCTCGTGGGCAGCATGGATTGCACAAGGTCATACTACACCGCCCGAAGAATGGATTCCCAAAGAAGGTTCCTCGCTGAATCACGTCTTTTTGGGCGACATCAACGCTTGGATGATGCAGTCACTTGCAGGCATCAATTACGATCCGCAGCAACCAGGTTTTCGTCATATCATCATTGAGCCCTGCATCCCTCACCGTCTGCAGTGGGCAGAGGGCAGGTATCAGTCGAGGGCAGGACGTATTGTTTCGAGATGGGAACGGCGTGACCATCAAATAGTCCTTACTATAGAGATTCCTGTCAACACGACAGCGACTCTACGTTTGGGTGGCAAAGAGAGAGAAGTTGGAGCAGGAAAGCACATCCTCCTCTTGCCTGAGCAGTAAGAACATCCAAGCATCAAATGGGCCTCACCTAAAATTTCGGTCTAGCGAGTCACCAGTCCTTCATGTTTTTTCAACGTGTCGGAAAGATAAAATCAACACGTTGAAACTCCGGAGTCAACACGTTGAAATCTGCCATGCAACACGTTGCTGCCTGAGGATGTCGAATTCTCAGTTTTTTCAGAGATGAGAAGGATGTTTTTTTGTATTTATGGGTAGGTGCGATACTGCACTTCCTTGCTGCGAATTTCTTGACACTCACATTGTTCTTCATGTTCTGCATGCCACTTTGCACGCTTGTGAAGGTGTAGGGGGCAAAGGGTTTTTCTTCTGTCTGCGCTGTTGTGACCAGCAGGAATCCCATTGTCAAGGCAAGTGTCAGACAGAAGTGCCTCATGTGTTCTGATATTTTTCGGAGTTGATGATGTACAAATCTAGGGAACGCTTCTTCTATTTGCCCACTCTTTACTGATCTTTTCTGTTTTCAGCATCGAACCCCTTTCCGTTCCATCGGTAGACAAGGGGGTGCGTGTATTCCTGTGCGATTCTCTTTTCCTCGCCAGCGAGCTCGTCCGTCTGCAGCGTGTAGGTCAATAGTGTCTCTTCCCCAGAACTGGCATCGATGCTGATGAGAGTCAGGTCGCGCAAGCTCATTTGGGTGAACTTGGCTGCCTGTCTCAGGCTGTCGGGTACAGGACTCCAGAAGTCTTCCACCTGAGGCTGAGGAGCATCCATCTGCAAGGGTGTCCAGTCGGATTGGAAAAAGGCGATGTGGCTGTCAGGATGCGGTCCCCAGTAGGTGTTAATGAGGCAGAAGATGCTGTCTGAGGCGGAGAGAAGTCGTAGCTGGGCAGTACTGCGTTCTGTCATCTGGATGCGCAAGTAGAAAGGTGTTAAGTCGGTCATTTCTGTATATGTGTCCAGAAGGTTCCTTACTCTCGCCTGCATGTTGTTTTCCTTGAAATCCAAACAATCCAGGCGGTTGTTTTGGGTCATCAGGGGAAAGATGCTGTCGGGAGCGGCTGCAAAGATGTCGCGGACGGTCAGCTGGGCCTGTCCAGAGAGGCATGCGAGACATACGATTGCAAAAGAGAATATTTTTTTCATCATCATGAGTTTTTATTTTGATCCATAATACAGGAAGAGCATTCCCAGCAGCACGAGAGCCAGATCGATGGCTTTGCTGCGCAGATTCTTTTCGTGGAACAGCATGGCAGCTACCAGAAAACTGACCACCACGCTGCTGCGGCGGGCGAGGCTGACAACACTGATGAGTGCTCCATCCAGCGAGAGGCTGTAGAAATATACGAAGTCTGCAGCGGAAAGGAAAATACTGATGAGCGGAATGGTCCAACGCCAGGAGAAGGGGGTGTACTGCTTGCGTTGGGGCCACCAGAGAAAGGCCAGCATCAGAGCCATCAGCCCGGCTTGGTAGAAGTTGTAGTAGCTCTGCATGACCATTCGGTTGATGCCTAATCCTCCGTTCTCTGGCGATGCCATCAGGAACTTGTCGTAAAGACCGCTGGCGGCTCCCAGAGCAGCTCCCAAGACAAGCAGGAATATCCAACGGTTGTGCATGAAGTCGATGCCCTCCTTCTTCTCGCTGCGGCTCAGGAGAAAGAAACTGAGGATGCCCAACACGACACCAGTCCATTGGAGAGGATTGAGCGTCTCGCCGAAGACGAAGATGGCTCCTATGAGCACCATCATGGGCCGAGTGGCGTTGATGGGACCAACGAGGGTAAGGGGCAGGTGCTTCATGCCGAAGTAGGCACATATCCAGCTGGACAGCACGAGGCAGGATTTCAGAATAATCCAACGATGCACTTCCCACCCTGCCTGGGGCACGTAGAGCAATGTCCCTTCATGAAGGATGCCGCTTTGGCTGAATAGAACAAGGGGAAGGAAGATGAGCGAGCAGAAGATCGTGTTGAGCAGCAGGACGGGCAGGACAGCATTCTCAAGTAATGCATGCTTCTTGCACACATCGTAGAATCCCAACAGGGCTGCACTTATGAATCCGCACGTCAACCACATAACCTCAGTATTTGATGTCTACCAGAAAAAGGGCGTTGCCAGGCACGCTCTCGCCTGCAGAGCAACGGTCCTTCTGTTCTATCACTTGTCGAAAATCCTCGATGGAGAGTTTGCCGCGACCCACTTCAATTAGTGTGCCTACGATGGCCCTTACCATGTTGCGCAAGAACCGGTTGGCGGAAATGGTAAATCTCCAAACGCCAGGCTCAAGCTCGTCCCAGTGTGCCTCCGTGATAATGCACTCGTTAGTCTTCGTGTCGGTATTCACCTTACTGAAACTGGTGAAGTCGCGATATTCCAGTAGAGTGCTTGCCGCTTCGTTCATGCGTTGGAAATCGATGTCGCCATAGAGCTGCCAACTGTATCTCCGGCGGAAGGGGTTCTTCCTGAGATGCACGAAATAGTGGTACGTCCTGAGCGTGGCGCTGAAGCGGGCATGCATGTCGTCAGCCACAGGCCTCACCTGCTGAACGGCGATGTCAGGGGGAAGAATCTTGTTGAGCTTGTACGTCAGCTGGGCGCAATCCAGAGGGACGGCACAGATCTCGTCCTCTGAGGCAGGGAAATCGAAGTGTGCCACCATCATAGTAGCATGCACCCCAGCATCTGTACGTCCAGCTCCCACCACCTCGATGGACGTGCGGAGCAGGGTGGAAAGCGCCTGCTGAAGCGTCTCCTGCACACTTGTCCCATTGGGTTGGATTTGCCAGCCGTGATAAGCTGAACCATCGTAGGAAAGAGTAATAAAGTATCGCATCATTTCAGAATATATGTGCCGTGGCGCAGACCTTTCAGTGCCTCGCTGCGTGGTGCCTTGCGAACAAGTACTCCACCTGGTGTGTAGACTCGCACTACCCTCTCTCCATCGGCTTCCGTTAACAGGTTGTGGATTTGGTTGGGACGAGTGAAATCGCTCATCTGGATATCGTCGATATTGATGCGTCTGTTTCCAGTAGCGAGATTCTCAAACTTGAGACGGATGTCGCCCTGCAGTTTCAGCTCGAAGCCATACCGCTTCCACGTACCAACGATGATGTCTTGTGCTACAGGAGTCCACGAGTTGCCTCCATCCAGGCTGTAACTTACGTGAAGCCTCACTCCTTTGTCTTTGTTGAACAGGCCGGTCCAGAACCATAGGGAGTCGCAACCGGCTGCCTTGTCGCACTCCATTTCCAGGCAGCCACCACCTTTCATGCGGACACACTTTCCATCATTGCGGTTCTCGTCAGCAGCCAGAAGGGCATTGTCCATCAGCCAGGTACTGGCGCTGCATTCGACGGAGGCCTTGGCGTAGGCCCCCTTACTGGAGGTTTCAAAGTCCTCAAAGAATGATTTCTGAGCGTCGACGGAAGCTGTCAGCGTGACAATCTTCTCCTCCATTCCAGCGGTGGTCAGCACCATCTCGCCTTCGTATTCGCCTTCACTCTCCTGTGCGGCCATCCGCACGAAGAATGTTGGCGAGCTGCCGGCAAGTACCAAAGTCTCAGTCCATTCCTCGCCATCTGTGCTGATTTGGAAAGGATCTTCCACACTAACGTGAGTCACGTATTCCTGCACAGCCAATGCAGATACGCTGACAAGTTTGGCCTCACTCTCCTTTCCAGGTACCGTCGTAAAACTGATTACCATCGGAGTGACGCTGAAGACTGGCGTCGTCTCTGGCATATCCACGCGCACTTCGTTGCTGCCTGCTATCAGTTCACCCTCGCGGAAGATGCTTACCGTATAGTAATAGGTGGTGTTGGCTTTCACGTTCTTCACCTGATAAATCGTGTCTGTGGTCGTGTAGGTGGCAAAGTCCTTGTGGCTTCCATTTTCGTCTTTAGTGTAGACTTCCAGCGTGTATTCTGCTTCAGGCTCATAGTTCATCCAGTTGGCTGTGAAACGGCGGCTGTAGACGGAGCAGACAATATCGGTAGCTTCGTAGGCAGGGATGCCGTCGATAAAGTCCAGCCTCAATAAGTTGGTTTGTTCGTATCCGCTTCCGCTGATAGTGAGTCTGGTGCTGTAGGAACCTGGATTCTGAGGAGAGATTCTCAGAGGCAGAGCAAATCCGTTGGTCACTTGTTCAGAGGTCGCCGACGTGGCTCCCACTTCAAACTCAGGATTATCCACGCTGATGATTGTGCCATCCGTAAAGTTGCGCCCTCGGATAGTTAAACTCGTTTCGAATCCTTTACTCAAAGGTTGGAGTCCGAAGTTCAGTTCTGCCTCTGCTTCTGGAACGAACATCTCAACAGATTCTGATTCCTTGTCGATATAGAAGACATGGGTTGTGCTGTCGCCCCAGATATATGTGCTCAGGGTGGGGTAGTCGACGAAAGGATTGCGATTCCCCTGTATTTCGTGGATTACCCTGTTGCGTTCTGTCTCTATCTCGTCGACAGGGTCTTCGTTGGCCCATGTGAGCATCATTTGGCTGACTTCTGGTTGCAACAACAGATCAGATTCAGGATTTACCGTGAGCAGTCCTTCGGTGGTGCACCACAGGTCGTGCATGTGTTGATAACAGGTGGCCATGTAAAAATAGGTGCGGGCGAAGTCGCCTTTCCATTCGTCAGAAGGTTCCCATACGGTGACTTGTCTGTTAGCAAGGTAGCTGTTACACGTGCCTACTTTGATGACATCATTGTCCCATGCCACCCTTCCGTCCACTACGCCAATGGGGTTGTTGCTCTTGTGCCTATTGGCTTCTGCATCGCTTGGAAAGAGATTGAAGAGATCGCAATAGGCATTGTTGACAACATGCCCCCACCAGCTGTTAGCCCAGATGTGCTCGATGTTCATGTCGTTTACCGCTGTCATTTCGTTGTTGAACTGGCGCAACTCGTTGCTGTAGCGGTCACGCACATAGCCATTTTCCATTTGGTCAGAAAGGTAGAAACCTGCCCACGTATAACCTTCTCCCTTACCTCCGTAGTTCAGGACTTGGTTGGGTTGTATCAGATCATGCAGGGCATTCTTCAGTGCAGTTCCTTTTAGGCCTTCTACCTTGCGGTAATAGGACATTCCTTGTGCAGTCAGCTGCAAAGCGCAGCAGAGAGCCATGAACAGAACGGATGACTTTTTGCTCACTTTGTGTTTCTTCTTCTCAGGGGAAACACCCCCGTCATTTATCAACCCTTCTTGTGTCTGTTTGCCCTTTTCTTACGGATCTCAGCTTTTACTTTTGCTGATCCAGAACCATGAGCTCCTGTAATGTATTTCTTCTTCTTAGCTTTGCTCTTCACCTTTCCGGAGTCCTGCTTTTTCTCTTGCTTTGGACCTCCACGAAACGTGATGCCGTTCTGGATAATCAAATCAATGTCGTCTCCAATGTTTGGCATGTGAATGAGATTAATGGTGGAACAGACGTATGCCGGTGAAGGCCATGGCGATGCCGTATTTGTCGCATGTCTCGATGACGTGGTCATCACGTACGGAACCGCCGGCTTGAGCAATGTATTGCACGCCACTCTTGTGGGCTCGCTCCACGTTGTCGCCAAAGGGGAAGAAAGCATCGGAACCTAGGCTCACTCCAGTATTCTGAGCAATCCATTCGCGTTTCTGCTCGCGGGTGAGAGGATTGGGTTTCTCTGTGAAGAACTTTTGCCATTCTCCCTCCTGCAGCACGTCCATGTAGTCGTCGCTGATGTAGATGTCGATGGTGTTGTCTCGGTCGGCACGCCGTATGCCAGGTACCCAGGGCAGGGTCATTACCTGCGGATGCTGGCGCAACCACCAGATATCTGCCTTACTTCCAGCCAAACGTGTGCAGTGGATGCGACTCTGCTGTCCAGCACCGATGCCGATAGCTTGTCCATCTTTCACGTAGCAGACGCTGTTGCTCTGCGTGTACTTGAGAGTGATGAGAGCTATCATCAGGTCGCGTAGGGCTTCCTGTGGGAGATGCTTATTCTGCGTGGGAATGTTCTGGAACAGAGCAGGGTCGGAGAGACAGACCTCGTTGCGTCCTTGCTCGAAGGTGATGCCATAGCATTGCTTGCGCTCGATGGGGGCGGGACGGTAAGTGGGATCCATCTGGATGACGTTGTAGGTACCCTTACGTTTCTCACGTAGAATTTCCAGTGCCTCGTCGGTATAGCCAGGAGCGATAACGCCGTCGCTCACCTCGCGTTTAATGATGAGGGCAGTGGCGAGGTCACATGTATCGCTCAGTGCGATGAAATCACCGTAGGAACTCATGCGGTCGGCTCCGCGGGCACGTGCGTATGCACAAGCAATAGGAGAAAGGGGTACAGGGATATCGTCGACGAAGTAAATATGGCTAAGCGTTTCATTGAGTGGAAGTCCCACAGCAGCTCCTGCAGGTGACACGTGTTTGAACGATGCGGCGGCGGGCAGGCCCGTAGCAGCCTTCAGTTCAGCAACGAGCTGCCAACTGTTCAGGGCGTCGAGAAAGTTGATATAACCTGGTCGTCCGTTCAGGACAGTGATGGGGAGTTCGCCCTCTTCCATGAAAATGCGTGAGGGCTTCTGATTCGGGTTGCACCCGTACTTTAACTGTAGTTCTTTCATACTTTATATTATTTACTTGTTTTTGTCATCGTAATATTTAAAGTTACTTCCAGATTTTTTTGATAAAATCACGGTCAAAAAGATGGCAGGATATAGTCCTCTCTCGCACCAGAATCCAGAGAATTGTGCAGCAGGCTGCTGTTCAATAGCCATACTGAGAGCTGTCAAAACAAGCCTGTCTTCTATAGTTAATTCATCCATTTTCAAGACGTTAAGATGAGCCTTAAGTGTCTCGTCCAGCCTAAGCATCACGGTAAACTCCTTGCTTCGATAATCATCTGGAAGAAAGGATAGATCAAGGTGCTGGCTTACGTTTTTGCTGAACAAGTAAAGTGCTTTCTCACTCTTCAGCAGGGGACTTATATTTTTGGACAGGTATCGTCCGTTTCCCATCATGGTTTCTAAATGGTAGATGGTGAATTCCAACTCTCCTCCATCTTTCCATCGGGACGAAAAAGCAGGAGTTTCCTCGTCGGCAGGACAATACTGCCCGTTTATTAGGGTTGCCAGGCATAATCGCTTAGAAATAAATTGGTTGCCGTAAAGAAAAGGAGATTCCATAAATTTAATCTCGCCACTGAACCATTTTGCAGGTATAAGTATAGTGGAATCCTTTAATGTAATGTACCCATATTTCTTTCGTAGCTTCTTTTTCAGAAGTTCGTATTTCTTGGAATGTGAAAGCCGTGGTTCAATCCAATATAACGTGTGAACCTCGTGCCCGGTCTTGTTGTCTGTCTCGTTAAGGTAGGCGAATGTGGAAACCGGCAAAGAAATGTCATCCGCCTTGTGCAAAGATGAGTTGCCGAGTAGATAAAATTTTGGTTCTTTCCAATCTTTTCTTGATGAATCTTTGGTGGACCAGTATAATATATCTAAACTGTCCAGCGTTTTGGTTGATTCTTTTTTTATATATTGAGTAATGAAACCTTCTTTCAGTTCATCGTAGGAGAACTTGGTAGTCTGTCCCCATGTGATGAAGGGAAAAAGAATACAGATAAATGTTGTGAGGGCTTTCATGTAGATGCATGAGGGCTTCTGATTCGGGTTGCACTCATACTTTAACTGTAGTTCCTTCATACTGTTTTTATCTTGTTTCTTTATTTTTTCTGCAAAATTACGAATAAGCAAGGGATAAGCCAAATAAAACCTGCACAAAGTTCATTAACAATCTTAAAACGACGAGTCGATGGCTCCAGACATCAGAGTATCATATTGCTCCATAATAAAAACTCCGCAGCAATTATTATCGGACAACAAAAAAAGTAAGACTCCATTTGAAGCCTTACTTTATAGAGGAAAAAGAGTAATAGCACCTTATCTTGATGGAGTGAATAAAATCGCTCCATGAATGGTGTCTATCTTCGTGGCGAATAAGCAGGCTGGTTGGTTGGCGTGTCATGCGTGTTGTCCATTTCGGCACCACTGGTATCGTCGTAGGCAACTTGACGCACGGTGAGTACTAACGTGTCGCGCCCAGCATAGAAAGTGATGTCCTGCTGGCGTGCTTCGAACTGCAAGTTCTCACTTGCTGTAAGCTGTACGCTGGGTGTTCCTGAGGTATAAGCCTGCCGGATGATAGTAAGCCATGAGTCTGGCGGGGAGAATCTATCAATGGCCTTAGTAAGTCCCTGTAAAGCGACTACAGTCTCGGATGCCTTTGCAGGCATGTTGCACGTCTGCGTGAGGAATTTGCCCTTCTCAGTGGGCGTAGGGGGTGTTGGTGTGGGCTCAGGCTCATCACCGCCTCCGCAAGATATCATGGTAGGGGCCATGATGGTCAGGAAGATATATTTCATTGTTTTCATTTTATTCATGTCTTCTTATTTAATGAAAATTTTCTTGTTGTTGCGTATGTAGAGACCCTTCTTTGGGGTGTTGCTGACAGGTCTTCCCTGCATGTCATAGAGCTGGACTTCCATGTCCTCGCCATCTTCCACAGGGATGTCTATGCCTGTTCCATCACCGCCGATGAGATAGCCTCTAGTGGCCCTTGTCTTGGGCACGGCCAGCCATGCGCGGTGAGCATCAATGTGGAATGCAGCCCCATAGGGAGCCCCCCAGAACCATCCAAACAGGTTCTGCAGCGGCGTATCTGACGGTCCGTACGCCAACTTGTAGAAAAGGCAATCTTCCTGAGCCGTGGTCATAGTGGCTGCATCGCTACCATGCAGTAGGTTGCTTCCGTTGTAAGAAGCGTCATCCTCCGTAGCCGTTAGGGTGTATGTGTTGGTCTTCTTCTCACGTGCCGAGAGGTAAACGGGCACACCCTTGGGAATGATGTTTCCGTTGATGGCCTGCGACTTCAAGGTGCTTCCTGCCTCGGTCACAACGTATGCCGAGAGTCCGCTTGGCAGCTTGTAGTTGTCTTGCGAGTCGTAGAAGGTGGCATAGCCTTCAGCCGACACATTGACATCTGTGGTCTTCTCGTTCGACCCTGGAGCTTCGCCCGAGGTGGTGATTTCCATCTCGGTCTTCAGATCCTTAGGCTCGTTCCATCCCACATTGTCTGTGGCAGTAGCGCAGAGGGCGTAGTGTGTGCCTGGCTCGCAGGGAACAGTCACCTGGGTTGTGGTGACGTTCGAGACAAGGAGCTCTGCTTGCTCGCCTCCGTTCTTGAAGGCATAGATGGTGTAATGGCTGATGCCCGACGTGGCGTCGCTGCCCTGTATGGTTATTATCAGATTGCCGTCACTCTCCTTGACGCCGGTTACCTTTGAGGTGGGATAGTCTTTGTCGAAAGTATTCACGTAGGTGTTCGTCACTATCGGTTCGTTGGCATCGAAGACGATGGTGGCTTTGTTGCTGACGGTTGAGCCGTTAGCGGGGTTTTTCTTATGCTCAATGCTGAACGATACGAAGCCCTCGCCCACGCCGTTGTCGTTGTTGGGCAGGAGGAAGCCGTTCATGATGTCTTCCAGTTCATTGCCGTTCTTCTCAAGTGAGGCAAATGCCCAGTTGGCGATGCCCGTCTCCGGATTGAACTGACCACTTACGCGCACGATGATGTCGTGGCCGTTCACCTTATACTGGACGTTGCGCGTGAACTCCTTAACGTAGCTTCCGCCCACGATGAGGGCCGTGTCTGCCCAGCCATACGAGGTGAAGCTGAAGGTCTCGGCGTCGTACTTAGAAAGGTCGAGCGTGTCGGTGACGAATACCTCGTTGGCGGGAGCGGTGGCACTAGCCTTGTTCTCGAAGGTAATGGTGTAGGCCATATCGTGAATAGGCTTGATGTAGTGGCGCTGGTCGTCGTAGCCCCACGGTCCTATCATCTCGTTGGGATCGTAGGAATAGACTAGCAGATTGTCCTTCCAGTTGGGGTCACCCCTGAGGCAGGCATCGTAGGCCGCCTTGTTGCTCACAAGGTCCCAGATGAGCTTGGCCATTGCCAAACCTCCCTTGACCAGAAGTGAGGGCGGGAAGAGGTCGCTACCGCAGGCAAAGGCGGAAGTGATGAAGTTGGTGCCGAAGTTGCTCCAGCTCTTGTCTTTACCCCATATTTTCTGGGTAACGGTCTTGACAACGTTGTAGGCACATCCTACCACAGGAACCACGGTTAGGCCAGTCTCTAAGAAGCTCATGCCGAGCATGGTCATGGCGCACTCAGCCTTCCTTCTTGCCATGTTGATACCATCGACATATGAGGAGACTTCATCTTTGGCACGTCTGGCGGCAACCTTAGCCTCTTCGTCGTCAGTCCACGGTCCCCAAGGCTCGCTCATCATGTAGCGTATCCTGATGTTGCTGTCCAAGCCGCTGGCCGTATTGCCCTTGATGCGGAAGAACCGCTGGTTGGTGCTGTTGGGTGCGATGTAGGGGATGAAGAAGGAGTAGATGCGCACGCTGTCGCCCGTCTGCTCGTCGTAGGCCATGAGATACTCGCCCAGCTGCTTGGCCATCTTCAGTTCCTCTTCGCCGAAAGCATCGCTATAGAGGTCGTATTCGAACTCAAACTGCACGTCGATGGTACCCTTTCGGTCGGGGATGGCTATGAAGATGGGGGTGTTGTAGGCCGGCACATTCGACCTGTTGCCATAGTCGATAGAAAAGCGCTGGTACTTGTTGAATAGCTGTTTGGCTGGTCCGCCAATCTGCATCCACACGTCGGGATCCTCATACTGTTCTACGGTGAAGGCCTGAGGCAAGGTGTCGTTGCCTACGATGACGTCGTACTTGCCCGTCGGCGCTCCCCACAGGTTGAAGTTGGCAGGAGCCAGGTCGTTGAAGCTGTGTGCCTTCGACGAGTCGTAGCCGTATTCCACTTCCCATGTGCCCTCAATCTCGGTCGTACCTTGTTTGAGGGCCACACGGGGCTTCTTCGAATAGGTGAGTGTGTAGCCGCCCTGAATGCGCAGCTTCACATCGGGTACATTTCCTGATGATTCCGGACTTACCTTGCTCAGACCGCCCACGATGATGCTCTGCGAGGTGCCGACGTAGGCGTTGGTGGTCTTGCCGTCGCCCTTTGCCACCATCCAGTAAGTGTACAGGCCGGGATGGCCGCTTACGTCCTGTTTGTCGTGGCGCTGCTTGCTGGTGCTGTATTTGTCGAGGCGCTCCAGGTTCCAGGGGTCGGGCTTAATCCACTGGTATGCCTCGCCGTCCTGTGTCATGTCGGTCATGTATATGGTCTGCCCCATGAGGTCCTTGGTCAGGCTGAACTCGGGATGTGGCGGACGTATGCCGTCGTGGGCCTTCAGGTAATTCTCCAACAGCGGGGCGGGGTCGTTGTGGTACTGGCTCTGGTCCTGCAGCGAACCGTCGAAGGTGAGAAGCAGGCGGCAGTCCTTGTCCTTGGCGTCGGGCAGGTTGTAGATGTGCTGCCTGATCTCCTCTTCCGTGAGGGCGCGGCTAAAGACGGCGAAGTTGTCGACGTAGGTTTGATTCACATAATAGTCGCTGGCATCGCTGGGGCCGATGACGATGGGGTTGTTGCCCATAATGATGGTGCCTTTCTCGGTGCCGGTGTTTATGAGCATGCCGTCAACGTAGAGCCGGATGTTGTCCTTCTCCACATGGGAATCGTAGGTCAGGGCCACGTGGTGCCACATGCCTGTCTCCGTGGTGCGGTAGCGCCAGCGGTCCGACAATTCCTTGCCCACGCCGTTCACGGACAACTCGGTGCTGACGCCGCCGTAGAAGGTATAACCTTGGTTGCCATCCTGATGTACCTTAATATACCATCCGCCGTTATAAGGGGAGCCGTTGTGATTACCGTTGTAATGGCTGAGGGCAGCGATGTCGAGTGATCCGCTGCTTCGTTTGTCGATGCGCACCCAGCATTCCACGGTCATGGCCTCGCGCGTCTCCATGATGCTGGGCGTCATGGGGATGGTGACCTTGTTGAGCGGAGTATTTAAGATGCGGTTCTCGGGAACGGATATGTCGAGGGCCATCTCCTGTCCTGAGGTGGCAGGGGCCGGGTCGTTGCGCCGATAGACGATGCTCCAGAAGTAGGGGTCGAAGGCCTTGTAGGGGGCCGAGTAGTTCATCACCCAATGCTCGGTGCCCTCGCTGTCGAGGCGGACGGTGAGGGAGTGGTTGTTGCGGTCCTTGCTGTCCCACGACTCATAGCCGACGGCAAAGTTGCGGTGGACGGTGCGGAAGCCGTCCTTCGACTCCACCAGCAGGCCGCGGCAAGTCGTCAGATAGACGTGCTGGCCCGTGGGGTCGTCGGGGGCGAGGTAGAGGTCGAAGAAGTTGGCGAAACCTGAGTATTGCGAATTCCAGAAGCAGCGCGGCTGCGTCTCCCAGGTCTGGCCGCCGTCGTGAGAGTGGTACATCCGGGGGCCGTTGGGCGTCGACAGCACGTAGATGTTCTGGCCCTTGGCGGCTATGGCACAATACGTATCCTTTGACTCGGGCAGGTACATGGCCTTGGTCCACGTCTTGCCGAAGTCGGTGGAGCGGCGGAAGATGGTATGGTTGCGGTCGTTGGTGGGATGAGGATCCCCCTGGTCCTCGGCACAGCCCTGGAAGATGACGTTGATGACGTCGCCCTCCAGGGTCATCTGGGCGTGATAGTTGAAGGAGGCGCCGTTGAACCCCTTCATATAGGTCAGTTGGCACCACGAGGTCTCCTCCCTGACCAGGGGCGCCACGTTCTGCGTGGTGATGGTTTCGCCGCCGTCGCTGGAGGTCGATATATAGACGTTGCCCCAATGCATGTTGTAGTACCAGTACATGTCGTTGCCCAGTACGGCCCATTGGCGGCCTGATACCTGCAGGTCAACAAGTTCCTGCGTGGTATCTATAGTCTTGTCGGTGAATGTGGTGCCGCCGTCGAAGGAGGTGAGCATGCGGGTCTTGTAATTTGTACCATTGTAGCGACTGCCTTGGAAGGCGATGACCAGCGTCTGCCCGTCGGCTTCAACATGGGGTCGTCCATACCAGTAGTGGCCGTCGCCCTCGCTTCCGTCCGCTATCTTGCGCATCTGGAAAGTCTTTCCGCTGTCGTGTGAATAGGTGTAGTAAACCTCGGCGTTCTCGTTATTCTCGGCGGAAAGCACGGTGACAAAGTGGACGTTCTGCCCTTCCACCTCCATCCACTTGGAGTTGGAGCCGAAATTACCGCCCACATAGTTGATGTCGCCCATCTTCATTGTTTTCGACTTGACGATGGCACGGGGCTCTTCCCACGTGCGGCCGGCATCGGTGGAGCGCCGGTACCAAAGGCAGTAATCGCCATCGGCGTTGGGCTTCCAGTCAGTCCAGGCCACGTGTACGGTCTGGCCGGAGACCTGCACGTCCATGGGCAACTGAGTCTTGGTGTAATACGTGATGTCGGTCGTGCCCAGCGACAGGTTCTTCCACCCGCCCCAGTTGGAGGGCACATACTTGGTCTGGTCATCAGCATTCTGGGCTATCGTTGAAAACGATGCGACTGCTAATATCAGAATCAACAAAAATTTCTTCTTCATAAGTTTTTTTAGAGGCTAAAGTTGATGGGGACAAAGTTATAAAAAATAATAGATAGAAGATGGATTTCTTTAGTTTTTTTTACGGATGTAACGACTTTATGTCTTGAGTCAAAAAATGCGACGTGTTGAGATGGGGAAGACAACACGTTGAAACCGCAAAGACAACACGTTGAAATCTGTAAGTTGACACTTAGTACAGATGCTCACCCTTTTTCATTTCCTCGCGAGTGATGGGTTGTCGATCGATGGCACGCCAACAATAGAAGATATAAGCCAGCACAAAGGGGATGAGGAGTGAGACGAAAAACATAACTTGCAAAGTGGCTATACTGGCGCTCGTATTGGAAAGATGTAGGGAACTGCATGGGTCGCTCAATGAAGGATAGTAGCATGTGTCGTTCCATCCGGCAAGGAGGAACAAGGCTGTAACGGTAAGTACCGTGCCGGTACCACTCAACCAGATGCCTCGACGATAGGTCTTGGATAGGATGGTTCGTATGGTACCCACAAGGACGAGTGCTACGCCAATAAAGAAAATGACTAGTACGGAGGGTTGTTCCAAAAGGTTATGAAGGTATTTCAAGGGTTCCTCGATAACTTTGTTTTGCTGATTCACGGCAAAGCCATTCATGGTGAGCAGGCGTCCCAAGAAAGCAAGGAAACAAAGGAGAAATAGTGCCGTTTCGCCCAGCAGACGTACTGAGGCGCGTGACTCGAGCACATCATCTCGTACATTGTTTATGAAGTATTGTAGAGCCAGCACGCGAGAAAGAAAGAAAACAGCCAATCCCAGCACCAGGTTCCAAGGATTGGTCAGAGCCTCAAGCCCATGCCAACTATTGCCCCAATGTGATACGATGGGATTGCTAATGTCACTCAAGCGCAGGTGATCTACGACAAAGTCTGATCCTGTGAAGAAGGTGGCTACAGCTACGCCCAATAGGAAGGGCCCCATGAAACCGTTCAGTTGCAGCAAGAGACGGTAGCCACGCCGTCCTAATACGTTACCTACGTGCGACTGGAATTCGTAGCTGACGGCCTGCAGGACGAAACTCAGCAGGATGAGCATCCATAGCCAGTAGGCCCCACCAAAGCTGGTACTGTAGAAAAGAGGGAATGAGGCGAAGAAAGCTCCACCAAAGGTGACGAGAGTGGTAAAAGTGAACTCCCACTTGCGGCCAGTAGAGTTTATCAGCATACGTCTGGAGGCTTCATCATGACCTAAGGAATGATAGAGTGAGTTGCCACCCTGTACGAAGAGTAGGAATACAAGAAGGCCCCCCAGGAGGGAGATAAGGAACCACCAATATTGTTGTAGGAAATCTAGGCTAATCATTGTTTTTATGCTTTGGAGTTACTGGATTATGTGTTTGGGGATGTTGTCTCGTCTATTTGCGGTCCTTTCTTTACCACGTTGAAGAGGATGCGCAATTCAGCCACGAGCAATAGTGTAAAGATAACAAGGAAAATGAAGAATGTGACCCTGACGGACGAGGATTGCAGGGCAGAAACTGCGGCGTTGATAGGCAACAGGTCTTGAATGGCCCAAGGCTGGCGTCCTACTTCGGCACATATCCATCCTGCCTGAGAGCAGATATAGACAAGTGGAATGCACCATACAGCTACATGCAGCAATAGGGGCCATCGGGTAAGTTGCTTGCGATATTGCAGGAAAACCAGCAGACAGAAGATCAGACAGAAAAGTGAGCCTAACCCCACCATGATACGAAATGACCAAAAGAGTAGGCCAACAGGAGGTATCAGATCCTGTTTGTCCCGTATATGGCCATAGCCAAAGTAAGGGAGATTCTCCTGCAACCTTGTTCGCAAATCCTCAATCTTTTCTGTTTCTCCTTTGTTTTTTGCGGAGCGGTACAGGGTGAGTGCCTCCAGCGCGATGGTGCCACGACTCATTTTCTCTTCAGCAGAAAGAGCCATCGTACTGTCTGGCAGTTTGTAGCCTCCATTCAGAATGTCGTTAATGCCAGGCACGAAACCTGTCCATTGGTGAGTGGCCAATATGGTCAGCATATTGGGGATTTTCATGTCGCCCACAATGGTGAGAGGTGCATGCTCGCTACCATCCTCGAGTCCTTCGAAAGCAGCTAACTTCATGGGCTGAGTGCGACCAACGATAACTCCAGACGTGTCACCTGTCAGCATCACCAGCCCACAAGCTACCAGCCCAAAGATGCTTCCCACTAACATGCTACTGCGAGCAAATCGTTCTTCGCGTCGACGCAAAAGATACCAGGCACTGATGCCTACTACAACCACTGCACCCGTAAGCCATCCACTCATCACAGTGTGGAAGAACTTCGTGATAGCCATTGGAGAGAATGCCACAGTGAAGAATGAACTAAGAGAGGTCATTTCATTCCTGACAGTATCTGGGTTGAAAGTCATGCCCACAGGATATTGCATCCAAGCATTAGCCACCAGAATCCACCAGGCAGAGATTGTGGCACCAAGGGTGGTGAGCCAAGTGGAAGCCAGATGGAAGCGCCGGCTTACCTTCTCCCAGCCAAAATACATCACTGCAATGAATGTGCTCTCCATGAAAAATGCTATGATACCTTCAATAGCCAAGGGCGCTCCGAAAATATCACCCACAAGCCACGAATAGTTGCTCCAGTTGGTGCCGAACTCAAACTCGAGGATGAGGCCCGTGGCCACACCTACGGCGAAGTTTACACCAAAAAACTTCATCCAGAACTGTGTCAAGCGTTTCCAATATTCATCGCCGCGCACGACGTAGATTGTTTCCATGATGCCCATGATGACACCTAATCCAAGTGTTAGTGGGACGAAGAGCCAGTGGTACATCGCTGTCAGGGCGAATTGTGCCCGTGACCAATCAATAAGTGAAGGATCCATTGTGCTGAATAGTTTATGTGATTTGTGAATTGTGCTTTGGGGGATTAGTGTTTGATAAATTATTTATCTAGAGGAATTCCTAATCTTTGTGCCACATGTTGTTGCTTTTCTTCTATGGTCATACCCTGCATTGCTGGGCGGAAAAAGAAGAGTCGAAGAATAACGAATATCACAAAGAGTTTCAGTAGAACCAGGACCCACAAAGTTCGTCCCAGTGTCATCCGGCGGAATCCTTCCACGTAGAAGCGGAAGATGGCATTCAGAATATTCATAACTCCCCTTAGGTTTGTGTTTTTGTTTTCAATTGTTCCCTAAAGGCGATGTGGTAGTGACCTGAAGGGGGGATCAGTTTGTGGAGCTGGAGGGGATTGAACCCTCGTCCAAACAGGGACACATCATGCTTTCTACACGCTTATCCTAGACTGGGTTTTCGTGCGCTGACAAGACCTAGGCCACCTATCAGTGCCTTATCCTCTAGATATTTCATCCAGAACGCGAGGCCATTCTCGACTATCTCCGATTTAGCTGTGCCACCTGATCTGGACGCTTCGGAGCAACAGCTCCAGGGTGGCATCTCGTCTCAGCACCTGGTGCCGAGATTAAGCCATTAATCTACTATACTTCGATCAGGCAGCGAGAGCGTAATTGTTTTCGCCAGATAAATTTTTGGTAATCATTGATTTAAGAGAGCGGTCACCAACTCTCTGCGTGCTTACATAACACATCATCCTGCTGTCAAATCCATGTCAGCCCCATGAGTGCCTTGTCGCAATTTTGTTGGCAAAAATAAAAATAATTTCTCAAACCAGCAAACATTTCTTCTTTTTTTAGTGTTTCCATTGATTTATTAGGTTAATAAAAAGTGTTTTCTTTGTGTGCCGAAAAAAAAGTCTGTTACTTTGCAATAATTTTGCGGTTATCGAGTTATATAAATAGAATTTGATTGAAAAACTTGATACCCCAAACGATAAAATGATTAGAGAAATAACTATCGATATGGTGATTAGTGATGGTATGAGTATTACTGAGCGTGCTATGAAGCGCGTCTTTGATTTTACTGTATCATTGATTGGACTCATATTGCTATCTCCCGCTTTTCTGGTTGCTTACATCATGCTGAAGCGTCAACACGATGGTCCAGTGCTTTTCCGACAGGAGCGCATCGGCTATCATGGCCAGCCTTTTTACATTCTTAAGTTTCGTACGATGCGTATGGATAGTGAATCAGAGGGTGTCCCTCAGTTAGCTTGCAAGTCAGACGATCGGTTGACGCCAGTTGGTAAATTTCTGCGTGAGCATCATTTGGATGAGTTGCCCCAATTGTGGAATGTGTTGGTGGGCGATATGTCTTTTGTGGGTCCCCGTCCTGAGCGTAAGTATTTCATTGATAAGATAATGGCTGTTAATCCAGATTATGAGTATATCTATCTGATGCGGCCAGGATTGACTTCAATGGCCACTATCTACAATGGATATACCGATACGATGGAAAAGATGCTCATCCGATTGCAGATGGATTTGGAATATTTGAAGAAACGATCATTTTGGATGGATGTGAAGATTATCTTTACTACCGTTTGTTACATTGTCTATGGCAAGAAATTCTGATATGATACGAAAAATCTTTCTTACGTTGGCATTCTCTTTGAGTGCCTTTTGTGCTTTTGCCCAATCCATGACTGACGATGCTGTCATTCAGTTTGTGCAATCAGAGATGGAGAAGGGCACAAACCAGCAAGCGATAGTTTCAAAACTCCTTCAGAAAGGAGTTACGCCTGAGCAATTGCGTCGTATCCGCAAAAAATACGAGGCTCAACAGTCTCAGTTGGGGGCAGTTGATTTACTTGGTCAAGATAAGGTCAAATCCAGTACCAATCGTTTGCGTACCAATAAAGAGAAAGTTCAGGATCAACTTCAGCAACAGAATGGTTACATGGTGCGTTCAAAACGTGAGGAAATAGAGAACCGATACAAGACCCGTATTCAACGTGAGGAGGAACTTAATGGTGAGGTAGGATTTTTGGATATCGATTCGTTGGTTTATTACCAGAATCTTTTCAAGGATGAGAGCGAGGTTTTTGGCCGCAATATCTTCAACAATCAGTTTCTGACATTCGAACCCAATCAGAACATGGCCACGCCTTCCAATTATCGTTTGGGAGCCGGAGATAATGTGATCATTGACGTGTGGGGTGCAAGTCAGGAAACATTTGAGGGAGTCATCAGCCCCGATGGCTATATCGTCGTAGATGGCGTAGGTCCCGTCAAACTGGCTGGACTTACTGTGCAGAAGGCCAAAGAAGTTATCAGAGCCAAACTGGGGCAATTCTACTCTGACTGCCATTTCAATCTTTCGGTGGGTGAGACCCGTACCATTATTGTTCAGGTGATGGGTGAGGTCAATGTCCCTGGAACCTATACGTTGAGCAGTCTTAGTTCTGCATTCAATGCTCTTTATGCGGCAGGTGGTATCAGTGATATCGGTACATTGCGTGATATTAAAGTCTATCGTGCGGGTAAAGTTATTGCCACTATCGATGTCTACGATTATCTACTCAATGGCAATACAGCTGGCGATATCCGCCTTACAGACAATGATGTAGTGGTTGTAGGACCATATGACTGTCTTGTCAATATACGAGGTAAGGTGAAACGGCCTATGTTCTATGAGATGAAGTCCAACGAGAGTGTCAAACAAGTCCTAACCTATGCAGGCGGATTTACAGGTGATGCTTATACAGGTAATGTTCGTTTGACTCGAAAGAAAGGTGCAGAGTACAGCATCCATACCATCGATGAATTCAAGATGAATGGATTCAATGTGGCTGATGGAGACTCTATTTATGTGGATAGTGTCATACCACGTTTCAGTAATATGGTAGAGGTTCGCGGAGCAGTCATGCATCCTGGTCAATTCCAACTCGAGGGTGATATTCAGAGCGTAAAAGGATTACTTCAGGCTGCAGACGGTTTACGAGAAGATGCCTTCACTAGTCGTGCCGTTATGCATCGGCAGAAGGAAGATCTCACTCTCGAGATGATTTCTTTAGATTTGGAAGGTATCATGGATGGTACAGCAGCAGATGTTCCTTTGAAGAAGAACGATGTCCTTTTTGTTCCCAGTAAGATAGACATGAATGGAGAGCAAACACTGAAGATTAGTGGTGAGGTTATGTATCCTGGAACTTATCAGTATGCAGAGAACACTTCTATCGAGGATCTTATTCTTCAGGCAGGTGGCCTTACTGATGCGGCTTCTATGGCCAAGGTGGATGTGTTCAGACGTGTTCGTAATGACAAAGCTACAGAGAATGAGGAAATAACAGCTGAGACTTTCACCTTCTCCCTCAATGATGGACTGAAATCTGAAGACAAAAATTTCAAATTGAATCCTTATGACGAGGTGGTTGTCCGTAGGAGTCCTGGTTACAGCGAACAGCAAAGTGTCACTGTTCTGGGGTGTGTCAATTTCGAAGGTGAGTATGCGCTAACCAGTCAGAGCTATCGTCTAAGTGACCTAGTGAAAGCTGCAGGTGGACTTTCCTCTCTTGCGTATGCTAAGGGTGCCCGCCTGACTCGACGACTCACTGAAGAAGAGCGCAACCAGCGTGAGAGTTCTCTCCGTATGGCTCAGATTCAGATGTACGAGGAGGCTATGGAGTCAGAAAAGACTTATAACATGGCTCAAGCGGACTCTTTGTTGACCCTGAAAATGGATTTGGGTTATACCTATCCAGTTGCTGTCAATCTTGACAAGGCACTCGAGAATCCTGGTTGTCAGGAAGATATTGTATTACGCGAAGGGGATCGTTTGACAGTTCCCCAATATAGCAATACCGTGAAAATTACCGGTGAGGTTAGTTATCCCATCAGTATGAACTATAAGAAAGGTGAGAGTTTGAAATATTATATCAAACGTGCTGGTGGTTATGGGAATCGTGCCAAGAAGAAGGGTGTCTATGTTATTAACATGAATGGTTCAGTAGAGGAAATCAATCATCGCAGTACCAAGGCTATCCAGCCAGGTAGTGAGATTGTTGTGCCCACTAAAACCCAGAACAAACGTATGAGTACGGCTGAGATTATGGCCATTACTTCAGGTGGTGCTTCTTTGGCAAGTGTTATCGTAGCCCTTATGAGTATTATTAAGTAGAAGGGGTGAACTTATGGAAGAGCAAAAGAAAGAAGAGTTCGTTATTGATTTAAGAGAACTTGCTCGAACTATATGGGGAAAGAAGAAAATGTTCTTCAAAGTCTTGCCGGTTGTATTCATACTATCATGTATTTGGATATTTCCTAAACCTCGATATTACAGGAGTGAAGTGAGTTTAGCACCAGAGATGTCCAATAGCGCCTCAATGGGATCTCTGGGAAGTATTGCTTCTTCTTTAGGTTTTGACATAGGCGAGATGGGGACGGATGATGCTATATATCCCTTGTTGTATCCTGATTTGTTTGCTTCTAGCAACTTTGTGGTTGGATTGTTCGACATTCATGTTGTATCTTCGGATAATGAAGTGGATACCGACTATTATACATATATGTCTAAAATGCAAAAAATATGTATCTGGGATTATCCTAAGAGGTGGTTTCGTAAATTAAAGAAGAGTATTTTTCCGAAAAAGAAAGTATTTTCGCTTGGCAAAGGAAGTGACCTCAATGCTTTTTCGCTCACGGAGGAGCAGTATGGAATTGTTGAAAAAGTGAAGAAAAAGATACTTTGCAACGTGGATAAGAAGACAATGGTCATAACGATAAATGTAACAGATCAGGATCCTTTGATTGCTGCCACAATGGCTGATAGTGTACGTGTTCGACTACAAAATTATATTACTGACTATCGTACTAATAAAGCTCGCATTGATGAAATGCATTATCAGGAGATGGCAGATAAGTCTCTAGAGGAATATCAAAAATCATGTGCCAAATATGCGAGATATGCAGATAGCCATAAAAACAGTTTGTTGCAATCCGTAAATACTGAGATTAGTGCGTTAGAGAATGAGATGCAACAAAATTATACAGTTTATTCTGCATATATGACTCAATTGCAGGCTGCAAGAGCTCGTGTTCAGGAACGTACTCCTGCATTTACTATTATTCAGGCTGCCTTTGTGCCAGTAAAACCTGCTGGTCCGAAGCGTCTTGTTTTTGTCTTGGGAATGTGTTTCTTAGCATGTGTTGTTGTGTCTTTATACATAGTTAAGGATCAGTTGCTTCCTAAATGGTAGCTTGTAATCTGTTTGATAGGTGAACTCAGCTCAACGAATCATAGTAAATTCACTTGCCCAGCAGATAAGGTCGGTACTGAATGTTTGTCTTTCATTATATTCCACACGAATTGTGCTGGAGGCTCTGGGACAAAATGACTATGGGATATATTCGTTGATTGGCGGAGTTGTGGCAATGCTCTCTTTCTTGACAAATGCTATGGTGGTGACTACTCAGCGCCAACTGTCATTTTATCACGGTAAAGGCCTATGGAAGGAAGTTCATTGTATGTTCTCAAACAGTCTTTTCCTCCACTTCGTTATTGGTGTAACATTGGCAGTGGTATTGTCTACTGCAAGTCCATTTTTTTTCAACGGTTTTCTAAACATAGATGCATCGCGGACAGAAACGGCTAAGATAGTATACCTTCTGGTTGTTGTGTCTTTGTTTGTCACATTTCTTACAGCCCCCTTTCGTGCTTTGTTCATTGCGCGCGAAAATATAGTTTATATATCTATTATTGATGTTGTTGATGGTGTCATCAAACTGATAGCTGCCATTTGGTTATTGCACTGCCCTTTTGACCGTCTCATTGCTTATGCTTGTATCGTCGTTGGTATCACGACATTTAATTTTGCAGCCCTAGCATCATGGGCACAAATCAATTTCGAGGAAAGTACCCTGTTCCCCAGAAGAAAAGACATCAATCGTCAGTCACTGCGTGAGCTGACAGGTTTTGCTGGATGGACAGTTTATAGTCAACTCTGTGTTATAGGACGTACTCAAGGCGTAGCCATCGTGTTGAATCGTTTTTATGGTACTATTATTAATGCAGCCTATGGTATCGCCCAACATGTGTTTGGCTCTATTCAGTTTATAGCAGTATCGGTAACCAACGCTATGGCTCCTCAGATTATGAAAGCAGAGGGAAGTGGTGACCGAAAACGTATGCTTCATCTGTCTGAACTTTTGAGCAAATATGCTGTTTTGTTATTGTCCACAGTGACAATACCATTGGTCTTTGAGATGCCTGCAGTATTGAAGTTGTGGCTGGGCAATGTGCCAGATAATACAGTTCTCTTGTGCCGTTTCATCCTTTTAACTGCATTATGCGACCAGATTACTATCGGTCTTGGAACTGCCAATCAGGCCATTGGACGCATAAGGAACTATTCCATTATTGTAAACACTATTAAAGTGTTGACCCTCCCAGCGTTTTGGATATGTATATATTTAGGTTACTCTTTAATCATAGCCATGTATATTTACTTATGCTTTGAATTACTTTGTGCCATGATACGGCTGCCATTCCTCAAGTATACGGCAGGACTCTCCATACACCATTTTTTCAATCATGTTTTTGCAAAGGTGGCAGTACCTTTGATGGCCATATCTGCTGCCAGTTGGATCGTTACCAGCTATGTCCAGGTTCCGTTCCGATTCTTGATTACAGGGACGGTTGCATTAGTTGCAGCAATAGTTTCAGTTTGGTTTTTTTCCATGGAATATGTGGAACGCAAAACTATGAAAAAAATGGTAAAAAAGATACAGAAAATGTAATTGTGTTTTATTGGATGGTAATTACTAACAATTCAACATATAAACAGTTGCGCCATGTGTTGCGTCCGATTAGAACAGCTTACGAGTTGCTCTTGGGCAAGTTGTCTCCAAGACGGTTGGCTGCAATGCATTATAAACGGATATACGGTGTTGATATTAATTGGAGTAACCCTAAAAACATTGATGAGAAAATAAATTGGTTGAAGTTCTACTCCGACACGTCCCGCTGGACACTGTTGGCCGATAAATATCGAGTTCGGCAGTATGTTAAGGAATGTGGACTTGGTGATACACTCGTTAAGCTTTATGGCATGTGGGAACGTGCCGCAGAAATAGACTGGGAAGCTCTGCCCAACCAATTCGTGATGAAGACTAACCATGGTAGTGGTGACGTTTTGATTTGTCGCGACAAGCAATCAATAGATTATGTATATTGGACAAAGATATTCGATAAATGGTTGCACACTGACTTTGGAAGTCTGATGGGTGAACCTCACTACAAACATATTCCACCTTGTATCATTGCGGAGGAACTGCTTGACGTCAGCAAGCAACCCATCGCTTCGTCGTCATTGATAGATTACAAGATCTGGTCTTTCAACGGAAAGCCTTCCTATATTTGGTGCTGTATCAACCGAACCCCACAATCTGTTGAGGTCATTACTTATGACACCGAGTGGAATGTCCATCCAGAATTCTCTGTGGATACTCCACACTATATTTTGACCGACAAGAGAATACCTCGTCCCAAGTCTTTGGAAAGGATGCTTCAGGCTGCATCAATATTATCAAAAGGTCTTCCGCAGGTAAGGGTAGACTTCTATGAGGTTGACGGCAAAGCCTATTTTGGTGAGCTTACACTCACTTCATCGTCTGGTCTCAACTATTTTTATACAGAGGAATTCAGAAATCATTTAGGAGAGTATTGTCAGTTGCCTTTATGAAATTGAGATTGAGTTTTGATATTTTAGATCTGAAGTGGATACTATGGATATTGGTTCCCATCATGGTGTTTCATGCTTCATTGACACTGAATGTCTATGAGAGTATGATGCCTTTGTCCTATCTTTTACAGTTTCTTGATATCCTATTGTTTCTGTTCTCTTTTTATCTTTTTATTGCTCGCCCAATCTTAGGCCGTTTCGATTTCTTGATGGTTGGATACATTATCATGATGATAGGCATTACAGCAATAGCATCAACCGATTTGAAAAATATGATTTATACAGCTGTGGATGTTCTTTTCATGGTCGTATTGTTTAACTATTGTAAAGAAGGAAAAATGCCAATTCTTTTGAGGACGTTTTCTTTTTCTTTGTCAGTTTGTGTTTATATTAATTTTATAGTGTTGATATCGGATACTTCATGGATGATAGTAGACGACAAGAATCTTTTTGGATATATTCTTGGAGATAATTACAATCAAGTGGTCTCTCGTATTATTCCAGCTATGCTTTGCAGTATTTTGACTTCGAAGTATGGATTTTTGTGGAAGATCAATTGTTTTGCTACTTTCGTAACGGGTTTTTTAGGAGTTTTGTTTCTTGGTTCAATGACAGCGACCACAGGATTGATATTGTTTGTCTTATTCTGTGCAATACCCAGTATCTCTCTTAAACGGCTAGGAGTATGGGGAATGTTTATATTTTATGTTTTTTTTCAGATTGCCGTATGTTTTAATGGCACAAGTCTTCAGAATAATGATTTGGCAGTTTATATTATCGTTGATGTCTTAGGAAAAGACATTACCTTTACACATAGAACAGAATTATGGGATGCTGCATTACGTGTCTTCACAGAATCTCCTTTGTTTGGTAACGGTTATGTTGATAGAGATTGGTATCTGAGTAACATGAGTAGTTTGGCAATGGGACCTCATAACCTCATTTTTTATATTATGATATCTGGTGGCATTGTTCTTTTAGGAGTATTTCTTTGCTTGTTTGTAATGGCAATAACTAGATGTGTGAAGTCTACAGAGTCATCTCGTCGAAAAATGAATTTATTGTTTGGATTGGCTGTATTCTTGTTCATGCAGACGATGGAATATTATCCATTCTTTTTTAACTTCCTCCTTCTTAGTCTAGCATATTATTATGCGGAGTTTGATATAGATACAAACACACATTTTGCAATTTCCTCTGTAAGTAACCTAATTAAAGAAGATTATGGAAAAGCAGATACAATCGATTAAAACTGCAATAGTTGCGGTTACTTACAATCGCATGGATAGTTTGCAACGTCTTCTTACTTCGCTAGAGCAAGCGCATTATACGGAAGAAGTTTTTTTGATTATCAGTATTGACAAAAGTGATTCTGATGAGATTGCATGTTTTGCTAACCAGTATTGTTGGCCTTATGGAGAGAAGATTGTTCTCGCGCAATCTCGGAATTTGGGTCTTCGTAACCATATGCTATCTTTGGGCCAGCATTTCTCAAATTTCGATGCATTGATAGTTCTAGAAGATGATATTACTGTTTCTCCCGCATTTTATGATTATGTGAAGGCATGCACATCTCGGTATTCCGATGATGATCGTGTTGCAGGAATAAGTCTTTATGGGCATACCATTTGCAATCTGAATGGTCTTCCTTTTATTCCTGCAAAATCTGAATATGATGTTTATTTTATGCATTATGCTGCATCGTGGGGCGAGGTGTGGATGAAAAGGCAATGGCGTGCATTTTACGAATGGTATCAAAGCCATAGTGAAGAGTTTTCTTTGGATTATCTTCCATCCAGTATTAACCAATGGCCCAGAACATCTTGGCTAAAATATCACATACGCTATTGCATAGAAAATCAGAAGTATTTTGTCTACCCATATGCCAGCTATTCAACTAACAATAGTGATCCGGGAGTTCATTACCATTATTCTGACACTTTATTCCAATCTGTTTTACAAATAACTCCTCAATTTGAGTTTCGGTTGCCTTCTTTGGATGAATCAATCGTACGATATGACGGTTTCTTTGAACCAAAATTTTTAGCTGCATATCTATCCGTAGATGATAAGGAATTATGTGTCGATCTATATGGAATGAAGCATCCTTGTTTATATCGTCGTTATCTTTTATCTACCCAAAGTCACCCTTATCGAGTTGTCCGTTCCTTTGCATTGGAATTGCGCCCGATAGAGATGAACATCATTCAGGATCGGCAGGGGCAAGGTATATGGCTTTATGACACAAGGGAATCTGCTATTGCTCCAAAGGTAGATGCATATCAGAGATATTATTACCTGTATTGTAAAGCGTTTTACCACGCAATTTTCATGTTGGGAGGATGGGGAATCTTCAAACTGCTTTTAGATTTGGTTGCTTATAAACTGAATAAAATATTTCATTGGCATTTGCCATGCCATCTTAATTGAAGAATGGCTATTTGAACATCCTGTCTTCTCTCTCAACTTCAGCTATCTACAACTATCGAATGCTGTTTTACTCTTCGACTAATTCCTTTTTTCCATAAAAATCGCAGAATTCTAATCTGTTTGGAGTTCACATAGTTGGAGGAAATAGGTGCGGTAAATGGACACTTCAAAAACAAAAGCATTCTTATTTTGTTGTTTGAGGAAAAAGAAGTACCTTTGCAGGCCCATAGGTGTTTATGCTCTACCGAATTTGACTATATGAACATACTTTTCGTCTCTCAATACTATCCGCAACGCATTGTCAAAAGATGTCAGTGTATCTCCAAAATAGGTCTCAACTGGGCTGCACACAATCTCTCGCAAGCCATCATTCGTGGATTTGAGGCTTGTCAACAGAATTATCATGTTCTCAACGTGACTCCCATGAGTTCTTTCCCTGCATTTGCTAATTGCCCTTGGGTGCCTGGGTGTCAGGAAGATAATGTAGAAAGCCTGTCTTATGTCAACGTGGCATATTATAAAAGGAAGGACACATGCAGAAAGGTTGAACGGGCTTTGTTTTCTTGGTGCAGAAAGATAGGAGGTGAGAAAATTATTTTCTTCTACAACTTCAACTATCTGAATTCCATTATTCCTATAAAGAAAGCATTCCCTGATGTGAAGGCTGTACTGCTTGTCACGGATCTTCCGGAATATAGGGTACGTGAGAATAAACTGCTCAGCAAGCTCAACGAACTGATATCTCCAGAGCGGAAGGCGAGAGAAGGTGAAAAATTCAACTATGTAGATGGATATGTGTTGCTTGCCTCGAGAATGAGGGAACGTTTGCCGATGGGAGAGAAACCTTGGTTGCTCATGGAAGGCATATACAATGATGAAACATCATTGGGGGAATGCATTAAAGATCCGCATAAAGTGTTGATGTACACAGGAAATCTGGGGGCTCGTTACGGAATACGACTATTACTGGATGCCTTGCGACTCATAGAGGATAGCGAATACAGGCTATGGGTTAGAGGAAATGGCGAATTGGCTCCCCTTGTGAAGGAGCGTGCCCAAGAAGATTCACGCATCGTGTACCTTGAGCAGATGAGTCGCGAGGAACTTATGAAGAAGGAGCAGGAAGCCACGCTGCTTGTCAATCCTGTTCTATCCTCTCAGGAATTCACACCTTTCTTTTTCCCTTCCAAGACATTGGAATACATGGCTTCAGGAACACCTACTTTGATGGCAAAGCTTTCCTGTATCCCTTCTGATTATTATGAGCACCTTTTCTTTTTTGAAGAGGAGAGTGTGGAAGGGATGGCTGCAGAGATATGCCGTATATGTGAGATGCCTGAGCAGATGCGAAACAGTTTTGGGCGTAAAGCATCTGAATTTATTTTGAGCAAGAAGTCTCCCAAGGAGCAGATTTCTCGAGTGGTAGATTTTTTTGAATCTTTGTGATTAAGCAATGGAAAACTATGAAGAAATGTGATATAGCAGTTATTTTAACTTGTTTCAATAGGAAAAAACTTACGGTTGCCTCCTTGAGAAGTGTTTTTCAAGCTTGTACATTATATAACGAAAACTGCGACAGGCAATTGTCCTTATCTGTTTTTCTGACAGATGATGGATGTACGGATGGCACGGCAAATGCAGTTCTCTCAGAGTTCCCCAACGAAGATATTCATATTGTTCAAGGGACTGGTTCTTTATATTGGGCTGGCGGAATGCGTTTGGCATGGAAAGAGGCTCTGAAAGATAGGAGGAAATGGGATTTCTATCTTTTGATAAATGACGATACGATCTTATGTGACGATGCTTTTGTCGAATTGTTTCGGACTCATCAATATGTTGTTGAGCGTCATCATAAAGCGGGTTTATATTGTGGAACCTGTAGTAATTTTGAAGGTACAGCTTTCATCTTTGGAGGGAAAAAATACAGAAAAGGGTTATTTGGAAAAGCTATCACTGTTGTTCCTGATGGTACACCTCTCCCATGTTTTATGACCTGTGCAAATGTTCTGATGGTTTCAAGTAATGTGTTTGAAGCAGTGGGAATGCTTGACGAGTATTACACTCATACGAATGCTGATTGGGCCTATGGAATTGAGGCAGGTAGACATGGTTTTCCTGTATATGTGACAGGAAAAGTCTGTGGAATGTGTGAGAACGATCATCCTACAGAGATTATGGAAGGGAAGAAAATCATTTCTATGCCTCTATCCGAACGCAAGGCTTTTTTCGCACAT
>JAEEGJ010002849.1_pt1 | contig 76123 bp, 78 predicted proteins | sample 8958761 | NCBI WGS metagenome assembly JAEEGJ01 (sample SAMN16246546, study PRJNA631951) | gut metagenome | biome: gut microbiome; feature: rumen; material: RS-attached | host: Bos | place: Iran: Karaj | collected 2018-10 | reverse complement strand
AGGCATTGACGGCGTATTATGACAAGTCTTTTACAGACACGGATGTTTATGCTGACGGTACTCTGGTCTTTCCTACAGCGAAGCCGCACTCACTTTTCATCCGCATCGGCTATATGTTTTAGGGAATGAAATGCCGGGGCAGGCCCGGCACAATACGTCCAATTCTATGAGATATCCTTCCGTCATTCTGCTCATCGTAGTCCTGCTCTCGTTTTCGTCTTGTGGCAAGCGTGAAGCGCAGATGGCGCTTGACCAAGCTGAACAGTGTATGAATGCCCATCCGGACAACGCACTGGCCATCATCCACGCTATCGACACCACCACGCTCACCACGCCGAAACTCCGCGCCCACTACGCACTGCTGCACGCCATGGCGCTCGACAAGAACTGGATCGACACGACCGATGTGAATGTAGTGATGCCAGCGGTGGAATACTATGACCAGCATCCCTCCGGCATCCGTCGTGCCAAGGCATGGTATTATCTAGGGAGGATTCAGCAGAATGGTAATGACCGGCAGGAAGCCAGTATTTCCTTCCTGAAGGCTGAACGGTATGCAGAAGCATCTGATGACTCAGATTTCAAGGGGTTGGTCTGTCTGGCGATGTCGACTATCTACAGTCAAACCCATCTTCATGAGGAATCGCTCAAATACTCGGAGCGGGCACATTCTTTCTTCGTTGAGGCAGGTGATACAACAAACGCCACTAGTGCTCTATTCGGTATGACCTTGGAATACAATAACCTTGAACGATATGCGGAAGCCGATTCGTTGTACCAAATATTGTTGGCAAGCAATCATCTTTACCCTAATCTTAGAGGTGATTTGTTATGTGGCTATGCTTTACACTGCGTGACCAATAAAGAAGAATATGCGCAAGCTATCACTTATTTTGAAGAAGCACTTTCTTCCACTGGCTCATTGCCCAAAATGAATTTTTGGGGAGCCTATGCCTACGCATTGTTCCGTACAGGGAATGAAAAGCGGGCCGATAAAATCTTTAATCAACTGAAAGCCAACACCAACTCATTCAACAAGTATATTTTTACGACTTGGAAAAGCCGGGCTGATGCTTTTGCTGGCGATTATCCTTCAGCCTACCAGCTCCTGAAAGAAGCGTCCGATATTCAAGATAATAATGTCAGGGACGTACTGAAGCAATCTGCTGTCAAGGCCCAGAAGGATTTTCTGGAGCAAATGAATCTGGAATCAGAACAAGCCGCAAGAAAACGCCAGTCCATCGCATGGGGATGCAGCCTGCTCCTTTTCGCGCTCATTTTGTTCCTCATCTTGTATTTCAAGCGCCGTAACGAGCAGTCCAAACAAGACAGGATAGCCCTTTTGGATGCCTTCAAGAACCTGACGACACAAATCTCCAGGAATAAGGAAGAACGTGCGAGGATTCGTGGTCAGTATATTGAGATTTGTCAGTCCTATTTCAATCAAATCGGCCGGATGAACGAGATTCTGCAGCAATACACGGATCAATCGGAGAATAATCTGTATTTATCATTGAAAAGCGCCGTCCACCAGATCGAATCGGATGACGAGAGCCAACAACAGTTCGAAGCGCTTCTCAACAATTCCTTCGATAATGTGATGCTGCATTTCCGGGAAGTATTTCCCAAGAAAAAAGAGCCATACTATCGACTTGTCAGTTTCTTTTTCGCCGGATTCGATACGGCGACCATCCTCGTTTTTCTGCCGAATTATAATATGCACAACATCCATGTAGAAAAATCACGGCTTAGACAGGCGATCGCAAAGACAGAATCTCCCTACCGCGAGCAATTCCTACAACTTCTTTCGTAAAGAATTAATAATCAGTATCTCATCGGCATCTCCCACACCAGCCCGACGGCGAATCCACAAGAAAGCGGGCGCTAGAGAATTCCCTACTTGACGCAAGATTTGCCGGCATTGGCAAATAACCCAGAAATAAACTATCTTTGTTGACATTGGTAATACGATGAAAGTCCTTTTTAGAATAATCTTAATGGCGGCGATCATATCGCTTGTCTGTCCGGACGCACACGGGCAGGATATTCCCGTCAATCCGAAATTCGGCGCCGTTTCAGATAAGGAAATCGATATGAAGGTCTATGACCGGGATACTTCCGCCGCGGCAATTCTCCTGTACCGCAGTTACACCGTCCGGATTGGCATTTCGGCCAATGCTACATTGAACCGGACCATCCGGGTGCATGACCGCTGGAAAATTCTCAAGGAATCCGGCAAGGGCGCGGCAGACTATGAGATTCTCTGCGCCACAGGCTTCGACGAGAAGGAGATTGTTTCCAATATCAAGGCCACTACCTTCAACCGGCTCCCTGACGGGAAAGCCGAGCAAATCAAGATGTCCAAGAAGAGCCGCTTCGACGAAAAGTTTTCAGACAGCCATAACAAGGTTTCTTTCGCGCCTGAAGGCGTGAAGGAAGGCTCAGTAGTCGATGTTGCCTTTGAAATCCAGTCTCCAACCGTCACGATTCCGGACATTTACCTTCAGTTGTCGGATTACCCGGTCAACCAGATTGATGTGGATGTCTGCTATGCGGATTTCTTCGTCTACAACAGGATCACACGAGGATACCTGTCCTCCCGTTTCCACCAGGAAACCGAAAATGAAACGATCACCACGGCGGCTACCGGCCCGATGAGCATTTCCATGTATCACGACTATTATTCAGCGAGTAATGTTCCGGCCATGAAGGAAGAACCCTTCTGCTATTGCTCCGACCAGTACAGAATGTCCGTCTGTTACGACCTGCGGAGCGTCGCGATTCCCGGAGTGATCTCCAGGGACTACCATGCAGGCTGGGACCAGGTCGACAAGGCTGTCGCCAATTCTCCGTTGCTGTCGCAAGTCAGGCAGAAGTTCCGCGATGCGGACGAAATCCGTCAGCTCATGGAAAGCAGGAACTCGACAGATGAGCAGATCCTTGCCATCTGGCAGTATATCCTCGACCGGGTCAAATGGAATGAAGAGACGGAACTGCTGCCGCAAGACAACAAGCAGACACTCAAAGAAGGAAGCGGCAGCTCGGCCGACATGAATGCCTTGATGGCCAGCGCATTAAACACTGTGGGATTCGTAGCGGAGCCCGTACTTGTGAAACTGCGGACGCAAGGCATCCTGCTGGACTACCATATTTCATCGTCCGAATTCGGGGCATTTCTGCTACGCATCAAGTCGCCCGACGGGACTGTACGCTATCTGGATGCGGCACGCAAGGATTCCTATTTCAATGTGTTGAATCCCAACTATCTGGTAAGCCGGGGAAGACTGGTACATCTTGACGGACACGGTGAATGGATCGACCTGACGGCACTTCCTGTCACCAACCAGTGGGGACAGGTCGTCAAACTCACACCCGACCCCGCCGAGGGCGTCATCCGCGGATCGTCCGATGTTTCCGCAAGCAATCTATGCGCCTACGCCATCAAGACACGCTACCACAGTTTCGACAGTCCCGAACGCTGGATTGAGGACAGCGAGAACAAGGACGGCATCGAGATCCTCGAAATGAAAATCGAAGGAGAGGACCAGCGGGGCAATACCGCTCTCGTCTCCACTACCTTCGAAGACGCGCTCGAGCAAGCCGGCGAATTTCTGTATATTCATCCTTTTGTGACGCGCTGGCACGACCGGGAAGCCTTCCGTGACGAACAGCGCAAGTTGCCCGTGGATTTCCCGTACAAAGAACGGATTAACTATATGTGCATCATCAACGTACCGGAAGGATACACGGTTGAGCAGCTGCCCGCACCGACAAGAGGAACCATCCCTGACGCCGGTGGCGCCTCTTATCTGCTCCAGTGCCAGCAGGTAGGCAACATCATCCAGCTTTCCTTCCGGATGGAACAAGGCGCCATGCAGATCCAGGAAAAGGATTATGCCGCGTTCCGGGATTTCTGGGACCACCTCTGCCAGGTGGAAGAATCGGTCATCGTCATGAAGAAACCATGAAACAAGTTCTGATCGTCATAGCCTTGCTTGCCGCCCAGATAGCAGGCGCCCAACAGCATGCCACCGTCGTCAACGACACGGAACACTTTACCATGCATTCGGTCGCCTCCGGCACACTGAATGTAACGCGTACCATCACTGTCTTCGACGAGCACGGACTGGCCGAAGCGGTCTTCAGCGTTTACACGAACCAGTTCGAGACGCTTTCGGCGTTCAAAGGCGTCCAGACCCTCCCCGGCGGAAAGACGATCAAAATCAAGAAGAGCGACCTGCAGACCGTTTCCATCGGAACAGGACTGGCGGAAGACGGATTTCTCACCACTTACCTTCCCTCCGGCTCCTATCCCTTCACTATCAGCTACGAATATACCGTACAGTATCGGAAAGGATTTGCCGTCTTTCCCGTCTTCGCCCCCATCCGGACGGAAAAAACACGTCTTGAACATGGTTCCTACACCTTGTCTTTTCCGGAGGGAACGAAGATCCGCTATCACGCCAACGCCTTCGGCAAACCTCGCATCACGGATACGGAATACAATTGGGCCATCGATAATTTTGCAGGATACACCGAAGAACACTTGATGCCCGAAATCCGGACCATCCTCCCATATGTACAGGCCGCGCCAGTTGATTTCATGTACGACGGCGTTCCCGGCCGGCAAGGTACCTGGCAGCAGTTGGGCCAATGGCAATACGGCCTCCTGCAAGGAGCCGACGACCTTCCTGCAGAACGGGTAGCAGAGATGAAAGCCCTTACGGCCTCCTGCAAGACAACGATGGAAAAAGTCCGCCTTGTCTATGACTATCTTTGCAACAAGACACGCTACGTCAGCATCCAGTTCGGTATCGGTGGATTCCGGCCTTTCCCCGCCTCGCGGGTTGACAAGACGGGGTTCGGCGACTGCAAAGCGCTGAGCAACTATTTCATCAGCCTGCTCCGGGCCGTCGGCGTCGAGTCGGTCTATACGGTGCTCAATACCCGGCGTCCCCACATGGACCCGGACTATTGCTCTCTAGGGCAGAGCGACCATGTCATGGTTTCCGTTCCTTTGCGGGAAACCGGAGATACCCTGCTTGTCGAATGTACTCGGCGCCTCCCACTCGGTTACCGGCCACGGCATGCAGCGGGTCATGACCTGTTGCGTATCCATCCTTCGGGCGGTGAGCTGGCTGGTGCGTCGGGCTATCCGGATTCTCTGAGCCGGATTGAGATTCAGGTGACAGTCCAACCCGCGGAGGACGGATCGGCACATATAGAAATCACGGACCTCTACAGTCTGGACAAGATCGAACCCCTGCTGGATTTCCAGAACTGGCCGGACGGACAGCAGCGGCGTCAATTGACAAGCGGGCTGGACATCCATCCACAAGCCTTCCATGTCAAATCCATAGAAGACAATTTTGATACCTGCGACGGAATCCCTGGCTGGTATCCCTTCATGCGGATCAGCTATGCTATGGAATGCCGCGGTTTCTGCCGGGTCAGCGGCAACCGCCTGTTCGTCCCGGTCAACCTATTTGCCAAGAAGTTGTTCATCCAACGCACGGAGCGCATCAATCCCCTCGAAAACGACAGCGGTAGCTGCTATCACGATATCCTCACGTATCAGCTGCCCGAAGAATATTCCGTGGAAAGCGTGCCTGATCCGGTACAGATGGATGAAGAATGGGGCACATTCACCTCAACCGTGACGAACGGGGACGGCGTCATCACTGTCGACCAGTTCCTGCATCTGAAAAGGTTCCAGGAAGACCCTTCCAGCTATGCCGCATACCGGACTTTTGCCCGCGCGCTTAACAAGGCATACGAAGCATCCATTGTCCTGGTCCGTCCCTGACCACTCATGTCTTCGCCTCTTCCGGAAACACAACCTTACAACTTCGACTGGAGCACGCCCATCTGCGAAGAATGGTCCAGGTACGCCGAGAAACTCGGCTGGACCAAACCCTGCCGCTTGCGGGTAAAAGCCAACCTGATAGACGATATTCGCTAACCATCTTTGGCATCCGGACGGAATTATTCATATTTTAGGTTCACTAGTGTCCGGAGAAATAATCTCCGATAGGTTTTAAAGTTTTATAGTTTAACAAGTTACCGCGTTTAAAAGATTTTTCGATTAGAACTCCGTAGATTTGCGGGAAGCGACTAAGCCGCTGTCCGCAAGTCATGAACAAGGGGAAAACCATCTTCGCGCAGATCATGTCTCTCATCAACGAATACGAGTTCAAGAAGTGTGTCGACCGTTACCGCGGCGACAGGCATGCGATCAAGTTCAACTGCCGGGATCAGTTCCTGGTAATGAGCTTTGCGCAGTTCACCGACCGTTCCGGATTGAGAGATATTGAGACTACACTTGACCTCTGCGCTCAGGATCTGTATAGGTCTGGCCTCAAGGCAATGCCCCGGTCCACCTTGGCAGAAGCGAACGAGAAGAAGGATTGGCGTATCTATCAGGACTTTGCTAAATGTCTGATGCAAAGAGCAAAGGATCTTTATCAAGGAGAGAAGCTTCGCATTGATCTGGACGAGATGATATATGCTTTTGACAGCACCACCATCGACCTTTGTCTCGCGTTGTGCCCCTGGGCGACCTTCCATCATGGAAAAGGAGCCATCAAAGTGCATACGCTGATGGATCTCAGAGGTTCTATCCCCACATTCGTCCGCATAACGGAAGGTTCCGTCCACGACTCCAAGGTAATGGATGAAGTCCCGGTCGAACCGAGTGCGTATTACCTTATGGACAAGGGATACGTCAGTTTTGATTCGCTTTACAAGCACTTCCATCTCAACCACGCTTTCTTCGTGACGCGGGCGAAAGACAATATGAGATACGAGGTCCATGAATCCAGGGAAGTGGATCCCCAGGTCGGTATCATCTCGGACGAGACCATCAGACTTATAGGATATTACTCGGCCAAAAAGTATCCGGACACGCTCAGACTCGTTGTGTACGAGGACTTTCGGGAAGGAACGGTATATCGGTTTCTGACCAATAACTTCACGCTTGAGGCAATCACGATTGCCGAACTCTACCGTGACAGATGGCAGATCGAGATCTTTTTCAAGTGGATCAAGCAGCATCTCCACATCAAGACTTTCTACGGCACTTCCCGTAATGCTGTCTACACGCAGATATGGATAGCCATCTGCGACTACCTTCTGCTCATCATTGCGAAGAAGCATTATGGGCTTGAACCGAGTCTTCATACAATCTCAAATTCTATCGGACAGATCCTCTTCAAAAGAGGCGATATCCGTGAAATGTATAATCAACCTTCCTTCCCTGTTATTGTCCCGGAGGCAGCGTATGGAAGGCAGCTAACGCTTTGGTAAAATTTCTCCGGACAGCTATGTTTTAGGTTATCTTTATAGTCAAGTATACGGATTTCATATATTGGTGATAAGAATGCAAAGAGTATTATATACCATACTTGTGCTGTCGACTATATCTTGTTCAACTGCACATCAGATCAATTCAAACAATAAAGCAACTTCTCGAATAGTCTCGTCATTACTTGAAAAGAATGGGAATGTATATTACTTACAATCTACATACTCAAAATCATCGGTCATTTGGACATATGGAGAAGATGGTATAGAGATATATAGACTTCTGTCGGGAAAACTATCATCACAAAAACATATAAAAACAGACAAAAATAATAATGCTCTTTTCTTAAACATGGAGGATTTAGCAGAACTCGATGATTATTTGGAATTGGATAGTGATATATTAGGGATACAAACTAGAAGAATACAACAAGAGTACCCAGTTTGTTTTGATTGTATCCTTAAAGGTTCTCTTCATTCAAAAAAACTAAATTCACTTATCCAAGATATTATTTATTTTGAGTTGTGGCCTCTATGAGTTTGATTTCCAATGAGATAAATCGATATATCAAGTAACCGCTACCTCTATAATGGCAAGGAAATTGGAATCGACACCATCGGCAGCTTCTAGCCATATTACCCTGAACGCGTAAAGGGGAGCGAATAATCGCCATCATCTATATCCTATTATTCATTATTTCATCTTACTTCTTTGGAATCTATATTGCGTTTGGGCTCGGCAATTTAAGCATTCGGCATGTAGCCTTCCCATAAAGTGAATACATATTTTAAACAAATATTACGAAAATGATAAATGATTATCAAATCATTGAGGTATCTTGGGAAGAGAGATTCTTAAGAAAACGAACACATCCTCAATCTGTAAAAATAACTACTCCCGGTTTACTTGAACAAATGAAAAGCAAACTATATGAGAGTGGAAAAGATTCACTTTACAGCTACTATGAGAGTATTCCAAGTATCCTAACTAAATACACCTCCCCTCTGAGTGGTGAGCTTGATTATAAAACCCCTTTGGATTTTATGGATGTTTATTATTATCGTCCAGGTATGATTGCATGTGTCAGCGAAAGAGTAAAACGAATACTTGAATATGTTAAAGTTGATAGTGCAGAGTTTATTCTTTTCCCGATTAATCTGAAAAATCAGGCGGATTTGTTTTATTTATTATTTGTTCCCATGATTCCCATAACTCGGGCGAATATCGATTTTTCTAAGTCAGAATATGTTGATAACCATGTCGGGACCAAGGAGGCGGTAATAATTAGTAGTGCAGAGGAATACTTATGTCATCAAGGAGATTTTAAACCCCAAAAAATAGTTCTTTCTTCTATTGCCCCTAAAAGAAATATCTATCATATAGAGTCGTGCTCCCATGTATTTTATTCAAAAAAAATAGTGGATTGTTTTATTAATGAAAAGATAACAGGAGCAAAAGTTATTCCGTACGGAGAAATATGCACATTGGAGATTGCAGAGTAGTTACATTTATTTTTAACAATAAATCAGTTAATTCTTCCATCATACTAAGAGAATCAAACACTCCCGGACCTCATCCGTTTCGTGAAATGGAAGCGGTCACAAATAATCGTTATCTTTACAACGGAAAGGAGTTGGAAGACTACACCATCGGCAGCTTCTAGCCATATTACTCTGAACGCGTATGACAAGAAAGCGTTGGATTATTAATAGTAGTGGCCATAATCGCATTTGCGGTATTCAATCAATTAAATATCAATAAGTTGATTGATCACGGGCCAACGCAGATTGTAGTAGGCACGATAGATTCGAAGAAACGAGTTAATCGGCATTATGAAATACAATGCAGTTTCAACTATAACGGCGAACACCTGACAGATAGATTTACAGTTAATCATAAAGTCTATGAGGAATTAGCGGTTTCTGATAGTATTGAAATAATAATCAGCGAAACTAACCCCAGAATCAGATTACTCAATAAATATAAAGGCGCGTTCCAGTAGACTCTTTTTCAAGTTCGTCCCCGTCGAAAAGTCGTCTGGTGACAGTTATCTGACCATCAGTCCGTTTGCAAGCAATCAAAATGGACCAAAACATGAAAACATCTATCATCCATGCTGCCTGCCTGGCTATTACTACTGTCTTTTTGTTTTCATGTGGGCAAGTTTAGCCGCAAACTGCGGCGTCCTCCTTTGCGCGACACAGAAGAAAGCGCCGCTATGTCTGTGTCACACGAAGTTTGGAGACGGAAATAACCGATTTCGCCTCGCGACACAGACGTGACTCAATCGTCTGTGTCGCGCAAAGAAAATGAGATTTCGGAAGATGCAAGATGAAAATCGTTGTCCATGTGAATGGCTTCCAGAGAGCGTCAGAGGGCAGAGAGTGTGGACAATGCGACCCCAATGGTACCGTTGAGCCGGCTGAACGACGCCAGATACAATCTGGCGGCCATGATCCAGGACAACGATTTTTCGGGTTGCCAGACTATCTGGGAGCGCATTTGGCAGGGCAAGGTGCCGGTCAGGGATTCATCAAATCCTTGTTGACAAAACGCAGGATGTTGTAGATCGATTCGATGGCGGCGTCGGCGGGGCCTTCGGGATCGAGCATCTTGGCTTTGCCGAGGGCGTTGATGGCGTCGCCCCAGAGCTGCTGGCGGCGGTAGATGTTGCCCAGCAGGTACCAGCCATGCGCATCGCCGGGCGAGCGCTTCACATAGTCACACAAAGACTGATGCGCCTCCTCGAGCTCTCCGGCCCGAAGAAGCGCCTCAATCTCAATGAGTCCAGGCTGCCGGCGGTCCATTACACCAGACCCGAGAAGCCCATGAAGGCAAGCGCCATGATGCCGGCCGTCAGCAGGGCGATGGGAACACCCTTGAAAGCCTTGGGCACGTTGCTCAATTCCAGCTGCTCGCGAATGCCCGCGAAGAGGATCAGCGCCAGGCCGTAGCCGATGGCCGTGGCGATGGCAAAGAGCAGCGCCTCGCCCAGGCCCAGCATCCGGGCACCGGCGGCGAAGCCGAAGTCATATTTGTTGGACACCACCTGGATGGCGACACCCAGCACCACGCAGTTGGTAGTGATCAGCGGCAGGAAGATACCCAGCGCCTGGTAGAGCGAAGGGCTGATCTTCTTGATGATGATCTCGACCATCTGCACGAGCGAGGCAATGACCAGGATGAAACTCACGGTCTGCAGGAACTCGAGTTCGAGCGGAACCAGCACAAACTTCTGGAGCAGATAGGTGACCAGCGTGGCGATGGCGATCACGAAGGTGACAGCCGCCGTCATGCCCACGGCCGTTCCCACTTTCTTGGATACGCCCAGAAAGGGGCAGATACCCAGGAACTGGCTCAGGACGACGTTGTTGACGAAAATCGCCGAAACGAATATCAGTATGATTTCCATGGTTATGCCTGTTTAGTGAGTTTTCTGAAAATGACCATCAGGTAGGCCAGCACGATGAAGGCGCCAGGCGCCAGCACGAAGGCCAGCATGCCGTCGCCGGCCACGAACTTCCAGCCGAAGGCCGAGCCGCTGCCCAGAATCTCACGGACGAGACCCACGGCAGTCAGCGCGATGGTGAAGCCCAGGCCGATGCCGATGCCGTCGAGGGCGGAATCACCCACCGGATTCTTGCTGGCAAAGGCCTCGGCACGGCCGAGGATGATGCAGTTGACCACGATCAGCGGGAGGAAGATGCCCAGGGATTCGTAAAGCACGGGCACATAGGCCTGCAGCAACAGCTGCACGATGGTCACGAACGAGGCGATGACCACGATGTAGCACGGGATGCGCACCTTGTCGGGGATGATCTTCGCGATGGCCGAGATGGTGATGTTCGACAGGATCAGCACGATGGTCGTGGCCAGACCCATGCCCAGGCCATTGATGGCGGAAGTAGTGGTACCCAGTGTCGGGCACATGCCCAGGACGAGCACGAACGTCGGATTGTTCTTGACGATGCCGTCGACGATCAGTTGTAACTTGTTATTCTTGCTCATGGTCCATGCAGTTGTTTTTGAATACTTCATACGCCGCATTCACGCCCTTGAGGAAGGCACGGGAAGTGATGGTCGAAGCCGTGATGGCATCGATCTCGCCGCCGTCCTTGGCGACGGAAATCTTGTTCGTGGAAGGATTCTTTCCTTTCACCTGTACACGCGGGGCGCAGTTCTCGTCGACGAGCTTCGCGCCCAGGCCCGGGGTCTCGGAATGCGAGATGACCGAGGTGTTGTAGACGGTGCCGTCGGGGGTGAAGCCCACCATGATGGTGAGCGGGCCGCCGAAACCGGAAGTCGAGACCTTGATGGCGTAGCCCACGACCTGGCCGCCCATGCGGGACGTGTAGATCTGGGCGCCGTCGTCGAGCGTCCGGACATCTTCCGACGGGATATTGTCGAAGGCCGGGGTGACGGCCGAAATGGCCGCGTTCACCTTGGCCAGCTCGGACGCCTCGATCGGCGCCTTGGTCACCGCATAGACGGTGCCCAGCAGGGCCGAGCAGACCAGGCAGATGCCGGACAGCACCAGCACCATGTTGCCGAATGTAGATTTTTTAGCCATTTTTCTTTACCTCCCCAAACCGGCGCGGTTTGCAATACTTGTTGAGCAAAGGAACAGCGCAGTTCATGATCAGGATGGCGAAGGAGACGCCTTCCGGATACGAACCGAAGTAACGGACGAAAACCGTAATCAAGCCGATGCCGATACCAAAGATGATCTGGCCCTTGGTCGTCATCGGCGACGTCACATAGTCGGTCGCCATGAAGATGGCGCCCAGCAGCAGGCCGCCCGTGAACACGTTGAACACCGGGTTGGTGAAACGCTCGGGATTGGCCAGCCAGAAAATGCCGGAGATCACGAACACCGTGCAGAGGATCGTCACCGGGATGGTGGCCTTGATCACGCGGCGGCAGAGCAGGTAGATGAAGCCCAGGATCAGCGCGATGGCTGAAAGTTCACCAGCCGAACCGCCCAGATTGAAGAAGAACTGCTGGCTGAAAGTCAGGTCGTCCGCCGGAATCTGCGAGAGCGTCATGCCGTTCTTGAGACCTTCCTTGACAGCGCCCAGCGGCGTTGCACCGGAGAAGGCATCCACGATGCCGAAGAGCGAGCCGCCGTCGTCCCAGGAAGTCATCAGCACCGGGAAGGAGACCAGCAGGAACACGCGGCCCACCAGCGCCGGGTTGAAAATGTTCTGGCCCAAGCCGCCGAAAGACATCTTGGCCACGCCGATCGCCACGATGGAACCGATCACGATCAGCCACCAGGGAGAGTTCGGGGGAAGGTTGAGGGCGAGCAGACAGCCCGTGACGACAGCCGACAGGTCGCTGACCGTCACCGGACGCTTGAGCAGGTATTTCTGGACCGCGAATTCCGTCAGCACGCAACTGGCGACACCCACGAGGATCAGCATCAGCACCGACCAGCCGCTGGCCAGGATCGACACCAGCATGGCCGGGGCCAGCGCGATGATCACGTCGAGCATGATCCGCTGCGTGCTCTCCGGGCCGTGGGCATGAGGAGAAGGAGATACGATAAGTTTGTTCATAGTCATCTACTTTTTAACTCTGCTACGGATGATCTTCATGACTTCTGCCTTGCTGATGCGGATCATGTCGAGCAGCGGAATGCCGGCCGGGCAGGTAAAGCTGCAGCAGCCGCATTCGATGCAGTCGAATACACGTTCCTGCTCCAGTTCGTCGTACCGTCCGCCGGCACGGCTGAGCTTGTTGAGCAGCCAGGGCTCCAGGCCCATCGGGCAGGCCTGGGCGCACTTGGAGCAGCGGATGCAGGCGGATTCGGGACCGCGGCGGGTTTCCTCGGCCGTCAGCACGAGGATAGCGCCGTTGGCCTTGACCGTCGCCGCATCAAGGTTGGCGATGGCGCGGCCCATCATCGGGCCGCCGCTGATCACCTTGGCGGCATTTTCGGGCAGGCCGCCCGCCACTTCGAGGATCTTCGACATCGGGGTACCGATACGGACCTTGTAGTTGTGCTGCACGGGGAGGCAGCGGCCCGTGACGGTGATCACGTTGTCGATGAGCGGTTTGTTCTTCTGGACAGCTTCGTACACGGCCAGCGAGGTGCCCACGTTCTGGACCACGGCGCCGGTGTCGATCGGCAGGGCACCGGAAGGCACCTGACGGCCGATGACCGCGTCGATGAGCTGTTTCTCACCGCCCTGCGGATAACGTTTCTTGAGGACGACCACCTGGATCTGCGGGAAAGCAGCCGCGGCCTTCGTCATCGAGGCGATGGCGTCGGGCTTGTTCTCCTCGATGCCCACATAGCCCCGGTCCACGCCGAGGGCCTTCATCATGATGGCGCCGCCGATGAGGATCTCTTCGGGACGCTCGCGCATGATGCGGTCGTCGGAGGTGAGGTACGGCTCGCACTCGGTACCGTTGAGGATGAGGCATTCAGCTTTCTTGTCCTTCGGCGGAGCGAGTTTCACGTGGGTGGGGAACGAAGCGCCGCCCAGGCCCACGACGCCGGCCTTCTTCACCTTGTCGATGATCTCCTGGGGCGAATAGGGAATATCCTTGACAATCTTGTCGCTGCGGTCGATGTCTTCCATCCACTCGTCACCTTCCACGGTAATCTCGACATGCATCACCATGTTGCCAGCGATGTCAGCACGCGGGGCCACCGACTTGACGGTACCCGATACCGGGGAGTGGACGAAACCGGAAATGAAACCGGAGGGCTCGGCGATCACCTGGCCCACCTTCACCTTGTCGCCCGCGGCCACGACCGGCGTGGCCGGTGCGCCCAGATGCTGCGCCATCGAGACGTATGCCGTCCCGATCGCAGGGAAGATCTCGGTGGCTGCCGCCGAGGAGATCTTGTTGTCGTGCGGATGCACGCCGCCAATCTTAAACGTCTTTTTCATCGGGCTTCGGAGTTACAGGTTTAGCAGGAGCAGCGGGGGCTGCAGGAGTCGCAGGCGCTGCGGGAGTCGCAGGCGCTGCCGGTTTGGGAGGGAAATTGACCGCTTGGATGGCGTGGGTCGGGCACTCGTCGACGCACTTGCGGCAGAGCTTGCACTTGGTGAAGTCGATGTAGGCCACGTTGTTCTCGACCGTGATGGCGCCGAACGGGCAGGTCTTGGCACATTTGCCACAGCCGATGCAGCCGGCGGTGCAGGCTTTCCGGGTGACGGCACCCTTGTCTTTGTTGATACACATGACAGTGACCCTTCTGTTCTTGAGTCCCTTTGCGCGCAGTTCGATGATGCCTTTCGGACAGGCCTTCACACAAGCGCCGCACGCCGTGCATTTGTCCTGGTCAACCGTTGCGACACCTTTCTCAGGGTCGACATGGATGGCGTCGAATTTACAGGCCGCTTCGCAGTCGCCCTTGCCCAGGCAGCCGAACTTGCAGCCGGTGTCGCCGGCATAGAGCCCGGCCATCACCTTGCACGATGCATAGCCGTCGTACTCGTTGGTCCGGGCGCGGTTGGCGAAGGTGCCGTTGCAACGGACCACCGCCACCATCGGAGCTTTCTCCTCCACCGCACGGCCCAGCGCCTCGGCGATCTTGGTCATCACCGGATTGCCGCCTACGGGGCAGAAGAAACCATCCATGCCCGGTGCCTTCACGACATTCTCAGCGAATGCATGGCAGCCGGCCTGGCCGCAGCCGCCGCAGTTTGCGCCCGGAAGGATGGATTCCACCGTCGCGATACGGGGATCCTCCTCTACCTTGAACTTTTGCGCCACAAAGTAGAGCACAACTGCGAACAGCAGCCCGAGGGCTACCAGACAGGCAATTGTAAAAAGAATAGTTCCAGTCATTCAGGTTGTTTTTCTAAAGGTTGTTTTTCGATGGAAAAGGTAAATATCTTGGAAATCTTGTTCCGGAACAAATAGACAAACAGGTAGTAGACGGCCACGATGCCCAGCGAGCCGAGGCCCATGAGCAGTTCACCGGCGCCGCAGAGCGAAAACACGCCGATGGAAGCCATCAGCACGATGAGGGGCACTACATACGCCAGCCAGACGGCCTGGGTCCCCATGGACGAAGCCATGACCACGTTGACGGTCTCGCCGACCTGGTAATCTTCGGTCAGCGTCAGGATATCCTGTGCGATCTCGACCACCTTGACGGCCTGGTCGGAAGCCCCGCACACACCCTTGGCATGGCAGGCGGCACAGGCAGACTTGTTGAGGATTTCAACGGCGATGTAGTCCTTGTCGACCGACACCACTTTTCCTTCGTGTTCTATCCGCTCTCTGGCCATATCAATAATCGTCGTTTGCAGGGAAAGCGTTCATCCGGGATTCCGTGTAAGAAGCGTTCTCCCCTTCATAGGGCTGGTCGTTGTAGTCCACGAATTTGACCTCGGACGAGAGGAAACGCATCTTCACGTCGCACACTTCGCCGTTGCGGTGCTTGGCGATGATCAGGTCGGTCTCGCCGGGGAAACCGTGGTCGTCCTGCACGCCGAGGAATTCCGGGCGGTGGATGAACATCACGATGTCGGCATCCTGCTCGATGGCGCCCGACTCGCGCAGGTCGCTCAGCTGGGGGCGCTTGTTGCCGCCGCGGGTCTCCACGGAACGGTTGAGCTGCGACAGGGCGATGATGGGCACGTTGAGCTCCTTGGCGATGGCTTTCAGCGAACGGGAAATGGCAGCCACTTCCTGCTCGCGCATGCCCTTGAGCTCCGGCGGACCGGTCATCAGCTGCAGGTAGTCGATGATGATGAGCTTCACGTGCTGCTTGTTGACCAGGCGGCGCGCTTTCGAGCGGAATTCGTAGATGGAGAGCGACGGTGTGTCGTCGATGAACATCGGGGCACGGGAGAGCTTGTTGAGCCCGTCGTGGAGCTGGGCCCACTCGTCCTGCGTCATTTTCTTTGCGCCGCGCAGCTTGTCGGAAGGCAGTCCGGTCTCGCTCACCATGAGGCGGGTGACGAGCTGGGTGTCGGGCATCTCCAGGGAGAAGAAGGCTACGGGCACTTTGTGGTCCACCACCATGTTGCGGGCCATGGTCAGCACGAAGGCCGTCTTGCCGACGGACGGACGGGCGGCCAGGATGATCAGGTCGGCCGCCTGCCAGCCGAAGGTCACGCGGTCGATGCCGGTGTAGCCGGAAGGAACGCCGCTGAGGCCGTCCTCGCGTTTCTGGTTGGTCTCGATCTGCTCGATGGCCCGGTTGATGACCGAGACGATGGGCTTGGTCTCGCTGCGGACGTTGCGCTGGGCCAGGGTGAAGACTTTCTCCTCGGCCGTGTCGATCAGGTCGTCCACGGCGAGGGAATCGTCGAAGGCCGCTTTCTGCACTTCGTAGGAAATGGCGATCAGCTCCCGCTGCAGGAACTTCTGGAGCAGGATCTTGGTGTGGTACTCCACATGGGCCGCCGCACCGATCTTGGTGGAGAGCTGGCTCAGATAGGCCATGCCGCCCACTTCCTCGAGTTCACCGCGCTTGGCCAGTTCGTCCGACACGGAGAAGATGTCGACCGGGTCGTTCCGGCTCGACAGCGTGGTGATGGCCTCGAAAATCTTCTTGTGGATGTCTTTGTAGAAGCAGTCGGCCTGCAGCTGGTCGAGGACGTCGGGGACGACTTCCGGCTCCAGCAGCAGCGCGCCGAGCACTGCTTCTTCCACGTCAATGGCCTGCGGGGGCTTACGGCCGCCGAAATCTTCGGCGATCGCGTCCAGATTCACGCGCTGCGGGCGTTTGTCGCTCTTGGCCATTGCGGAAATGCGCTATCAGTTTTCGTTCTCGAATGCGGAGCTGACCAGGATACGGCCGCAATACTCGCAGACGATGATCTTCTTGCTTTCTTCGATGTCGAGACGGCGCTGGGGCGGAATCTTGTTGAAGCAGCCGCCGCAGGCGTCGCGGCTGACGGTCACCACGGCCAGCTTGTTGTGAGCATTGGCGCGGACCTTGGTGTAAGCCACCATCATGCGCTCGTCGATCTGGTTTACGAGGTTTTCGCGCTCCTTCAGGAGGGCTTCCTCTTCCTTGGCGGTCTCTTCGACGATGGTTTCAAGTTCTTTCTGCTTCTCCACCAGGTCGGCTTCGCGGAGGGCCAGTTCTTTCTGGGCGTCCTCGACCACCTGTTTCTTCTCGGAGACCAGCGCTTCGTTCTCGCGGATCTTCTTGGCGGCCACCTGCTGCTCGAGATCCTGGTATTCGATCTCCTTGGTGATGGATTCGTACTCGCGGTTGTTCTTCACGTTGTCGCGCTGGGCGTCGTATTTGGCAATCAGATGCTTGCTTTCCTCGATGACGTGCTTGTGCTCTGCATTGACCTTTTCAATGTCCTTGATTTCCGCCTTGGTATTGGCGATGCGGGTGTTCAGGCCGGCAATTTCGTCTTCCAGGTCCTGCACTTCGAGGGGGAGTTCGCCCCGCAGGAGATAGATCTTGTCGATCTTGGTGTCGGTCTGCTGGATACGATACAGCGTACGGAGCTTCTGCTCCATCGCGATCGAATCGGTGTCGGCCATGTTTTTCTGCAGGGAGACGAAGGTCTCGCGCGGGTCGATCGGGGTGTCGATCTTGTTTACCTTCTTTTTTGTAGCCATAGCTTGTTTTGCTAGAAATAGTATATCGGATTGTTATGTTTTTGCGTTGTCGTGCAAACCGCAAAGGTAGGCAATTTTTCTTGAAGTACCGAAACGAACTTCGCCACAATATCGACTTCACTCTCAAAGTGTCCGATATCGACGATCATGCGTCCTTCCGGCACGAAGAAATGGTGGTAGGACACGTCGCCCGTGACAAAGGCGTTGGCACCCGCCGCGAAGGCCAGCTCCGCGAAGCCCGATCCGGCGCCGCAGCTGGTCGCCACGCGTGCCACCTCGGCCACGGGCGCGGAGCTGCGCAGTACCTCCAGCCGGAAACAGCGCTTCACATGGGCGCAGAATGCCTCGCCTGACATGGGTTCCGGCAGCAGGCCGATGAAGCCCAGGCGGCTGTCGTCGAGCGGTTCCGGCTCCACCAGGCCCAGGCGCGCGGCCATCAGCACATTGACGCCGTCCGCGGCCTTGTCGGCGTTGGTGTGGGCGGCATAGATGGCGATGCCGTGGCGGATGGCCAGGTACACGGCCGCGCCCACGGGATCGTCGGGCGCAATCCGCTTGAGGCCGTTGAAGATGAGCGGATGGTGCGTCACGACCATGTCGGCGCCGCGGTCGATGGCTTCCTGTATCAGCGCCGGGGTGCAGTCGAAGCCCACGAGCACGCCATGGACCTCGTCGGAAGGGCTGCCGATGCACAGGCCGGCATTGTCCCAATGTTCCTGGTCCTGCAGCGGTGCGAACGCTTCAAGAATGTCGGTGATGTCCTTGACGGTCATGGTCAGATGCTTTCGTAGATTTCTGACAGCTGGGCACGGATGCCATAGAGTTTTTCCACGATCTGCCGCTTGTGTTCCAGGCCGTCGCGGTTTTCCGCCATCTTCCGTTCCACGCCGTCGAGCGTCAGGCCTTCCACGCGGGTCAGGTAATGGATGAGCCGCAGGTTGTCTACGTCTTCAGGGTGGAACAGGCGGTTGCCCTTCGCATTGCGTTCGGGTTTGACATGGCGGGGAAAGGTATCCGACCAGAAACGGATGGTCGAAACTTCCTCGCCGAGCATGTCGGCTACTTCGCCGATCTTGTAATATAATCGTTCTGCCATAGTCAACGTCAATCCATCGACTGCCCTGTGGTCAGGGCGACGATCATCATCGCGTGGAACGTCGCCGGGTCGAGCTCCGCGAAGAAATAGTTCACGGGCTCCTGGACGATACCGCCGCGCAGCACTTCATAATGCAGGCAGGGTGCGAAGCATGATCCACTCTGCCCCACCGTACCGATTACCGTCCCCTGCCGGACATTCTGCCCTTCAGAGACTTTGATGCTGTTCAAGTGCGCATACAGGGTCTGGAATCCGCCTGCATGTTCAATCGTCACCTGGTTTCCCATGCCCTTCTCGCTTTTAACCACCTTCTTCACCTTCCCTTCCGCACTGCTGCGGACGAGGGTTCCGGCGGGCACGACCAGGTCGATGCCCGTATGTTCCCGGATGGTCTTGTAGAACGGCGTGACCTTCTTGCCGACCGATGCGCCGGTCTGCAGCGGGGAGAACGGCTGGACGGGCACGATCGAAGGGATGGACGCGGGCTTGACCGAACCGCCGCCCAGCAGCGTGTCGATCTCGGTCAGCCAGCGTGACACCAGCGAGGCGGTGGATTCCACCCGGTTGGTCAGCGCATAGGTGTCCCAGACCAGGTCGTTTTCCTGCATGGATTCCAGGTCGCCGTTCAAGGGTATCAGCGTATCCTGCGCCTCGATGTTGTAGTTGGACGGATCGGCACTGAACAGTTCGCGGTAGATTTCCCGGTCACGGACCTGCAGGTTCCCCACCGCCCCTTCGATGCGGTCGAGCTGGGCCGTGAGGGCCGCATATTCCTCGGTCAGCATCTCGTTTTCCCGTTCCAGCATCCGCTCACGGTCCGTGCTGTAAGCCAGGGCGAAGACCGCATAGAATACGATGGCAGCGGCCGCGACGGCGAAGACATAGCGCAGCACCGCCCCCAGCACGCTTTTCAGCGTGGGACGCTTCGGGACGAAGGCGCCCTTCTTCTCATCGAACACGTATCTAACCATGGCGGGCCTGCTTGTTGTATTCTTCCGGGGATATATCGGGATTCAGATAGTTCCAGGGATTGATCTGCGTGCCGCGGTAGATCACTTCGTAATGGAGGTGCGGTCCTGTCGACAGGCCGCTGCTGCCCAGCGTGCCGATCTTGTCGCCGCGGATCACCACCTGGCCGGCTGTCACATTGATTTCTTTCAGATGGGCGTAGCGGGTCTTGTAACCGAAACCATGGTCGATGATGATCACGTTGCCGTAGCCCGAGAAGTTGATCTGCGTCGACTCCACCACCCCGTCGCCTGTGGCATAGACGGGCTGCCCGGCCGGGCCGGCCAGGTCGACGCCCTCATGGAAGATGATGGCCTGGCGGACCGGGTGGAAGCGGGCCCCGAAGGGGCTGGTCATCGTCACCGTCTTGGGATTGACCGGGTAGATGGACGGGATGCAGGAAGCCATGTCTCCCGCCCGGCTCGAATAGATTTTCACTTCGTCGAACGAGACGGACTGCACATAAGCCTTGCGCGTCAGCACGTCCACACGCCGGGCAGACGATTCCATGAGTTTCGCATGGTCGAGCCCGAGGAAGCCGTCGTAGCGCGATTCGTCGCCCATGCCGGCGTTACGTTCATCGGCAGGAATCTCTTCCATGCCGAAAACGGGACGGTACACCAGGTTGTCACGGAGCGAAAGGTCGAGCAGCACGGCATCCTGTGCTTCGATGCGGCTGTCCAGCATCCCGATCTGCTCGGCCAGCATGCGGTTGTTGTGCTGCAGCAGGCGCTCCTTGGGTGTGGCGTTGCCCCGGGCCTGGGCAAAGACGAAAAAATAGATCAGGAAACAGGTGATGCCGCCCAGCAGCACGGCTCCCGTCTTGTAGACGGTGGCACGCGCCGAGAGCCTGTCGACTTCGAAGGCCCGGGTCTGTTCGTTGTAAATATAACGGATGGAATGCGACATCGACCGGTTTCTGCAGTATATCTTTGCAAAATTACGGAAATTTACCCGGAAAAAAACTAATTTTGTGCCAAATTATACAGTACATAAGAGACCTATGACAAGACCAATGACAGTCAAGGAAATCAGGAAGACCTTCAAGGACTTCTTCGCTTCGAAGGGACATACGATCGTCCGTTCCGCCCCGATGGTGGTCAAGAACGACCCCACGCTCATGTTTACCAATGCCGGCATGAACCAGTTCAAGGATATTTTCCTGGGCAACGCACCGGCCACGGCCAAACGCGTCGCGGACAGCCAGAAGTGTCTTCGCGTCAGCGGAAAGCACAACGACCTGGAAGAGGTCGGCCACGATACCTACCACCACACCATGTTCGAGATGCTCGGCAACTGGAGCTTCGGCGACTACTTCAAGAAAGAAGCCATCGACTGGGCGTGGGAACTGCTCACCAAAGTCTACATGCTGCCGAAAGACCGGCTCTACGCCACGGTCTTCGAAGGCTACGGCCCCGACGGCCTGTCGGCCGACGACGAGGCCCGCGGCTACTGGCGTACCTACCTGCCCGAAGAGCGCATCATCGCCGGCAACAAGCATGACAACTTCTGGGAGATGGGCGACACCGGCCCCTGCGGCCCCTGCAGCGAGATACACATCGACCTCCGCAGCGACGAGGAGCGCGCTGCCATTCCCGGCGAGCAGATGGTCAACAAGGGACACCATCTGGTCATCGAGATCTGGAACCTCGTGTTCATGCAGTACAACCGCAAGGCCAACGGCCAGCTCGAATCGCTGCCCGCCCGGCACGTCGACACCGGCATGGGCCTGGAGCGCCTCTGCATGGCTGTCCAGGGCAAGAAGAGCAACTACGACACCGACGTGTTCACCGGCATGATCGCCGCCATCTCGAAACTCAGCGGCGTGGCCTACGATCCCGATGGACAGGTGGGCGTGGCCATGCGCGTGATTGCCGACCATATCCGTGCCATCAGCTTCTCGATCACCGACGGACAGCTCCCCAGCAACGTCAAGGCCGGCTACGTGATCCGCCGCATCCTGCGCCGCGCCGTCCGCTACGGCTACACCTTCCTCGGCTTCAAGGAGCCCTTCCTCTGCCGCCTGGTGCCGCAGCTGATCGCCGACATGGGCGAAGCCTATCCCGAACTCGTGGCTCAGCAGCAGCTGGTAACCCGCGTCATCCGCGAAGAAGAAGAAGCCTTCCTCCGCACCCTCGACAAAGGCATCCGCTTGATGGACAACATTCTGGCGAAGAGCCAGGAAACGAAGGTCATCGCGGGCTTCGACGCCTTCACGCTCTACGACACCTACGGCTTCCCCATCGACCTGACCGAACTCATCGCCGCTGAAAACGGTTTCACCGTCGACATGGACGGCTTCAACGTCGAACTTGGCAAGCAGAAGGAACGCGCCCGCAACGCCACTGCCGTGGAAAACGGCGACTGGGTGGAGATCCATCCTTTCGTCAGCTGTGAATTCACGGGCTACGACACGCTCAGTACGGAAGCCCGACTTATGAAATACCGTCTGGTCAAGGCCAAGAACAAGGAATTCATCCAGCTGGTCTTCGACCGCACCCCGTTCTACGGGGAGATGGGCGGCGAGGTGGGCGACACCGGCGTGGCCACCGCCGCCACGGGCGAGGTCATCAAGATCCTCAACACCGTCAAGGAAAACAACCTGACCATCCACATCGCCGAGCGGATCCCGTCCGACGTGCTGGCCGTCTTCACGCTCTCGGTCGACGCCGCCCGCCGTCAGAAGATCGCCAACAACCATACCTGCACCCACCTGCTTCACCAGGCCCTCCGGGAGATCCTGGGCACGCATGTGGAGCAGAAAGGTTCTTTCGTCTGCGACCAGTACTTCCGCTTCGACTTCTCGCACTTCGAGAAAGTCAGCGATGATGTCATCGACATCGTGGAACGCCGCGTCAACGCCCTCATCCGCCAGAACTTCCCGCTCTGCGAGAAACGCGAGGCCACCATGGAGGAAGCCCGGCGCGAAGGTGCGATGGCCCTCTTCGGCGAGAAATACGGTGACAAGGTCCGCGTGGTCCGCTTCGGCGACAGCGTGGAACTTTGCGGCGGTTGCCACACGTCGGCCACCGGTACCATCGGCTTCTTCAAGATCACGGGCGAGTCGGCCGTAGCCGCCGGCATCCGGCGTATCGAGGCCGTTACCGGCCTGGAGGCCGAGATGGTCGTCGACACCATGGAGAACGCCCTGCGCGCCGCCCGCGCCTTCTTCAACAACGCCCCCGACCTGACCGGCGCCATCAACAAGATGATCTCGGAGAACGACGACTACAAGAAAAAGATGGAAGAGGTCATGCGCGAGCGCACCGCCCTGTTCAAGAAGGACATCATCAGCCAGGCCAGAGAGGTCGAAGGCCGCCGCCTCATCGTGCTCGACACCTGCAGCAACCCGATTATCCTGCGCAACGCCGCCCTCATGCTCCAGAACGAGACCGAAAACCTGGTCATCGCCGCTGCCTACGAAGTGGAAGGCAAGCCGCAGCTGCTGCTCATGTATTCGGCCGACCTGGTGAAAGCCGGCAAGAACGCCCAGGCCGACATCAAGGAGGCCGCCAGGTTCATCCAGGGCGGCGGCGGCGGTCAGCCGGGCCTGGCCACCGCCGGTGGCAGGAATCTTGCAGGTCTGCACGACGCGCTCGACTCCCTGATTGCCGCAGCGACCCGTTAGTGGATGAAAAAGCTCGACCTCTACCTCATCAAGACTTTCATAGGCCCCTTCGTGGCGGTCTTCCTCATCGTCGTGTTCTCACTGTCGATGCAGTTCATCTACTCGTTCGTGAACGAGCTGGCAGGCAAAGGTCTGGGCATGCGGGTTATCTTCGAGTTCATGGGATGGGCCTCGTGCACGCTCTTCCCCAATGCCATTCCGCTGGCCACGCTGCTGGCCTCGATCATGACCCTGGGCAACCTGGGCGAACGCAACGAACTGCTGGCCATGAAAGCGGCCGGCGTGTCGCTGATGCGCATCCTTGCGCCGCTGATGGTGGTGTCGGTCCTGATTTCCGTCGCCGCCTTCTTCGTCGCCGACCGGCTGGTTCCCCTGGCCTTCAATAAAGTCTACACCCTGAAATCCGACATCTCCCGCACCCGTGACGAGATCAAGATACCGATCGGCATCTTCTACGACGGTATCGAAGGTTACAACCTCCGTATCTCCGGACGCGATGAAGAGACCGACATGATGTACGACCTGATCATCTACGACCATACCGGCAACAGCGGCAACAACGACAACATGATCCTGGCCGACAGCGGCCGCATGCACATCACACCAGACAAGCAGAACCTGATCTTCGACCTGTACAACGGCTGTTCCTATGTGGAAGAAAACCAGATGAACTACCGTGACACCACGCTCAACCTGATCCGTACGCGTTTCGACGAGCAGCAGCTGGTCATCCCGCTCGACAACTACAGTTTCGAACGGTCGTCGGAAGACCAGTATGGCGACGAGATCAAGTCCCTCGGCCTGAAGCGGCTCAGCCACGACCGGGATTCCATTTCCCGGAGGGTCGACACGATGGTCATGCACCAGATTCCGCGTTTCATGAGCGTCATGGGCATGCGCTATCTCTTCCAGCTCGACACCCTGCGGCCCGATTCCGCCTATGTAGGGAACCTCGACCTCGACAGCCTGCGGCAGGATTTCTCACCAGAGGAGATGGAACGCATGTACCATTACGCGACTGACAAGTCCCAGCAGGGCCTGGAACAGTTGCAGCAGTTCTCCGTCGAAACGAAATACAACATGGGGGTGCTCCGCAGGATCGACATCGAGATGATCCTCAAGTTCACCCTGTCCCTTTCCTGCCTGCTGTTCTTCTTCGTGGGCGCTCCGCTGGGCGCCATCATCCGGAAGGGCGGCCTGGGCGCACCGGTCATCATCTCGATCTTCATCTATCTGATCTACTATATCATCGACATCATCGGACGCAAGTTGTCGAAGGGGTCGCTGCCGCCTCTGGTGGGCACGCTGATCTCGACAGCCATCCTCCTGCCGATCAGCATCCTCCTCACCCGCAAGTCAACCCAGGACTCCTCGCTCTTCAACATCGATACCTACAAGGAGTTCTTCCGCCGCATCGGCAAGTGGACGACCAAGCGCTACCACCGTTTCATCAATCTCTTCCGTCGGGGTGGCGGCAAAGTCCGCATCGTCTACATGGGTACGCCCGAGTTTGCCGTGGCACCGCTCGAGAAACTGTTGCAGGCGGGCTATGAGGTCGTCGGTGTCGTGACAGCCGTCGACAAGCCGGCCGGCCGCGGCATGGCCGTCCGCGAAAGCGCCGTCAAGCAATACGCCGTGGCGCACAACATCCCCGTGCTCCAGCCCGAAAAGCTCAAGGATCCCGAATTCCTGGCGCAGCTGGCAGCCCTGAAGGCCAACCTCTTCGTGGTGGTCGCCTTCCGCATGCTTCCCAAAGAAGTATGGCAGATGCCTTCCATGGGCACCTTCAACCTCCACGCCTCGCTGCTGCCGCAGTACCGCGGTGCGGCGCCCATCAACTGGGCCATCATCCGGGGCGAGAAATTCACGGGTGTCACCACCTTCCTGCTCGACGAGCAGATCGACACCGGCAAGATTCTCTTCCAGGAGAACTGCCCCATCGAAGATTACGAAGACGCCGGTGCCCTGCACGACAAGCTGATGAAGATGGGTGCGGACCTGGTGCTCAAGACGGTCGATGCGATGGAAAACCACCGCACCAAGCCCTATGAGCAGTCTCTGGGCATGAACAAGACCCTCTACCCGGCCCCGAAGCTCACGCGCGACAACTGCCACATCGACTGGACCCGCAGCGCCCGCAACGTCAGCCTCCTCATCCGCGGCCTCAGCCCTTACCCCGCTGCCTGGACGACGCTTGTCAGGGACGACGGAACGCAACTCGGCATCAAGCTCTACGACAGCTACGTCGTGCCTTGCGATGACGACGACCCGCGTACCCCGGGCCAGATAACCACCGACGGCAGGACCTTCCTCGAAGTCCGCTGCGGCAAGAATGTCCTGCGCATCCTCAGCCTCCAGCTCTCCGGCAAGAAACGCATGGACATCGCCGACTTCCTCCGCGGCTTCCGCGACCCCGAAACCTACCGCTTCGAATGAAAACCGTGAATCCTTCCATCGTCATCCTCGCTGCGGGCGACTTTCCGAAGGCGGAGGTGCCGCTTCGAGCGCTGCACGAGGCTGACTTGCGCATCTGCTGCGATTCGGCGGCGGAGGAACTGGTCGCTTACGGGATGGAGCCCGATTATATCGTCGGCGATCTCGATTCCATTTCGTCCGAATTCAAGGAACGTTACGCCGACCGTATCACCCATGTCGAAGAGCAGGACGACAACGACCTGACCAAATCTTTCCATCTGGCACTGACGCTGGAACCTTCGCGCATCACGATCCTGGGCGCAACAGGCCGGCGGGAAGATCATACCCTGGGCAACATTTCGCTGCTGCTCGACTATGCCCGTGAGGCGGCCTGCCCGGTGGAGATGCTCACCGACTACGGGCGTTTCACAACCCTCTTCGACACCGCGACGCTGCCGTCCGTCCCCGGACAGCCCGTCTCAATCTTCGCTTTCGACAACTCCCTGAAAATAAAATCGGCCGGGCTGAAATACCCGACCGATCAAGTCCGTTTTGACTCGCTCTGGAAAGCTACGCTCAACCAGGCGCTTTCAGAGACGTTCACGCTGACGCTCTCACATCCCTGCGGCGTTCTTCTGTTTTTCGCCAATGACTTTTAGCATGTCATCGACCATTGCGTCGATGTCCCATTCCGGCTTCCAGCCCCATTCTTCGCGGGCACAGGTGTCGTCCATCTTGTTGGGCCAGGAGTCGGCGATGGCGGCTTTCACCGGGTCGACCTTGTAGTCGAACGTCGCGTCGGGAATCCGCTTCCTGATGACTTCAAAGAGTTCGCGCGGGCAGAAGCTCATGCTGGCGATGTTGAAACTGTTGCGGTGGACCAGCTTGGTTGGATCGGCTTCCATGACTTCCACGGCGGCGCGCAGGGCGTCGGGCATGTACATCATGTCCATGTAGCTGTCTTCCGGCACTTCGCAGGTGTAGTGATGGCCGGGCTTGAGAATCTCGTAGAAAACTTCCACGGCGTAGTCGGTAGTGCCGCCGCCAGGCAGGGCGCCGTTGGAGATGATGCCCGGGAAGCGGACGCTGCGGGCATCCACGCCGAAGCGCTGCCAGTGGTAGTCGCCCAGAAGCTCACCGGTCACCTTGCAGATGCCGTAGATGGTGTTCGGGCGCATGATGGTATCCTGCGGCGTGTTGTCGTGCGGGGTGTTCGGGCCGAAAGCGCCGATGGAACTCGGGGTGAAGATCGAGCAGTGGTAGGCCTGGGCGATGTTGAGGGCATTTATCAGGGCCGTGATATTGAGATGCCAGGCCACGCCGGGCATGTGCTCGCCCTTGGCGCTGAGCAGGGCCACGAGGTTGTAAATGGCGTCAACCTTGTATTTCTTCACGATTTCTTCAAAATGCTTCGCGTCGAGGACGTCGAGTTTCTCGGCAATCGCGCCGCGGCCCAGTTTTTCGACGAGTTCGTCTTTCAAATCTGCAGCAATTACATTATCTTCGCCATAAATATGCTGGAGATAAGGGACAAGTTCGGTACCGATCTGTCCGCCAGCTCCGACAACAAGGATCCGTTTCATATTGTTTTTGATAATTTTAAATCAATTTGTCCACAAATTTAATAAAAATCAATTATCGTGCGCATGGTTTCTTGGATTTCGGCGCTGCCAAGGCCGAAAAAGTTGAAGAAAATCGTCGCAGCTTCGAGCGCTTCCTGACAGAGGGCCGGAACGGTGAGATGGGCTATCTGGCACGGAATCTGGAGAAGCGTTTCGATCCGGCCTTGCTGGTGCCTGGCGCGGAAAGCATGCTTTGCTTTCTGGCTCCCTATGGCCAGGCGGGAGGCGGCGTGGCGGGGTTTGCGCAAGGTGTGGACTATCATAAGATTGTCAAGGACCGGCTATTCGCCGTCATGGAAGAACTCAAGTCTCAGTTTCCGGATTTCGAAGGCCGGCCTTTCGTCGACAGTGCGCCGGTACTGGAGCGCTACTGGGCCGTCCAGGCCGGACTGGGCTTCATCGGACAGAACAACTTCTTCATCTCGCCCGAATATGGCCTGCGGACCATTATCGGCGTTATCGTCTGCAACATTCCTTACGAACGCTTCGTTCCCCATGCGCCCCTCGCCGTCACGGAATGCGGGTCGTGCGGAGCCTGCCTCCGCGCCTGCCCCTCCGGGGCACTGCGCGCCCCCTTCGAACTCGACGCCCGCCGGTGCATCTCCTACCTGACCATCGAATCGCATGAGCCCCTGCCTGCAGATCTCGCCCCCGCCGCAGCTCGCCGAGGCTGGCGCTTCGGCTGCGAAGAATGCATGCGCGCCTGCCCCTGGGACAAGCCGCTCACGCCGTTGCCGGAATTCGAAACACACCGCGCCGCGATCGCCACTATGACCGATGCCGACTGGGCGGCGCTGGGAGAAGAAGAATTCGAGCAACAGTTCGCTGACTCCAGCCTCCGTCGCGCCGGGCTTGGCCGTTTGAAAGAATCGTCGTAACTTTACCAGACAAAACCTCCATGCCATGAAAAAGATTCTCGTTTGCTGCCTGCTGCTGGCTGTCGTCTGGAACGCAGCCGCCCAGAACGGATTCAAAAAATACGGCGTCAAGTCGGCCATCCTCAAGACACAGACCACGGCCGGCGGGCACGTGACGCCTGGCACCCTCTACATCGACGATTACGGTGCCTTCGAGTGCGACATCAAGACGATGGACATCCCCGGCTTCGTCTCCTACGATTACGGCATTCTTACCCGGGGCGACCGGATCTGGACCTTCAACGTTCAGGAGGGAAAGGTGCAGGCCAAGGAATCGGCAAATCCGACGCCCGATCTCAACTTCATGGGCGTCACCGACGAACTGGCCGCCAAATATGAAATGAAGGACCTCGGCGAAGAAGAATGCATGGGCAAGCCCTGCCATAAATATTCCTATGTGGTGATGACGAATCGCAAACGCGTGGAGTGGACCGTCTGGGCCTATAAAGGCCTCCCGATGAAATACCTCATCAAACAAGGCCGCAAGGAATCCGTCGTCGAGACCGTCGAACTCAAGGAAAACGTCAGAATCCCCGACAATATCCTCCATCTCGTCGACTAAAAAACCGACCCCTCAAGGGCCGGTTTTTTTATGCCGTTACGGATTTGTCCGGGATGCTAGAACTTGAACGCCAGGCCGACATTGGCCATGGGGCCGTAGCCTGCGCTGTGCTGGAGCTCGAAAGAGAGGGCCAGATTGTCCGTGAAGAACCAGCGAAGGCCCAGCAGGCCGCCATAGGCGAAGCCGGGTATGAGTTTATAGCCTTTCTGGCTTCTGAAACCCACGCCAAGCAGCGCGCCCGCATGGACTTCGAAGGACTTCGACAGGTTCAGGCCGTAGGTCGCACGTGCGGTAAGGGCAACGGTGCTCCATTTGGTATCCGTCTTGCTCGGGAAGATGACGAAGTAATCGGCGGCCTGGCGCGTAATGCCGATCTGTCCACCTACGGTGAAATGCCCCTTCCACCAGCTGTCGGCCAGCACATAGTCGCCGTACACGGTCGAACCGTATCCCGGCAGGATGCCGAAATGGGCACCGGCCAGTATCGTGGATTTCTGGTAAGGCCCCTCAATGGCATCCGCCTCGAAAGAAGTGATGAGCGCCGTCAGGGTGACCAGCACCGTTGCAAATACTTTTTTCATGTTTTACTTGGCAGCCTCCGCTTCGGGATGGTGCTCGTACTTGAAGAAGATGGCAAACAGGATGGCGACCACCAGGGCGTATCCGGCGAAGATGAACCAGGCCTTGGGCCAGTTGCCCGGCGTGTTGAACACGTCGCAGGCTTCAACCACCGCACCGGCGGCGAGGGTGCCGACAGAAGCGCCGAAACCGTTGGTCATCATCATGAACAGGCCTTGCGCACTGGAGCGGATGTCCTTGCTGGTACGCTGCTCAACGTAAAGCGAGCCGGAAATATTGAAGAAGTCGAACGCAATGCCGTAGACGATGCAGCTGAGGATGAACAGCAGCACACCGGGCCAGGACGGATGGCCGAGGCCGAAGAAGCCGAAGCGGAACACCCAGGCCAGCATGGAGATGAGCATCACTTTCTTGATGCCGAATCTCTTCATGCAGAAGGGGATGAGCAGGATGCAGAGCGTCTCGGAAGCCTGCGAGAGGGAGATCAGCGCGTTGGAATGCTTGACAGCGAACGCGTTGGCCAGCGACGGATCAGCCGCAAACGAGCTCAGGAAAGTATTGGCGTAACCGTTCGTGATCTGGAGCGAAGCGCCCAGCAGCATCGAGAAGATGAAGAACACGGCGAACTGGCTGTCCTTGAACAGGGTGAAGGCCTTCAGGCCGAAAGCGTCCACGAAAGATTTCTTTTCCCGGCTGCGGTTGACCGGGCAGTGCGGCATGCTCAGGGCGTAGAAGCAGAGGATGATGGAAAGGATGCCCGATGAAATCAGCTGCGTATAGCTGTCCTGCATGGCCACGCCGTCGATCTTCAGGAAGTTGGTCAGCAGCATGCTGCAGATGAAACCGATGGTACCGAACACGCGGATGGGCGGGAACTCCTTCACCGGATCCATGCCTTGCTCGCGGAGCGCGTTGTAAGCCACGGAGTTGGTCAATGCGATGGTCGGCATGAAGAAGGCCAGGCTGAAGCTGTAGAGGATGAACAGCGGGCCGAAATGGACGTCCGCTCCGGCGTTCATGCAATACATGCCGGCGGCCAGCATGAAGATGCCAGCCAGGCCCTGGCAGAGCGAAAGCACTTTCTGCGCCTCCATCCTGCGGTCGGCCACGATGCCCATGAGCGTCGGCATGAAGATCGACACGATGCCCTGCATCGCAAAGAACCATTTGATATGCGATCCCAGGCCGATGTTGCCCAGATAGCGTCCCAGTGACGTGAGATAGGCTCCCCAGACGGCAAACTCCAGGAAGTTCATCACGATCAGTCTGAATCTGATATTGGATTTTGTTTCCATTATGAATAGTGTTGAATTATTTCGGTGCGAGCCTGTAGAGGATGACAGCCACGACAGCAAAGACGATGTTGGGGAGCCACATGGCCAGCAGGGGCTCCATGATTCCATTTTGGACGAACATCTGGCTGAAGCGCATGAACAGGATATAGGCGAAGCTCAGGGCCAGGCCGATACCGATGTTGAGGCCCAGGCCTCCGCGCTTCTTGCGTGAAGAGAGCGAAACGGCGATGACGGTCAGCACGAACGCGGAGAACGGCGTGGCGATGCGGCTGTTCTTTTCGATGAGCGAACGCTTGATTTCCGCGTCGCCGCGCATCTTCTGCACTTCGATGAGTTCACTCAGTTCTTTTCCCGAGAGGGATTCCACGGCGTTCCGGCGCCGGTACAGGTCTTTGAGGGACAGCTGGATCACCGTGTCGAGCTGCCGCCCCGTCCGGACCATTTCCGATTCCCCGTAGAAATCCCGGATATAGTAGTTTCTCAGGCGCCAGCCCTGGAATGTGGTATCCCACGCGGCGGACGCAGCGGAGAGCTTGGAGACGACGTGGTTGCCTTCCATCCGCTCCAGCGTGAAGCCATACGCCGTATTGGTGGAGGAACTGAACTGCCCCATATAGACGAATTCGCCCGGCGACAGCTGGTAATGGAGATTGCGCTTGTTGTTGGCCACGATTTCCTGGGCCTTGATGTATTTGTTTTCGAAGTCGAGCCGCTTCTGGTTGGCAGGCGGGATGATGTACAGGCCCAGTATCAGCGAAAGGACGCAGATGACGGCGGCCGAGAACATGTAGGGCGCCATGATCCGCCGGAAACTGATGCCGCCCGAGAGCATGGCCACGATCTCGCTGTTCTGCGCCAGTTTCGACGTGAAGAAAATGGCGGAAATGAACACGATCAGCGGGCTGAAGCTGTTGACGATCCAGGGAATGAAGCCTGCAAAATAATCGAAGATGATCTCGTGGACCGGCACGCTCTTCTCCACGAACTTGTCGATCTTCTCGCTCAAGTCGAAGATGACGACGATGGACACGCCGATCATGATCGTGAAGAAGAAAGTCCCGAGGAACTTTTTCACGATGTACTTGTCGAGTATCTTGACTTGGGGCAGGTTCATGGGTTAAAGGCGGGTGTCAAGCTTCCGGATGGTCTGCTCTTTCCAGCTGCCGAAGTCTCCTGCCGCGATGTGTTCGCGCGCCTGTTCCACCAGATGCAGGTAGAACGCCAGGTTGTGCTGGCTGGCGATCTGTGCGGCCAGCATCTCGCCGGCCACGAACAGGTGCCGCAGGTAGGCTTTGGTGTAGCAGTGGTCTACAAAAGACGTTCCAGCCGGATCGAGCGGCGAGAAGTCGTCCGCCCATTTCTTGTTCTTGATGTGGAGGATGCCCTCGCTGGTGAACAGCATCGCATTGCGTCCGTTGCGGGTGGGCATCACGCAGTCGAACATATCGACGCCACGGGCGATGCCTTCCAGCAGGTTGGCGGGCGTTCCCACGCCCATCAGGTAGCGGGGCTTGTCCTGCGGCAGCACGGGATGCAGGAGTTCCAGCATCTCGTACATCTTTTCGGTGGGCTCACCCACGGCCAGGCCGCCGATGGCGTAGCCTTCGCGGTTGAAGGCCATCGCATGCTCGGCCGCCCGCAGGCGGAGGTCCGGATACACGCAGCCCTGCACGATGGGGAAGAAGGTCTGGCTGTAGCCGTAGAGCGGCTCGGTCTCGTCGAAACGCCGGATGCAGCGCTCCAGCCAGCGCTGTGTGAGACCCAGCGACTTTTCGGCATAGCGGTACTCGGCATCGCCCGGGCAGCATTCGTCGAGCGCCATCATGATGTCGGCGCCGATGATGCGCTGGGTGTCCACGTTGTTCTCGGGGGTGAAGATATGCCGCGACCCGTCGATGTGCGATTGGAAGATGCAGCCTTCTTCGGTGAGCTTGCGGCTCTGGGCGAGCGAGAAAACCTGGAAGCCGCCGCTGTCGGTCAGGATGGGACGGTCCCAGGAAGTGAAGCGGTGCAGGCCGCCGGCCTGGCGCAGGATGTCGAGTCCAGGGCGGAGATAGAGGTGATAGGTGTTGCCCAGGATGATCTGCGCATGGATGTCTTCCCGCAAGTCTTTATGGTACACGCCTTTCACGGATCCGACAGTGCCGACCGGCATGAAGATGGGGGTCTCGATGGTGCCGTGGTCGGTAGTGATCCGGCCGCGGCGGGCGCTTGTCGTCTGGTCCCTGGAAAGTACTTCGAATTTCATCGGCTGTGCTTATCAAAGCAAAGATAGGCAAAATTGGTATATTTTTCGTTAACTTTAACTGCCAAAACCGAGTTTACCATGAAACGATTGCTTTGGACGGTCGCTTTGCTGGCCACTGTTGTTTTCACTATGGATGCACAAACCCCATATTCCCGCCTCTGGTCAAAGGTTCAGAAGGCGGAAAAGGAAGGCAAGCCCCAGACGGCTGCCAACTATCTCCGTGAGCTGGAGCAGAAGACCATCGCCGCCGGCGATGACCTGGAGCATCTGGCCGTTGCCGAACGGCTCTACGACAACCTCTCCAAATACAACTGGAAAGAGGCCAACGCCTACTATCCCGTTTATTCCGGCCTCAGCCGCAAGGTGATGACCGACAGCCTTGACAGCTATATCGTCAAGTACAAGGACCATCCCCGCATCATGATGCTGCTTTTCAGGCAGCTGCAGAACCATAAGCAAGCCGTCGACCGCAAGTACGTCCGCACTGGCGAAGACTATCTGGCCATCCGCCAGGAGGCCACCGACTTGCTCAGGCACAAGCGCGTGGGTACCTACAAAAGCCAGATTGAGTCGCTGATCTGGTCGATGGATTCCCGGTCGCTCAGCACGACATCGCATTCGACGATGGCCCCTGCCCGCGGCGTGGAATACTATATCGACGCCCGCAACGTCGACAAAGTCGAGGTGCGCGTCTACCGCATGAACGACGACGTGGTGTACCTGCCCCACATGGGCGATGCCTCGCTCCAGGCCCTCGAGCGCAACGCCACCCTGCTGGCCAGATCCGAAGTAACGGGCTTCAAGAAAGAATATAACATCAGCGAACGGCAGGGAACCAGCGTGGATTTCCCCACGCCGGGTGTCTATGTCGTCCGTTTTGCGACTGCCGACGGCGAAGAAGTCTGCTATGAAAGCGTCAACGTGAGCAACGTCGTGGGCGCCCTCCGCATCCGCGACGGCCAGCCTGAGGTCTATGCAGCCGATTACACCACCGGCAAACCCATCCCACAGGGTCAGTTCTCGATCTTCAAGAATCTGTACGACAAAAACACATCCAGTATTCTGAAAATGAAGCCGTTCCTGACCGGCCGCTTTGCCGGGCAGGGTTTTTCGGCCATCGACGCCGGCAAGGTGACTTCCGACCGGAAGAACAACTACGTGCTTCGTATCGAGGAGGGGAGCGATATCTACGCTCCGCTGATCGGCGGCCTGCATGATGAAGAATGGTATCCCGGCAATGGCAGCAGCTATCGTAACGAAAAAGCGATCCTGTTTACCGACCGCAATCTCTACAAGCCCACGGATACCATCTACTTCAAGGTCATCTGCTACAAGGCTTCCGAGACGGAAGGCGAAGTACTTGCCAACAAGACCGTGGAGCTGACGCTCCATCACAGTTCCTCGCCCGACACCGTCGCCCAAGTCAAGCTCCTGACCAACGACATGGGCTCCGCCAGCGGCTTTTTCACCCTGCCGGAAGGCGCACGGAACGGACGCTATTATATCAAGGAAGGCTACAGCCGGCTCAAATCCATCCGCGTGGAGGAATACAAGCGGCCCAGTTTCAGCGTGACGCTGGAACCCGTGGGCGAGGTGCTCTGCTTCGGCGACGTGGTCCGGCAGACCGGCTCGCTCAAGAGCTACGCCGGCTTCTCCGTAGCAGGCGGAACCATCGAGTATTCCATCTCCCGCACCTGCCTGGTGGCCTCCAAGACGGGCTGGTGGAATTCCTGGTACGAGAACGTGACGGAGGGCAGCACCGTGTCCGACAACCAGGGGAACTTCGAAATCCTGTTCCCCGCGGAACGCCCGGTCTACAGTGGCTACCGTCCGGAAGAATACATGGACCTGTACAAAGCGCACTATGATATCCGGGTCCGCGCCGTGGACCCGCAAGGCGAAGTGCATGAGACGCGGATTTCCGTGCCGGTGGCGGACATCCCCATCGACATGAACATCGAACTGCCGAAAGGTGAGTCTTTCGACGGCCGCCTGATCATCGACAAGGACCGGGTGAAATCGGTCCTGGTCCGGGGCACTACGCTCAACGGCACGCCGTACAGTTTCCAGGGCGACTGGATCGTGACGGATGCAGACGGAAAAGAAGTGTCCAAAGGCCTGTTCATGTCCAATGAACCTGTGGCCTTTGATTTCGGTGCCCTTCCGTCGGGCGACTATGAAATGACGGCCCGTACGGAGTACCGCGGCCGGGAGATCGAAACGAAACGGAAGGTGATCGTCATGAGTACCGACGACACGCATCTTCCCTTCAAGAGCCGCTACTACTATTATCCGGTCAAGACTGAAGGCGAGATCGAATTCGTGCTCGGCACCACCGACGATGACCTGTACTTCGAGCTGGAAATTGTCGACAACGCCCAGGTGCTCTATCACGAGAGCGTCCATCTGCAAAATGAGATGCGCAAGTTCCGCATCCCCTACGATCCGGCCTGGCGCAGTGCCGTGAAGATGGTGATCTTCGGTATCCGCAACGGCGAGCAGATCAGCCACCAGTATGAATTCAAGCGTCCGGGCGACGTGCGGCTCGACATCGCCATCGAGACTTTCCGCGACAAGACCACGCCCGGCGCAGAAGAGGAGATGACGATCCGCGCGCCGGAAGGCTCCGAGCTGCTGGTATCCATCTACGACGTGACGACCGACCGCTACGGCGCCAATAACTTCAACTTCCGGCCGATCCGCGAGTATCCTTCCGTGGGCACGCCCGACATCCACTGCTCGCTGGACCACTGGGGTGCCGTCTCGGTCAACCAGATGATGCGGGGCCGCGTCATGGGTGTAAGGGCGGACAATATGGTGCTGGAAGAAGCACCTGCGATGTACAAGAGTGTCGCCGCGGATGGCATGGCGGCTGAAGAGGCGGCCGTGGACCAGGAGGACGATGAAGCGCCCGAATTCGAGGGCCGCACCAACCTCAACGAGCTGATCGCCTTCTATCCGCACATCCGTGCGGAAAAAGGCGGCGTGACGAAAGTCCGCTACAAGGCTGGCGACCTGCTGACCACTTTCCGTGTGCTGGTGCTGGGTCACGACAAACGTCTGTTCACCGGCAATGACGAGACGGAGTTCGTGGTCCAGAAAGAGCTGATGGTCATGCCGTCCGTGCCGCTCTTCGCCACGCAGGGCGACAAGCTGGTCCTCAAGGCCAAGCTCGTCAACCTGAGCAGCAAGGAACTCAAGGGAACAGCCTATGTGGAAATCCTCGACGACCAGGGCCGCAAGCTGAAGCTCAAGGGCACGAACAAGCAGAACAAGACCCTGCTCGCCGGCGCCCAGGACGAAGTGGCCTGGGGCATCGAAGTGCCGGGCGGCACCGGTAAGCTGACGGTTCGCATCTGGTTCGCCACCCCGACCTCGAGCGATGGCGAGCAGCACGAGGTCCAGATCGTTCCGAACACCATCACCCTCACCGAAGCAGCCTCCTTCGTCATCGGCCAGGGCAAGGACCACGCCTACTATGAGAAGCAGCTTCGCAAGCAGTTCGGAGCCGCCAATCCGAAGATCGAATATGCCGAATACTCCACGCTCGACGCCGTCAAGGAATCGCTGCCCGTCGCATCCAAGCCGGCGTGCGAGAATGCCATCAACTGGATCAACCAGCTTTACATCAACCAGATGCGTAATTATGTGCTGAAAGACGATCCTGCAGACTACCAGTCCTTCCGCGAGCAGGCCTTCTCTGCGCTGAAGACTTTCCAGGAGAGCGACGGCCGCTTCACCTGGTTCCGCGGCATGCCCGGCAGCGACATGATCACGCTCTACTTCCTGGAGAAAGTGGGACAGCTGCGGCAGGTGGGTGCCATCACCCTCTCCGCTGACGAGCAGCAGATGGTGCGCAAGGCTGCCGCCGCCGTGGACGACCGCGTGGTCGTCCGCCAGGCCCAGGGCAAGGAGTTCTATCCTTTCGCCTATATCCGCGACTTCGCCATCCGCAGCCTCTGGTTCGACGTTCCGCTGAGTGACAAAGCCCAGGCCGTGTTCGGGAAATATGTGGACAAGAGCGGCGAAGGCTGGCAGGATCTTTCGATCCTCGAGAAGGCGCAGATGTGCAATACGATGCTCCGCGCCACTGGCACGCCGTACGACGACAAACGTTTCAACCAGCGCGTAAAGCTGCTGCGTGAATCGCTCAAGGACTACGCCGTGGAGAATCCGACCATCGGCTGCTACTTCCCCAATGCCGTGATGCCGTACCGCGGCCTGATGAACAGCGAGATCTACGCCCATGCCCAGCTCATGGAACTCTTCGCTTCGCTGAAGGAGCGCAAGATGGTCGACGGTATCGCCCAGTGGCTGCTGCTGCAGAAGCACAACCAGGCCTGGGAGAACACTGTGGCTACGACCGACGCCGTCCACGCGCTCATCTCCAGCAAAGCGAAGGACCTGAAACTCGGTGCCGTGTACTACACCTACACCACGGAACTCAGCCGCGTGAAGGCCTCCGCCAACGAGATTTCCGTCCAGCGCCGTTTCATCCGCAACAACAGCGAGACCCTCTCCGACGGCGCAAAGCTCAAGGTGGGCGACAAGATCACCGTCTACTACGAAATCTACAACAGCGAGAACCGCAGCTTCGTTCAGATGCGCGCCATGCGGCCCGCCTGCTTCTACCCGTTGGACGAGCGTTCCTATTTCACCTGGTGGGGCTGGTACCGCGAGGTGAAGCCGTCCGAGACGAATTACTACTGGGAACTGCTCCCCGAAGAGCGTATCACGGTCTCCGAAGACTTCTACGTGACGCAGGAAGGCACCTTCAACAGCGGCCTGGCCGAAATCGAATGCCTCTATGCCAAGGAATACCGCGGCCATACCGACGCAACGACCTTTACCTCCAAATAACAACCCGTCATTCCGGGCTTGACCCGGAATCCCGAAGGGAATGCGCAGCAAAGCGAGCACAATCTCATCAACCTATGAAAAAATTCTTTCTCCTCCTGACAACCCTCATCCTGGCTTCCGCGCCCTTGCGGAGCCAGGATGTCCTTACCCTTCTGCGCGAGAACCCCGAACGCTACGCCAACGTGCATCACAGCTACGAAGCACCGGACGCTATCGTGGACACGCCCGCCCCGAAGGGCTATGAACCTTTCTATGTAAGCCATTACGGCCGTCACGGCAGCCGTTACCACGTGTCGATGAATACCGTCGTACGTGTATCGCACATCTTCGACCATCTCGATTCCCTGCAACTGCTCACCGCCAGAGGCAAGGAACTTCATGTGGCCCTGAAGGCCCTGGAAGCGAGCCATGAAGGGCAGGCGGGCTACCTGACGCTGCGGGGCGGAAGGGAGCATCAGGGCATCGCCCGGCGGCTTTATGAACGCGTCCCGACCGTGTTCCAACAGCCGGACCGCGAACGGATCGTCGCCGAGTCGAGCTACGTGCAGCGCTGCATCCAGTCGCTGGCCAATTTCGTGATGACCCTGCAGAGCCTGGCCCCGCAGCTGCAGACGGACATCTATGCCGGCGAGCGATTCATGGAACACATCTCCCCGGGAACGAGCGTTAAACGCAAGGCTTCGCATGACGCCGTCTTCGATTCGGTGCTGCATGCGCGCTTCGACCCCACGCGTGCCATGAACGACTGGTTCACTGACCCGTGGGATGCCGCCCAGCATCTGGGCCACTACGATGTGCGCAAGTTCATCTACTATGTGTTCTATGCCGGCGACATCGTGCAGTGCCTGGCCGACGATGTCCGGCTGCCTGACATTTACGATTTCTTTACCGAAGAAGACAAGTACGCGCTCTGGTATGTCGCCAACATGTCGCATTTCGATTCGATGGCCAACACCATCGAAAATGACTGCCGTTTCTACGAGACAGGCCGCAAGATCCTGGCTGACTTCATCGCGAAGGCCGATGCGGCCGTGGCGGGCAACGACATAGCCGCCGACCTGCGCTTCGGCCACGATTCAGGCCTGCTGCCGCTGCTGAGTTACCTGCGCCTGGAAGGCTACGAGGATGTGATTTCGATGACGCAGGCGGCCGAAAAGGGCTGGTACTGTTTCGAGCAGATGCCCATGGCGTCGAACCTGCAGCTGATCTTCTACCGCGACAAGCGCGGTGACGTGCTGGTCAAGATCCTGCGCAACGAGCATGAAACCACCATTCCGGCCCTCAAGCCCTACAAGGGCCCGTACTACCGCTGGAAGGATTTGCGGAACTTCTTTGTGAACCTGCCGTAAGATTCCGGGGCAAGCCCGGAATGACGAAAAAAAACCGGCCCTTGTGGGGTCGGTTTTTTTGAGATGCCGGATCGGGCCCGGCATGACGGAAATTACGCGTTTCCGGACTTGCGGGGAGCCTGGACCTTGCGGGCGGCGGGAGCCGCCTTGGTAGCAGCCTGGTTCGGCGACTTCTGGGAATTCGCCTTGCGGGAAGCGCCTTTCTTGTTGGCCGGGTTCGTCGCTTCGCCATCCGTAGCGGCAGCCTTCCTGGCACCGCTGCGACGGGTCGTCTTCTTGACTTCCTTCTCAGGAGCAGCAGCGACTTCGGTGAAATCGACCAGCTGGATCACAGCCATGTCGGCAGCATCACCCACGCGGAAACCGGTGCGGACGATACGGGTGTATCCACCCGGACGGTCGGCGATCTTCGGAGCGACGACACGGAAAAGCTCGCTGACGGCCTCTTTCTGTTTCAGGTAGCTGAAAACGATGCGGCGGGAGTGCGTGGTGTCTTCCTTCGATTTGGTAATGAGGGGTTCCACATACATGCGCAGTGCCTTGGCCTTGGCAACCGTGGTCTCGATCTGTTTGCTGAGGATGAGCGAGGAAGCCATGTTGGCCAGCATTGCCTTGCGGTGACCGCTCTGACGGCCCAAATGATTAATAGCCCTGTTATGCCTCATAATTCTCTATTTCTGTTTCAGTGTTATCTGTTTCTTTTTCGTTATCCGTTGCAGCGTCCTGCTCGGGGACCGACTGCTTCGGCTCGATGCCATACTTGGTCACGTCCATGCCGAAGTTGAGCTTCACCTTCTCGATGAGCATCTCGATCTCGTTCATGGACTTCTTGCCGAAGTTGCGGAACTTCATCAGCTCGCCACGCTGGTGCGACACCAGGTCGGCGAACGTATCGATATTGGCCGCCTTCAAGCAGTTGAGTGCCCGAACGGAGAGATCCATGTCGGAGAGCTTGCTGAGCAGGAGGTGACGCATGCGAAGAGCCTCTTCGTCCAGTTCCTTGCTGTCGACCTCGACCGGAGTCTCGGGCGTGATCTTCTCGTCGGAGAAGAGCATGAAGTGGTAGATCAATATCTTGGCAGCTTCCTTGAGGGCTTCCTTCGGATGGATGGAACCGTCCGTGGTGATCTCGAGGTTCAGCTTGTCGTAGTCAGTCTTCTGTTCAACACGCCAGGGTTCGACCGTATACTTCACATTCTTGATCGGGGTGAAGATGGAGTCGATGGCGATGGTATCGACGGGAGCGAGCTCGACTTTGTTCTCGTCGGCAGGGACATATCCCCGGCCTTTGCCGATCCGGATATCCATCTTCAGCTTCACCGTGGGCTCCATGGAGCAGATGTGCAGTTCGGGATTGAGGACCTTGAAGGAGGAGAGATGTTTGGAGATATCTTCAGCGGTGAACTCCTGCTTGCCGCTCACTTCGATGGTGGCGGATTCGCCGTCCACGTCCTCGATCATGCGTTTGAAACGAACCTGCTTGAGGTTCAGCACGATGTCGATGACGCTCTCGATGACGCCCGGGATGGTGTCGAACTCGTGTGCGACACCCTCGATGCGGATCGAGGTGATGGCAAAACCCTCCAGCGAGGAGAGCAGGATGCGGCGCAGGGCGTTGCCGATGGTAATTCCGTAGCCCGGCTCAAGCGGCCGGAACTCGAAACGACCAAAGGTGTCGCTCGCGTCGAGCATGATCACCTTGTCCGGTTTCTGGAATGCTAAAATGGCCATTTCTGTCAATTTTTACTTGGAGTACAACTCGACGATCAACTGTTCATTGATGGTTTCGGGAATCTCGCTCCGTTCAGGCAGGCTGGCGAACTTGCCGGCGCACTTGGCGGCATCCCATTCAAGCCAGGGATACTTGCCGGCGGAGGCGTTCAGGCTGTCCTGAATGACTTCCAGGCTCTTGGAGCGCTCGCGGACACCCACGATGCTGCCGGGCTTCACGATGGTCGAAGGAATGTTGCAGACATTGCCGTCGAGGGTGATGTGGCAGTGGGAGACGAGCTGGCGGGCAGCGGCGCGCGAAGGAGCGATGCCCATGCGGTAAACCAGGTTGTCCAGACGGGATTCGAGCAGCATGAGCAGGTTTTCACCCGTACGGCCCTTCATGCGGTTGGCTTTGCCGTAGAAACTGCGGAACTGGCGCTCGAGCAGACCATAGGTATATTTCACTTTCTGCTTCTCAGCGAGCTGGATACCGTACTCGGAGGTCTTCTTGCGCTTCTTGGCCAGGCCGTGCTGTCCCGGAGGGTAGTTCTTCTTTTCAAAATACTTGTCAGGACCGTAGATCGGCTCACCGAACTTACGGGCTATCTTGGTTTTAGGACCAGTGTATCTTGCCATAATCAAAAATCTTTAATACGTTAGACTCTGCGGCGTCCCTTCGGGCGGCAACCATTGTGCGGAAGCGGGGTGACATCGATGATCTCGGTGACCTCGATACCGGCTCCGTGGAGGGTACGGATGGCGGACTCACGGCCGGCACCCGGGCCTTTGACATACGCTTTGATCTTGCGCAGACCGAGGTCGTAGGCGACCTTTGCGCAATCCTGGGCGGCGACCTGTGCGGCATACGGCGTGTTCTTCTTCGAACCGCGGAAGCCCATCTTGCCGGCGCTCGACCAGCTGATCACCTGACCTGTGCTGTTGGTCAGCGTGACGATGACGTTGTTGAAAGTAGACGAAATATGGGCCTGACCATAAGCGTCAACCTTGACAACTCTTTTCTTGCTTGGTGTAGTTTTCTTTGCCATAATCTAAACCTTATTTCGTTGCTTTCTTCTTGTTGGCCACAGTCTTCTTGCGGCCCTTGCGCGTACGGGCGTTGTTCTTGGTGCTCTGACCGCGGACAGGGAGGCCCAGACGGTGACGGATGCCCCGGTAGCAGCCGATGTCCATCAGTCGTTTGATGTTCAGCTGGGTGGCAGAACGAAGTTCGCCTTCGATCTTGAATTCGTTGGCAATCATCGTACGGATTGCCGCAATCTGCTCGTCGTTCCAATCCTTGACCTTGATGTCAGGATTGATGTCGAGCGTCTTGAGGATCTTCTCGGAAGAGCTCCGGCCGATACCGTAGATATAGGTCAGACCGATGACTCCACGCTTGTTGTTGGGTAAATCTACTCCGGCTATACGTGCCATAATCTATTTATTACTTTATTGTTTACAAACTATAAGATTATCCCTGGCGCATCTTGAATTTCGGATTCTTCTTGCAAATGACATACAAGCGGCCTTTGCGCTTTACGATCTTGCAATCCTCACTACGCTTCTTAATGGATGTCTTGACTTTCATTGTTGTAAGTTTTTATTTGTATCTGAAAGATATTCTTCCTTTGGTCAAATCATACGGAGACATTTCGACGCGCACCTTGTCGCCCGGGAGGATCCGGATGTAGTGCATCCGCATCTTGCCCGAGATATGGGCGATGATGACGTGGCCATTGTCCAGCTCGACGCGGAACATCGCGTTCGACAGGGCTTCGATAATGGTACCTTCTTTTTCTATGGCTGACTGTTTCGGCATAAATTAAGATCGTATGGTTTAACTTTACTTTTTTTCAATAAATTCAAAAGTTGTCAGAACTTCAGGCTGTCCGTGCCGGACGACGACCGTCTTCTCGAAGTGAGCAGACTTGGCACCGTCGGCCGTATGCACAGCCCATCCGTTTTCATCGAGATAGACCTCCTTGCGGCCTGCGTTGATCATCGGCTCGATGCAGATGACCATTCCTTCGCGGAGCTTCACGCCATGACCGCGCCGTCCGTAGTTGGGGACCTCCGGGCTCTCGTGCATGTCGCGACCGAGTCCGTGGCCGACCAGCTCCCTGACGACGGAGAATCCGAGACCTTCGCAATACGACTGCACGGCTTCGCCGATGTCGCCCGTGCGGCCTCCCGCCACAGCCTGCGCGATGCCAAGCTCAAGCGACTGCCTGGTGGCATCGAGCAACTGCTGCGTGCGGGCGTCCACCTTCCCTACCGGGAACGTATAGGCGGAATCACCGTAGAAGCCTCCGTACACCGTGCCGCAGTCAACCGAGACGATGTCGCCTTCCTTCAGCTTATAGGCGGAAGGGAAGCCGTGCACCACCACGTCGTTGACCGACATGCAGAGGGTGGCCGGGAAGCCGTCGTATCCGAGGAAACCGGGCACTGCTCCGAGAGAACGGATGTACTTCTCGGCAATCACGTCGAGCTCCTTGGTAGTGATACCCGGCTCGATGTGACGGCCGACCTCTGCCAGTGTCTTCGACACCATCAGGGCGTTCTCGCGCAGCAGGTCGATCTCTTGTTCGGATTTAAGTCTGATCATGTGAAAGAATCTATCAAAATTACATACCCGAGCGGCCTTTGAGACGACCCGTCTTCATCAGTCCGTCGTAGTGACGCATGAGCAAGTGGTTCTCGATCTGCTGGAGGGTATCCAGGATCACACCCACGAGGATCAGCAACGAAGTGCCGCCGTAGAAGGGAGCGAACTGGGAGTTGACGCCGAGCATCCGCGCGAAAGCGGGGAGGATGGCGACAAAGGCCAGCAGGATGGAACCAGGCAGCGTAATGCGCGACATGATGGCGTCGATGTACTCGGCCGTCTTCTTGCCAGGCTTGCAGCCCGGGATGAAACCGCCGTTCTTCTTCATTTCTTCAGCCATATTGGTCGGGTTCACCGTAATAGCGGTGTAGAAATACGTGAACAGGATGACCATGATGAAGTAAACGAAGTTGTACCAGAAACCATTGGTGTTGCCCATTACGGCAGCAAGGCCTTTCGTAGCGTTGAAGCCCTGGAAGATGAGCGGGAAGAGCATCAGTGCCTGCGCGAAGATGATCGGCATCACACCTGCCGCATTCAGCTTCAACGGGATGTACTGACGGACACCGCCATACTGTTTGTTGCCCACGATACGTTTGGCATACTGCACGGGGATCTTGCGCACCGCCTGCACCAGCGCGATCGTACCGACGAACACCAGGAAGAGGATCACGAGCTCGATGACAAGCACAAGCATGCCACCCAGGCTGGTCGTCCACTTATCGGTGATTTCGATCCAAAGGGCTTGCGGGAGACGGGCGATGATACCGATCATGATGATCAGGGAAATACCATTACCAATGCCGCGGTCTGTAATTCTTTCACCCAACCACATGACGAACATCGTACCGCCGATCAGGATCAGCGTGGCGAAGACACCGTACCACCAGCCGCTCATCGTGGTGACGAACGCCTCGGCGGGAAGGGTCGAACGCAGGGAAGCCACATAGGCCGGTCCCTGGATCGCCAGGATCACGATCGTGAGGTAGCGCGTGTATTGATTCATCTTGCGACGGCCGCTTTCGCCTTCGCGCTGGAGGCGCTGGAAGGACGGAAGGAAGACGCCCAAGAGCTGGATTACGATGGATGCGGAGATGTAGGGCATCACACCCAAAGCGAAGATCGATGCGTTACCGAACGCACCGCCGGAGAACATGTTCAACAGACCGACCAGGCCTTCCGTACTCTTTGCCTGCAGGGCCGCGATCTGGGTGGCGTCGATGCCAGGGATCACGACGTAGCTGCCGAGACGGTAGACAACGATCAGCAAGAACGTATAGATCAACCGTTTCCGGAGATCTTCGATCTTGAACATGTTGACTATGGTTTGAAAAAATCTCTTCATAGGACCCTCCGGGGTTTAGAGTTTGGTGACGGTTCCGCCTTTTTCTTCAATTTTCTTGATGGCCGAAGCGGAGAAAGCATCGGCGGTCACATCGAGTTTGGCAGTCAGTTCGCCGTTGCCGAGGATCTTCACCAGGTCGGTCTTGGATGCAAAACCGGCGTTGCGGATCACGTCGACGTCGATGGCGGTCACGCCGAAGCGCTCGCTGATCGTCTGCAGGGCAGAGAGATTGACAGCCTTGTATTCAATTCTGTTGTGGTTCTTGAAGCCAAACTTCGGGAGACGACGCTGGATAGGCATCTGGCCGCCTTCGAAACCGATCTTGCGGGAATAACCGGAACGGGATTTCGCACCGTTGCTACCGCGGCCGGCGGTCTTGCCGAGACCCGAACCCGGGCCGCGACCGACGCGTTTCTCTGATTTGACAGAACCTTGTGCAGGTGTAAGATTATGCAGTTTCATCTAAATTCCTCCTATTCATTGACGGGTTCGATGGTGACCAGGTGGGAGACCCGCTCGATCATGCCTTCGGTGACCGGAGTGAGTTCCACGATGACGCTCTGGTGCATCCGGTGGATGCCGAGCGAGGTGAGATTGGCAATCTGGCGCTTCGTTGCGCCGCTCTTGCTCTTGATCTGCGTAAGTTTAACCTTTGCCATTGTTTCTCCCTCCATTAACCGTTAAATACTCTGTTCATAGGAATGCCACGGAGACCGGCCACGGTGTAGGCGTCGCGCATTTCGGTCAGCGCGGCGACCGTTGCCTTCACCAGGTTGTGGGGGTTCGAGCTGCCCTTGCTCTTGGCGAGCACGTCGTGGATACCCACCGACTCGAAAACGGCACGCATAGCACCACCGGCCTTCACACCGGTACCGGGAGCTGCCGGTTTCATGTACACGCGGGCGCCGCCGAACTTGGCTGCCTGCTCGTGCGGAATGGTCTGCTTGCTGAGCGGGATGCGGACCAGGTTCTTCTTGGCGTCTTCGATACCCTTGGAGATGGCGGTCGTGACTTCGTTGGCTTTTCCAAGGCCGTAGCCGACAACACCGTTTTCGTCGCCGACCACCACGATGGCAGCAAAGCTGAAGTGGCGGCCACCCTTGGTGACCTTCGTGACGCGCTGGACGGCCACAAGGCGGTCCTTGAGCTCCAGGTCGGTCGTCTTTACTTTCTTAACATTGATATCTGCCATAGTGCTTAGAATTTAAGGCCACCCTCACGAGCGGCGTCTGCCAAACTTTTAACTCTTCCGTGATAGAGGTAACCTCCGCGGTCGAAAGCGACGGTGGAGATGCCCTTCTCGATGGCGCGCTCAGCGATCGCCTTGCCGACGATGGCTGCAGCCTCGACACCGGTCTTGCCCTTGCAGGCTTCGACGAGCGCCTTGTCGTTGGACGAAGCCGACGCCAGGGTCACGCCCTTGGTGTCGTCCACGACCTGGACATAGATCTGTTTATTGCTTCTGTACACCACCATGCGCGGACGCTCTGCGGTACCGTTGACGATCTTGCGGATCCGGTGGTGAATTCTCTGTCTTCTTTCTGTTTTAGTCAGTGCCATAACTTGATCTCCTATTATTTAGCAGAAGCGCTCTTGCCGGCCTTGCGACGGAGCTGTTCGCCGACGAACTTGATACCCTTGCCCTTGTACGGCTCAGGCTTGCGCAGCGAGCGGACCTTCGCGGCCACCATACCGAGCAGCTGCTTGTCAGCGCTCTTCATAACCAACACAGGGTTCTGACCCTTCTTGACAGGTTCGGCCTCGGCCTTCACCTCTTTGGGAAGCTGGAACTGGATGTCGTGGGAATAACCCAGGCTGAAGGTCACGATCTGGCCGTTGACCTCGACGCGATAACCGACACCGACGAGTTCCTGTTTGACAGTATAGCCTTCAGAGACACCCACGACCATGTTGTGGATCAGGGCACGATAGAGGCCGTGCATGGAGCGGTGGCGAGGCTGGTCTGTAGGACGCTTGACTGTAAGAACACCCCCATCAACGGAGACTTCGATGTCCGGATCAATCTTCTGGGACAGTTCTCCGAGCGGGCCTTTCACCGTAACCACGTGGTCGTCGCTGACATTCACGGCGACGCCGTTGGGCAGGTTTACAGGTAATTTACCGATTCTTGACATTATTCTTCAAATTTTAATTGTTACTAATAAACGTAGCAAAGCACTTCACCGCCGACGTTGAGTGTCTTGGCCTCCTTGTCGGTGATAATTCCTTTGGATGTAGAGAGGATGGCGATGCCGAGGCCGTTGAGCACGCGGGGCATGTTCTCGACATCGGTGTAGGTACGGAGACCCGGGGAGCTGACGCGGATGAGCTTCTTGACAGCCGCTTTCTTGGTCTCCGGATGATACTTGAGTGCCATCTTGATGGTGTTGCAGGGCTTGCCCTCAACGACCTTCCAGGCCAGGATGTACCCCTTCTCGTGGAGAATACGGGTGATCTCGACCTTCATTTTCGATGCCGGAACCTCGACGGTCTTGTGGCCTGCGAGGTAGGCATTCCTGACACGGGTCAGGTAATCAGCAATTGGATCAGTCATTTTCTTTTGTTTTTGTGAATCCCGGCGTCACTCGGAATGAAGCCTTGAGCGCGACGCCCGATATCCAATGTGTTATTATTAAATTGAGTGAATTGATTCTACCAGCTTGCTTTCTTCACACCCGGAATCAGACCCTTGGAGGCCATCTCACGGAACTGAATACGGCTGATGCCAAAGAAGCGCATGTAACCCTTCGGACGGCCGGTGATCGAGCAACGGTTGTGCTGGCGGCACGGGGAGCTGTTCTTCGGGAGCTTGTCGAGAGCGGCCCAGTCGCCGGCTTCCTTCAAAGCTTTGCGTTTTTCGGCATATTTGGCGCACATCTTCGCACGTTTGACTTCACGTGCCTTCATCGATTCTTTTGCCATACCTTATACTATTAGTTGTTGTGTTTGATGTTCTTGAAGGGAATGCCGAATTCGCGGAGAAGAGCGAAAGCCTCTTCGTCCTTGTTGGCGGTGGTGACGAAGGTGATCTCCATGCCCATCACTTTCGTGATCTTGTCGATGTCGATCTCAGGGAAGATGATCTGCTCCTTCACGCCGAGGGTGTAGTTGCCGCGGCCGTCGAAGTTCTCGCTCACGCCCTTGAAGTCGCGGATACGCGGGAGGGACACGGCGATCAGACGCTCGAGGAACTCGTACATGCGGACACCGCGGAGGGTGACTTTCACGCCGATAGGCATGCCCTTGCGGAGCTTGAAGTTCGAGATATCCTTGCGGGAAACGGTCTGGACGGCTTTCTGGCCGGTGATGGTGGTGAGTTCCTGCTGGGCAACCTCAACCAGTTTCTTGTCCTGCGTTGCGCTGCCGATACCCTGGTTGACGGTGATCTTGGTGAGCTTGGGCACCTGCATCACGGTGGAGTACTTGAACTCTTTCATCAACTTGTCCACGATCTCCTCCTTATATTTCTTCTGGAGGGAAGGGACGTAACCGATCTGGGCCATGGTAGGACCCTGCGGTACTGCTGCTGCTTTTTCTTTCTTTGCCATTATTTGATCTCCTCACCTGATTTTTTCGCGTAACGGACCAGTTTGCCCTTGTCGTTCAGACGACGGCCGATCTTGGTGGCGCCGCCCTTGGCGGGATCCACGACCTGAAGGTTCGACACGTGGACGCCGGCTTCCTGTTTGACAATACCGCCCTGCGGGTTCTTGGAATTGGGTTTGGTGTGTTTGCTGACCATGTTGACTCCTTCAACGATGGCGCGATTCTTCTCAGTGAGCACGGCGAGGACCTTACCGGTCTTACCCTTGTCGTTGCCTGCGTTCACGTAGACCATATCGCCTTTCTTGATATGCAGTTTTGCCATGGTTGTACCTCCTTATAATACCTCAGGGGCCAGTGAAACGATTTTCATATAGTTTTCGCGGAGCTCGCGGGCCACGGGGCCGAAGATACGGGTACCGACGACCTCGTCCTGTTTGGTCAGGAGCACGCAAGCGTTGTCGTCGAAACGGATATAGGAACCGTCGGCGCGACGGATTTCCTTCTTGGTACGGACGACGACTGCATTGGAAACGGAGCCCTTCTTGGCGTTGCCGCCCGGAATGGCGCTCTTGACGGCGACGACGATCTTGTCGCCGACAGTGGCATAACGATGGCGGGTACCACCGAGGACGCGGATGCAGAGAACCTCTTTCGCACCCGAGTTGTCAGCCACCAACAAACGTGATTCTTGCTGTATCATGTTATTTGACTTTTTCTACGATTTCTACTAATCTCCAGCGTTTGGTCTTGCTCAGCGGGCGGGTTTCCATGATGCGCACGGTATCGCCTTCGCTGCACTCGTTCTTGTCATCCTGGGCGACGAACTTCGTGGTCTTGTTCACGAACTTGCCGTAGATCGGATGTTTCTCTTTCGTCTTGACAGCAACTACAATAGACTTATCCATCTTGTTGCTGACCACGATGCCGATTCTTTCTTTACGAAGATTTCTTTCCATGGGACAATTTCTATTTTAGTTCTGTTTCTCTTTTTCTGCGAGGACAGTCATCATGCGGGCCACGTCAGCTTTGGCTTTCTTGATGACGGAGGTGTCTTCCAGCGGAGAGATCACGTGGTTCATCTTCATTTTGTTGAGATTCTGCTTCTCAACCTCGAGACGTTCGCGCAGGTCTTTCACTGCCATCTCTTCGATTTCTTTTCTTTTCATAATCTGCTCTGCTAAAAGATTATTCTACATAGTCGCGACGGACGACGAACTTGGTGGTGATCGGGAGCTTCTGGGCACCGAGGCGGAGTGCTTCCTTGGCGACCTCCATCGGAACGCCTTCGGCTTCGATGATCATACGACCCGGGGTGATAGGGGCCACGAAACCTTCGGGATTGCCTTTACCCTTACCCATACGGACTTCGGCCGGTTTCTTGGTATAGGGCTTATCCGGGAATACGCGGATCCAGATCTTACCTTCACGTTTCATGTAACGGACGACAGCCTGACGGGCAGCTTCGATCTGCTGACCGGTGAGCCAGCAGCTCTCCATGGTCTTGATGCCGAAGGAACCGAAGGCCAGCTGGCTACCGCGCTGGGCGATGCCTTTCATGCGACCTTTCTGCTGTCTTCTGAACTTGGTTTTCTTAGGTTGTAACATAGCCTTATTACTTTAATTATACCTTAAACTTCTCATTATCAATATCTTAACCTATTTCAGGCATAAGATACAGGGTTGCAAAGGTACACAAAAAATTCAAATACCAAAAACTTTTGCGAAATTTTCGACAAAAATTATTGGTACTTAACTTCCTGAGTTAACAGGTGGTTAGCTAACTTGAAAAGGTTTTATTTCTTCGCGTTTTCGACCGCACGCATGACGCGGAGGAAATTGCCGCCCCAGAAGAGTTCGAGCTCGCGGTCGGTCCAGCCGCGCCGCAGGAGTTCCACGGTGATATCCTTCATTTTGGAGGCGTCTTCCAGCCCGTTCATGCCGCCGCCCCCGTCAAAGTCAGTGCCGATACCCACATATTCCACGCCCACCAGGTTGCGGATATACTCCACGTGGTCGCAGAACGTGCCGACGTTCACCTGGGCGTGCGGCAGCCAGGAGAGCGCCCAGCGGCCCGTGGTGACCTGGATCACGCCGCCCTTGGCTGCGATGGCGCGGATCTCGTCATCCGTCAGGTTGCGCGGATGGTCCTTGATCGCGTACACGCACGAGTGCGAACATATTACAGGTGCGGTGCTGATGGCCAGGCAGTCATAGAGCGTCTGCGTGGAGGCGTGCGAGCAGTCCACGATGATACCCAGGCGGTTCATTTCCCTGACGAGTTCCCTGCCAAAGGGCGAGAGGCCGCCCCAGGTTTTTTCGGGATAGCGCGAAGCGTCGCAAATGTCGTTGTCGTAGTTGTGGCAGAGGGTGATGATACGGGTGCCCAGATCGTAGAAATCCCGTACCCTGGCCAGGTCGCGGCCGATGGGATAGCCGTTTTCGATGCCCATCACCAGGCTGAGCTTATGGCGTTTCTTGTTGCGGACGATGTCGTTGGCCGTCAGGGCGATGCGGGCTTCTTTCGGACGGGCCTCGACATAGGCGCGGATGGCCTGCATCTTGGCGCGCGTATCTTCATACGCCTGCTGCCGCGAAGCATCGTCGAGCGGTCCCTGGTCCACGAAGATGGGATAGAAACAGCAGTCCACCCTGCCCTCGCGCAATTTCGCAAAGTCGGCCTGCACCTTTTTCAAATCCACGCTGTCCCGGATCAGCTCCAGCGCTGTATCGGTGTGTGTATCAATCGAAATGATACGGTCGTGCAGCTTCTGCGCCCGCTTGCGCAGCGCTGCCTCGTCGTCGGTCTGCGCCGTGAAGCCCAATGCGAACAGGAGCAGCAAAGCCGGAAGGAATGATAATACTCGTTTCATGGTTCATTGATATTCAGATACAAGCCCCAACATAACATCAGGGTTTGCTCCACCAGTGGAGGCGTTTTGCCAGAAGGAGAAGCAGCAAAGAAATGACCAGGCAGCCGAGCATGAGCCAGAGGCCGGCGCCGGCGGCGAAGAGGATGGGGACGAAGGTGATGAGCAGGATCTCGACCGGGGCGCAGGGCAGGTAGGCCAGGGCATAGTCGTCCATGGCCTTGCTCTGCATCTTCGGGTCGACGATGCGCAGCAGGGCGATGCCCATGGCCATGGTGCCCGTCCACCAGCCCCAGGCGAAGATCGATTTCTCGAACCAGTCTTTCTTGTTGAGCCGGCGGCCGAACCAGAACACCGTGAAAATCGTCAAAGCGATGCCGACAAGCGTCAGCACTATCAGCGGCAGCGCGTATTTGACCACGACGCCGAGCTTGATGGCCGCCACGCCGCAGGTCACCAGCAGGTCGGTTGCCGAACTGCTGATTCCCACCGTCGTTTTCGGATCGATATAGCGCGAAGCCCCCGCAGCATTGAAAATGCTCTTGATCAGAATGCCCACCACGAAGGCACAGCTGAACACCGGCAGTTCCAGTGCCGGCCAGGCCATCTTCACGCCCCGGCTCAGCATGTAGCCGCCGAAGGCCGCCACCATCACCAGCGAGAGGTGGAAGACATGCGAGTCGATGGAGATGGGCGACGTGGTGCCGATGGCAGTGGGCTCCCTCTTCTCTTCGGGCAGCAGGCCGCTGCGGTATTCGTCAGGCAACGCGTTGAAATCGGCCAGATAGGAGGTTTGCCCGCGACGGGTGGCGATCTTGATGAAGAGCAGTCCGCCCAGAATAGCTACGATCACGCCGATGGTGGCGGTGGTCATGCCCAGGCTCGCAGCCTCATCCCAGCCCAGGTTATGGAAGGCCGAGCCAATGGCCGCCGCCGTACCGTGTCCGCCATAGAAGCCGGTCGGAAGCATTACACCGAAAGCAGGATTGAGTTCCGGCCAGATCATCTTCAGCACCAACAGGCCGAACAGACCCATCACCGCCCACTGGAAGAGCATGCCAAACTGCGAATAGGCCCACATCGGCCCGACCCGGCTGGCCACTTCCTTCATCTTGAAGCGCGGCGAAGAAAACGGCAGCGCAGCAAAGACCACGGCGATCAGGAGCGCGGAATAGGTACCCACATTGTTCGAGAGCGGCAGCCAGCCCAGGCCGTTGGGGCCGAAGGTCAGGCCCAGAAGGCCGGCCAGGAGGCTCGGCGGAATGAACAGTTTCTGAATCAGCCGGACTTTTACCCGCAGCAGCTTGCCGATGAGCAGCAATCCGCAGATAATCCCCGCATCGGAGAACAGTACCCACGGCGTGAAATTTGTAAGGTCGAACATCACTATTTCGGTTTAATCCGTAAATTTACGAAAAATTCGATGAAAGTCATCGCCCGTCTCCTGGCAGCCGCCCTGCTCGCGGCATTGTTCCTCCCTTCGCTCTCCGCCCAGGACCAGCGTCGGGAACTGAACGTCATGGAGTATTACATCAACGGGAAAGACACCATCTACCTCGACGAGATTCCGCCTGCCGTCATCCATCCGCGCCAGACCATGAGCAAGCGTGACTGGACGAAATACTACAAGCGGGTGCACAATTTCAGCAAGGCCTATCCCTATGCGCTGATGATCAGCCAGATCATCAACGAGACCGACAGCGTCCTGGCCGCCGAGAACTTCAGCAGGCGCCAGCGGGAAAAATACCTCAACAAGAAGAAAGACGAGCTGCTCAAGGATTTCGATCCCGTCTTCCGCAAGCTGACGCTCAAGCAGGGGCTGATGATGATCCGGCTCATCGACCGGGAATGCGGCACCACGCCCTACTATATCCTGAAAAATTATCTGGGCGGAGCGACAGCCAGTTTCTGGCAAGGAGTCGCGAAACTGTTCAAGGGCAACCTCAAGCAGCCCTATGACTGTTTCGGGGAAGACAAGGACCTGGAAGAACTGGTGGGTATCTGGCAGCGCGGCGAATTCGACAACCTTTACTGGATGATCTTCGGCAAGTCCCGCCCCGAAATCATCGTCCCGGAGCGATACAAGTAGGGTATTCACGTCATTCACTCCCAATGGTCGTGGCTCTCGCCTACGGCTCGGGTCCGGGCTTGACCCGGAATCTCACAGAGTAAGATAGTTCTCGCCTTCCGACCAGTCGCCGATGACGTCGAGGATGCCACCGCTTTCCACTTCGAGGTGAGCAGGGGAATGCCAGTGGCCGAAGATGTAGCGGTCGATGTGCTGATGCTTGCCGAATTCGTTGGCAAACCGGTAGATGCCTGACTGGCGGTCGACCTTGATGGCCCGGTCGGCATGTTGCTTCCGGCTATGGGCCGACCAGGCGTGCGCGAAACGGAAGACCCAGCGGGGATGCAGGGCCCGAAGCAGGGCGATCAAAGCCCGGTTGCGGAACAAGTGGAAGACGATCCAGGACTTGGCGTCACGGCAGCCCAGCGTGTCGCCGTGACCGATGCAGACCTTCTGGCCCTGGAGCTCCATCACCACATACGGCTCCCGGACGATCTGCACGCCCAGCTCCTTTTCAAAATAATCGGTGACCCACCAGTCGTGATTGCCACGGAAAAACCACACCGGCATGCGTTCCGCCACCGCGGCGATCGCCGCAAGGGCGCGCACGCCGCCCCGGGGCACTACATCCTTGTAGTCCACCCAGAAATCGAAGATGTCTCCCAGCAGGAAAAGCCCTTTCGCATCGGCAGGCAGGCCGTTCAGGAAATCCACGAACAAACGTTCCCGCTTCCTGTCCGAATCGGGCAGGCCGAGGTGCAGGTCACACACGAAGTAGTATTTTCCGGCATCGGCCATAGGTCGATATCAATCGATCACCGTGGAGATGATGCAGGCCAGACCCACCAGGGCGCAGTAGAAGGCGAACCAGTGAAGCTTCGCTTTCCGGACCATGGCGATCATGAAGCGGCAGGCGAAGAGACCGGAAACGAATGCGGCCACGAAACCTACCAGCAGGGGCAACATGCCCACCGTGCTCTCGCCGAAATCGCCTCCCACAACATCGAGGAAGACTTCGCCGAGAATCGGAACCAGCACCATGAGGAAGGAAAAACGCGTGACTTCCTCTTTCTTGACACCGCAGAGCAGGCCCGTGGCAATCGTCGAGCCGCTTCGTGAAAGGCCCGGAATCACCGCAACTGCCTGGGCGACACCCATCCAGAGCGCAGACTTCCAGGTCACCGGGCCTCCTTCGCCACCGCGGCGGGCAGCCAGCGTTTCCGACAGGAAAAGCAGTATGGCCGTGACAATAAGCGCCAGGCCCACCACCAGCAGTCCGCTGCCGAAGATGGCCTCGACGCGGTCCTTGAAGAACATGCCGACAATGAATACGGGAACCATCGAGAGCACGATCAGCAGGATGTAGCGGGTCTCCGCATTCATCTGGAACTTGAAGAGTCCCTGCAGCAGCTTCACGATGTCTTTCCAGAACACGACGATGGTGGCCAGCACCGTGGCGGCGTGAACCACTACCTCAAAACTCAGGTCGGCCGTTTCGATGCCGAACAGTGCCTTGCCGATGGCCAGATGGCCGCTGCTGCTCACCGGGAGGAATTCCGTGAGGCCCTGGACAATGCCCAGGATGAGGGCTTCAATCCAACTCATCGCTCTTCTTCATTACGAGGCTTGCGCATGATGCCCCAGACGATGACACCGATACCGATGCAGATGACAACCGGGGCGACCACGATGCGACGGCCGCTGAACATTTCAGGATTAAAGACGTTCGGGTCGGACGAGCCGCCGCCGAGCATCAGCACGAAACCGAGCACCATCACCAGCAGACCGATGCCGATCAGGAGCACGTTTTTGGAAGGCATGGAGAAATTTGCCATGGGATAATCGTATAATGCTAATAATATAAATCGTCTCTGCTGGTAAATGCCACGCGACTTACCACCAGCAAGGTTGAAATCACGCAGATCAGGATGCCCGCCAGGACAGTGCCGGCCAGCACCGCCCACACGAGCCGCATGTCGAGGATCATGCTCAGGATTTCGGAGCCGCGGCTCAGGTAAAGGATCACGCCGTAGAGGATGCCGTCGGCGATCAGGCCCGCCACGGCGCCCTGGACGATAGCCTGCTTCACGAAGGGAAGCGCGATGAATGAGCGCTTGGCGCCCACCAGGCTCATGGTGTGGATGGTAAAGCGGCGCGCATAGATGTTGAGCCGCACGGTGTTGTTGATCAGGGCGAAGGAAATGACCAGCAGCAGCAGGATTACGATCCCCAGTACCAGGCTGATGCTGCGCAGGTTGGTGTTGAGCGTCTCTACCAGGTTCTCCTGGTAGACCACTTCTTCAACATGATGGTTTTCCATCAGCTGAGCCTTCACCCATTCGAGCGAATCTTTGGTGATGTATTCGCCGTTGAGTTTCAGGTCGATTGAAATGGGGATCGGGGAACTGTTGAACACCGACAGGAAATCTTCGCCCAGGAGGCTCTTCATTTCCTCGGCGCCCTCTTCCTTTGAAATGAAGCGGCTTTCCTTTACGTAGGGCCGTCCCGCCAGGTCCTCGGCCAGCGCACGGCCTTCCTTCTCGGAAGTGGACTGCTTCAGCATGACCGACACGGCCATGTTCTCCTTGAACCAGCGGGCCAGGCCCCCTGCGTTCACGGCGAAAACAGCAGCTGCGGCCATCAGCACCAACACCAGCGAAATGCTGATGACCGAGGTGATGTAAGAACGGACCAACCGCTTGTGTACTATATTTTTACCCTTAGCCACCATTTTCAGGACAGGTTGCAAAGATAATCAATTTTTTTTGTTATCTTTGTGTCGAATTTGCCTTAAAACGACTTTAAAGATGGAAGAACCTGTAAGAGTACTGTTCGTGAACTCCGAGATCTTCCCCTATATGCCTGAAACAGACATATCTGTGCTGGGAAGGTATCTTCCGCAGGGGATCCAGGAGGGCGGCAAGGAGATACGCTCCTTCATGCCGCGGTACGGCACGATCAACGAACGCCGCAACCAGCTTCACGAAGTCATCCGGCTTTCCGGCATGAACCTCATCATCAACAACGCCGACCGGCCGCTGGTCATCAAGGTTTCCTCCATCTCATCCGCCCGGATGCAGGTCTACTTCATCGACAATGAAGATTACTTCCATCGCAAATTCATCTACCAGGACGCAGAAGGCAAAGATTTCAAGGACAACGACGAACGGGCCATCTTTTTCGCCCGCGGCGTGCTCGAGACCGTCAAGAAACTCCGCTGGAAACCCGACATCGTACACTGCCAGGGCTGGATCTCCCATTTCCTGCCCGTGTACCTGAAGAAAGTGTACCACGACGACCCCATCTTCACCGATGCCAAGGTGGCTCTCTCGCTCTACAATGAGCATCTCGACGCCCGCCTGAGCGACAACGTGGTCGAAAAGGTGGTCACCGGCGCTCTCGTGGCCGAAGACGTGGCCGTCCTTGCCGAGCCCACTGGCATAAATCTTGCGAAACTGGCCATCCAGTATGCCGACGGCATCGTCTCGGGTGTTCCCGAGATCGACCCGCGCCTGCTGGAAGCCGTCCGGCAGAAAGGCCTCCCCGTCCTCCCCTATGTTCCCGTGAGCAAGGAAGGCGGACCCTACGTCCAGGCATACGACCAATTTTACGACGACCTGTTAAAAGACAAGCGATAAGAGATGAAAAAAACAGGGGTTTCCTTCGGACTGGCAGCACTGCTGGCTATGTCCTGCCTCGTTTCCTGCATTACCAAAGACTATACCCTGGGCTCCGGACTGGTGCCCCCCGTTCAGGATATCAGCATCCGCACCGCCACCTTCGACCTGCCTGTCGGCCTCAAGATGTCCGACAGCCTGCAGACATCCATAAGCCAGAAGGGCACGGTCGGCGCCATCCGTTCCGACAAGTACGGACTCTTCCGCAGCGACGCCGCGATGGCCGTGACTGCGGCCTACGACTCCATTATCTGGGGAAAGAATCCCAGCGTGACCAGCGTCAAGCTCATGCTGACGCGTGACACCACCATGGTCATCGACCCCAAGGAAGTCTATATCCCGCAAAACCTCTACGTACACCGCCTGAAAGTCGTGCTCGACTCCACGATGATCTTCAACAACAGCCTGACCGAAGACGACTACGACCACGAAGTCCTTTCGCTGGGCGGCGTCGTTTACACCGGCGACGATTCCTACAGCGTGGAACTCGACAAGAAGCTGGGCGAAGAACTCCTGAAAATCCCGATGGCCACGCTCGACAGCGCCGAACTCTTCATGAAGGCGTTCAAGGGCCTGTACATCCGCTGCGACGAACCGCTGGAAGGCTGCGAAGGCGGACGCCTCACCACCTTCGACCTCTCCTCATCGTACATCAACTTCACCTACCAGTACGACGACGAGAATGGGAACCGCCGCTCCAAGTCCGAGAATTTCCTGGTCGGCGAACAATATGCCGTCAACATCTGCTCGTCGGGCGCAAGCCCGCTGGAGCAGTCCCTGGCCTCGGATGCGCTTTACATGGAAGGCAACTGCGGCATCAAGCCGCACATCAGCGCCGTTGAACTCCGCAGCATGCTGGAACGCTTCGCAGAAACGGAGACCGTCGGGGTTCCGCTCGACCGGATACTCATCGCCAAAGCCATCGTCAAATTTCCCTTCGAATATACGGGAAACTACAAGCAGTTCGATTATTACGCCCCCAACCTGTATCCTTGCAAACGGGCGAAGACGACTTCCGGAGACCGTATCTACGGTCCCCTCGCCGAAATCGAGGAAGAAGACCTTGAATCCGGCTACATCGATCGTTCCAACCTGTGCTATACGGCCAACATCAGCCTCTATCTTCAAGATCTCATCAAACGGGACGCCAGCAGCATCACGAGCGACGACGACCTGTGGATCATGCCGGTCATCGGCGTCTACAACTCCTACACGGGTGCGACCTACTACTACGCGGACTACTATTACTATACGCAGAGCCTGCTCAACGGCACGGCAGACGCCCGTCACCCGGTGCTCCAGCTGACGTACTCCATTCTCTTATAATAATTGGCTAAAGAGCCCGGAAGGCAAGGCAGGCATTCTGTCCGCCGAAGCCGAAGTTGTTGCTGATCGCAACCCGGACCCTGCGCTCCTGACGCTCGTTGAGCGTGAGGTTGAGCCGGTAGTCGATCTGCGGATCTTCGTGCCGGAAATTGATGGTCGGCGGAATCACGCCGTCCCGGATGGCATGGATGCAGGCCAGGGCCTCGACAGCGCCTGCCGCACCCATCATGTGGCCGGTCATCGACTTGGTGGAACTGATATTCACCTTGTAGGCCGTGTCTCCGAAGACACGGTGGATGGCCCGCAGTTCGGCCAGGTCGCCCAGCGGCGTAGAAGTGCCGTGGACATTGATGTAATCGACGTCTGCCGGGGTCAGGCCTGCCTCGCGGAGCGCGAGTTCCATGGCCTCACCCGCACTTTCGCCATCCTCCCGCGGCGCCGTGATATGCCAGGCGTCGCAAGTCATGCCGAAGCCCGCGATCTCGCAATAGATGTGCGCGCCGCGCCGCAGGGCATGCTCGTATTCTTCCACGATCAGGACGGCCGCACCCTCACCGATCACGAAACCGTCACGGGTCCCGTCGAAAGGACGGGAGGCGGTGCGGTATTCGTCGTTGTTGGTGGAAAGGGCATGGGCCGCATTGAAACCGCCGATACTGGGAATGGTGATCGGGGCCTCCGTGCCGCCAGAAACCATGATGTCGGCCCGGCCCAGCTGGATCTGGGACGCCGCCGTCAGGATGGAATGGGCAGAAGTGGCACAAGCCGACGAAACACCGAAGTTAGGGCCCCGGAAACCATATTTGATGGCAATATGGCCCGAAGCGATGTTCGTGATGAATTTGGGAACGAGGAAAGGACTGAAACGCGGATACGGGTTTTTACAGTACTCCAGCATCTCGTCGTTGAAGGTCTGAAGGCCGCCGACACCCGACCCGACAACCACGCCGATCCGCCGCAGGTCGGTCTTGTCCAAGTCGATCTGACTGTCTTTGACCGCCTCGGCGGCGGCAATCATCGCAAATTGCGTGAACGGATCGGTCCGCCGCGCTTCCTTGCGGTCATAAACATCGGGGAACCCTTCCGAATGGAAGTCCGGAATCTCACAGGCGAATTTGGTCTTGAAATTGGTTGTATCGAACCGGCTGATCATCCGGGCGCCACTGACGCCCTGGTCCAGATTGCGAAAAAACTCTGGAACATTTCTGCCCAGAGGATTGATCGTGCCGATGCCTGTGATGACAACCCGCTTCACGCCGTCTTACTGAACGTTGGCCTGAATGTAGTCGATGGCGTCCTGGACGGTCGAGATTTTCTCGGCAACGTCGTCGGGAATGGTGATGTTGAACTCTTTCTCGAATTCCATGATCAACTCGACAGTGTCGAGCGAATCAGCACCAAGATCATTCTTGAAGCTGGCATTGGGCGTTACTTCCGTCTCTTCAGCACCCAATTTATAGACGATGATCGAGATGACTTTCGAAGCAATATCTTCCATGATAAAACGGTTTTGGTTATAGTATATTATGCAAAGTAAGTAATTTTTGCGGAAAAACCCAAATTTTCATAATTTTGTCATACTGAAAACAATTTACCATGTATAACGATTTTCAAAAGTATCTGGAAGCCGAGCTTCAGTCCATCCGCGAAGCCGGCTTGTACAAGGAGGAGCGTGTCATCACCTCCGCCCAGCAGGCAGCCATCAAGGTGGCCCCCGGCAAGGATGTCCTGAATTTCTGCGCCAACAACTACCTCGGGCTCGCCAACAGCAAGGAGCTCGTGGAAGCCGCCAAGGAAGCCCTCGACACCCACGGCTACGGCATGTCGTCCGTCCGCTTCATCTGCGGCACCGGCGACCTCCACAAGGAGCTGGAGAAAAAGATCTCCGAGTTCTTCGGCACGGAAGACGCCATCCTCTACGCCTCCTGCTTCGACGCCAACGGCGGTGTCTTCGAACCGCTGCTCGACGAGCACGACGCCATCATCTCCGACGCACTGAACCACGCCTCCATTATCGACGGCGTGCGCCTGTGTAAAGCCCAGCGCTACCGCTATGCCAACGCCAACATGGAAGAGCTGGAGAACTGCCTCAAGACGGCCCAGGCCCAGCGCCACCGCCTCATCGTCACCGACGGCGTGTTCTCGATGGACGGCAACGTGGCTCCGCTCGACCAGATCTACGCCCTGGCTACCAAGTACAACGCCATGGTAATGGTGGACGAGTCGCACTCGGCCGGCGTGGTCGGCAAGACGGGTCGCGGCACGACCGAGCAGTTCAACCTCCGCGGCAAGATCGAGATTCTCACCGGCACGCTGGGCAAGAGCTTCGGCGGCGCCGTGGGCGGCTTTACCACCGGCAAGAAGGAAATCATCGCCATGCTGCGCCAGCGTTCGCGCCCGTACCTGTTCTCCAACTCGATCCCGCCGATGATTGCCGCCGCAGGCATCAAGATGTTCGAGATGATGAGCGCCACGAACCAGCTTCAGGACAAGCTGCACGCCAATACCGAATACTTCATCGGCCGCATGAAAGCCGCCGGCTTCGACATCAAGCCCACGCAGTCGGCCATCTGTGCCGTGATGCTCTACGACGCGCCGCTCTCGCAGAAGATGGCTGCCCGTCTCCAGGAAGAAGGCATCTATGTCACCGGCTTCTACTACCCGGTGGTCCCGAAAGGCCAGGCCCGCATCCGCGTCCAGGTATCGGCCGGCCATGAAAAAGAACACCTCGACAAATGCGTCGAGGCCTTCACCAAGATCGGAAAGGAACTTGGCGTGATCAAATAAAAAAAGCCGGCAAAAAAGCCGGCTTTTTTTATTGTGTAACAACGATTACTCGTCAGTCAAAGAGAAGCGGTAGAAGGCAAGGATCTTCGCGTCCTTGTCGGCGGCGGCGAGAACGTCCTTGACAGGGGTCTTGCCATCGCCCATCTGGTACTCCTGCTGCTCCAGGGTGCTCTCCTTGAAGAACTTCTGGACGCGGCCGGCAGCGATGTTCTGAATCATCTGCTCGGGCAGGTTGGCAGCCTTCTCGGCCGAAACCTTGGCGATGATCTCGCGGGCCTTCTGGGCCATTTCCGGGGTAAGCCAGCCTTTGGCGGTGTTGCTTTCGATGTGGTCTTCGCTGTCGCAGTGAGCCGGGTTGATGCCAGCCTTCTTGAGCGCGTTCTCCACAGCTTTGCGCACCTGCTCTTCCTTGGTCTTCTCGATGGCGACCTGGCGCTCTTTCTCGACGACCTCTGCCGGGCAGTCTTCAGCGGAGACCGACACCGGATTCATGGTCACGACCTGGATGGCGATACCTTTGGCGAGTTCCTCGTCGATGGGCTTGTTGAAGGCCACGATGGCGCCGAGCTTGCCGTTGGTGGTGTGGATATAGGAAGCCACATAGGGAGCTTCGAGTTTGCCGTAGAAAGCGAGGGTGTGTTTCTCACCGCTCTTGCCGGTCTGCTGGGAGATGGCTTCTTCCACGGTTTCGCCGTTGGCGAGCTTGCAGGCCTTGAGGCCTTCAAGGTCGGCTGGGCAGGCAGCGATGGCAGCGTCGGCGATGGCATTGGCCAGGGCCTGGAACTCGGCGTTCTGCGACACGAAGTCGGTCTCGCAGCCGAGGCAGACGAGGATACCTTTACCGTCGGCCACGCGGGCCTTCACGGCACCTTCGGTGGTTTCGCGGTCAGCGCGCTTGGCGGCCACGAGCTTGCCTTTTTCACGGATGATTTCCTGGGCGCGGTCGAAATCGCCTTCAGCCTCGACAAGGGCTTTCTTGCAATCCATCATGCCGGCACCGGTCATCTTGCGCAGTTTTGCGACATCAAGTGCTTTGATTTCCATGGTGTACGTACGATTAAAGTTTACTCTTCTTCCTTGGGTTCTGCAGCGACTTCAGCCTTGGGAGCAGCCTTGCGGGGGCGCTTCGGGGCGACAGGGGCTTCTTCTTTGGCAGGAGCCTCATCTTTCTCTTTTTCCTTCTCGATCCTGCGCTCTTCCAGACCTTCGGCAACGGCGTTGCAAAGGGTCTCGGTGATCAGCTGGATGGATTTAGCCGCATCGTCATTGGCCGGAATCACATAATCAATCGTGGTCGGGTCGCAACATGTATCAACCATTGCGATAACGGGAATGTTCAGACGATTGGCTTCGCGGACGGCGTTGATCTCTTTCTGGACGTCCACGACGAAGATGGCGGAAGGAAGGCGGTTGAGGTCGGCGATGGAACCGAGGTTCTTCTCGAGTTTCGCACGCTGGCGCGAGATCTGGAGACGCTCGCGTTTGGCCAGGGTCTCGAAGGTACCGTCAGTCATCATCTTGTCGATGGTGTTCATTTTCTTGACGGCTTTGCGGATGGTGGGGAAGTTGGTGAGCATGCCACCGGCCCAGCGCTCGGTCACATACGGCATGTTGACCTTCTGTGCGCACTCCGCGACGATATCCTTGGCCTGTTTCTTGGTGGCCACGAACAGGATCTTGCGGCCTGCATGTGCAAGCTGCTTCATCACGTTCGCTGCCTCGTCTATCTTGACGACAGTTTTGTGCAGGTCGATGATATGGATCCCGTTTTTCTCCATGAAGATATACGGAGCCATCTTGGGATTCCATTTACGCTTCAGGTGACCGAAGTGAACACCTGCATCGAGTAAGTCTTGGAAATTGGTTCTAGACATTGTTGGTTTTTTTAATTTTTGTTTTTCTCTTTTCTTCAATCCGGAGTAGCGGCACTATATCATTTTGAGGCCGGTCTCCTGGATTTTCCGCAGCTGAACAAACGGCGGGTAGCCTTGATGGATCCCTTCGTTTTGAATTCAGGCTGTGCAAATGTAAATCAGTGTCAATTGACTAACGTTTGCTGAACTGGAAGCGTCTGCGAGCACCAGGCTGGCCCGGTTTCTTACGCTCGACTTCACGGGCGTCGCGGGTCATGAAGCCGTTCGACTTCAGGATGGGGCGATAGGCTTCGGCGTCGACCTTGCACAGAGCGCGGGCGATACCGAGGCGGATGGCCTCTGCCTGGCCCTTGATGCCGCCACCGTCGACGTTGATCTTCAGATCGAACTGGCCGAGGGTGTTGGTCAGGGCGAGCGGCTGGTTGACAATATACTTCAAGGTATCTTCCTTGAAATACTCATCAAGCGTACGGTCGTTGATGGTGATATTGCCGGAACCGGTGTTCAAATAGACGCGAGCAACTGCTGATTTACGTCTTCCAAGGGCGTTGATTACTTCCATTACTCTGTCTTAAATTTCGTTTAACGTGAGGGGTTTGGGTTGCTGGGCTTCGTGCGGGTGCTCCGGTCCTGCATAGACATAGAGGTTGCGGAACAGCTCGGCACCGAGGCGGTTCTTCGGAAGCATTCCCTTGATGGCATGCTCCACGACAAAGGTCGGCTTGCGGTCGAACATATCCTTGGGCGTAGCGAAACGCTGTCCACCGGGATAACCGGTGTGACGGACGTACACTTTGTCGGTCAGCTTCTTGCCGGTGAGGCGGATCTTGTCGGCGTTGACGATGATGACGTTGTCACCACAGTCCACGTGCGGCGTGAAATCCGGTTTGTTCTTGCCACGGAGGACAAGGGCAACGCGGGAAGCGAGACGTCCAAGCACCTGATCGGTCGCATCAATAACGTACCATTCTTTCTTGACGGTACCGCTATTGGCGGAAATGGTCTTGTAGCTTAAAGTGTCCACTTTGTTGATTTTTAGGTTAATACTGTAAATTTGTTGCGATTCCCCGCTTTTTTGGGGGCTGCAAATTTACGAATAATTTTCACTCCGGCAAATTAATTTTGCGAAAGTGGCTTCTTCCTCAGGACTTTGGAAGCTGGTGACGATGGGGAGACAGAACAGGCGGGTGCGGACTTCCGGGCCCAGATGCGTGCAGTGAAGCAGGCGCATCGCATCTTTTTCGGTGGTCAGCAGCACGGTGCGGGGATGCTTGTGCGCATACCGCCGCAAGGCGCGCTGGTCCAGCCAGGTAAAGCGGTGATGGTCGCCGAAGCGCTTATGGTCGATGTGGTCATACTGGTCGACGAGATGCACGCGGAGGGGTCGGTCGTCCGCGATGCCGGTAAACAGAAAGGCTTCCTTGGAATAAAGATAGCGCTTGTCGGCCTCTTCGGGGAAGACGGGCTCCGGCGCGACATGGCGGATCGCCGTGAAGAAGAGCGGCTGGTCGGGCCGCAGGCGCAGGTGCTGGCGCATCTGCTCGCGGTCCCAGTCGTCCACCAGGCCGGGCGTCTTGGTGACGACCACAGCGTCGGCACGGCGGATCTGCTCGGGCAGGTCGCGCAGGCGGCCCAGTGGCAGCAGCTGGTCGTCGAACACGGGACGGTTGTAATCGACCAGCAGCAGGTTGAGCGCGGGCTTCAGCTTGCGGTACTGGAAACCATCGTCCAGCAGGATGATGTCGGGACGCTGCGTTCCGGGCAGCGACAGGAGCTGTTTCACGCCGCGGTTGCGGTCCTTGTCGACCGCCACCAGCAGGTCGGGAAACTTGCGCTTGATCTGCAGGGGCTCATCGCCGCAGAGGGAAGCTTTGTCGCCGGGCTCCACCAGATGGAAGCCCCGGCTCTTGCGCTTATATCCGCGTGAAAGCACGGCCACGCGGGCACCTTCACGCGGTATATGGCAGAGATATTCCACCATCGGGGTCTTGCCGGTGCCGCCCACGGTCAGGTTGCCCACCGAAATCACCGGCACAGGATGCTGCACAGCCTTCCGGCGACCGCTGTCCCAAAGGGCGTTGCGGAGCTTGAGCACCAGCCAGTACGGAAAAAGGAAAACGCGGCTCAGTATCATCCCCACACCTCCGCAATATGGTCGAGCGTCGCATAAAGCTCGGCGGGATCGGTCGAGGTCACCAGCTTGAGACGGGTTTCCTTGAAATTCTCGAGTCCTTTGAAATAACAGCTCAGGTGACGGCGCATCTCGAAGATGCCTACCCGGTCGCCCTTGCAGGCCAGCGATTTGGCCAGATGGCGCTTGGCCAGGTCCACGCGCTCGCGCACGCTCATGGGAGGCAACAGTTCGCCCGTGGCCAGATAATGCTTCACCTCCCGGAAGATCCAGGGATGGCCGAAGCTGGCCCGGCCGATCATGATGCCGTCGACGCCGTAACGGTCAAAGGCTTCCTTCGCACCTTCGGGGGTGGTGATGTCACCGTTGCCGATAATCGGGATATGCATGCGCGGATTACGCTTCACTTCCCCGATGAGGGTCCAGTCGGCTACACCTTTATATAATTGGGCACGCGTGCGGCCGTGGATCGTGAGAGCGGCGATGCCGGCGTCCTGCAGACGCTCGGCCAGTTCCACGATGATCTTGCTGTCTTCGTCCCAGCCCAGGCGCGTCTTCACGGTCACGGGGAGTTTCACGGCTTCGACCACGCGGCGCGTAATCTCGACCATCTGGTCGGGATAACGCATCATGCCGCTGCCGGCGCCGCGGCGGGCAATCTTGTTGACGGGACAGCCGAAATTGATGTCGATCAGGTCGGGATGCGCCTCTTCGGCACGGACGGCGGCTTCCACCATCGCATCGGGAATGTGGCCGTAGATCTGGATGCCGATGGGACGTTCCTCGTCGGTCACCTGCATCTTGGCGATGGTCTTGGCCGCGTCGCGGATCAGGCCGTCCGACGAGATGAACTCGGTATACATCATGTCGGCCCCGAACTGCTTGCAGATGTAACGGAAAGAAGCGTCCGTGACGTCTTCCATCGGCGCCAGCAGCACCGGCCGCTCTCCCAGGTCTATGTTACCGATCTTCACGGAGCGCTTCAAACAATTGCCGCATGTCATCCAGCGATTCGAAATCGACGGAATTTTCCTTCAGGTAGTTTTCGATCGTTTCTTTCTTGTCCGGGAAACACTTGATGAGGTTCTTCTTGTTGGACAGCAGGATCTTGTCTTCCTTGCAGAGATAAGGGATGACCTTGTAGAGGAAAGGGGTGGTCTGGTCCACGTTCAGCGTGTACATGACACCGCCTTCCTGGATAGACCCGATGGTCGTCACGGAAGACGTATGCGTAGGGGCGCCGTACGCGCCTTTCTTCTCCGTTTCCAGGAAAGAGACACGGCGTACTGCACCCAGAGACACATCGCCGATGGGCACGATCTTCTCCACGTAACCGTAGCGGCTTTTGAGGAAAGTCCGCGCATCCACGAAGACATAGACGACCTGATCCTCGTTGGTGAGGACCTGCACTTCATTCGAAGGATTCAGGAAATAGATCCGCTGCTCGATGGTAGAGATGTTGATCGGTGAGCGGGCGAAGGAGCCGTCCTTGAACTTCACGATTCCCGACTGATAGCCGGGCATGACGAACTTGATGCTGTCGAGCAGATACTGCTGCAGGTCTTCCCCGCGCTGATGATGAATGACATTCTGCGCGGAAAGCGCGCTGCAGAAGCCCAGAAGGGCCATGACGAGTATAAGGCTTTTTTTCATCCGTTTCTTCTTTTGCCAGCACAAATATAACATTCCCTCCTTTTTTCGAGAAAAAATTGTTCAAAAAATGTTCACTATGTTCAAAAAGTGTGTATTTTTGTATGTTCCCCCGTGAACGTTTTTTTCATAGGAAAAGAGGAATTTGAAACAAGAAATAAAAGCGTAAGTAGGTAGAAACCAATTATAACCTTATATTTTAACTTAAAATTTCATCTATGTTCGTATCCAAAAAACTTGGCCGCATCCTTGCGGTCGTGTGCGCACTGGTCCTCTCAGCAGGATCGATGCTGGCTCAGAACATTACCGTCACCGGCAAGGTGGTCGATAAGGGAAATGAGCCGATCATAGGTGCCTACGTGGTGGTTGTAGGTACAACCGTCGGTACATCTACTGATGCCAACGGTGCATACCGGATCAACGTACCTGCCAACGGTACCCTCAAGTTTACCTGCATCGGCTACAAGGACCAGGAAGTGGCTGTCTCCGGCCGCTCTGTGGTCGACGTCATCATGGCCGACGATGCGGAACTTCTGCAGGAGACCGTCGTGACGGCTCTCGGTATCAAGAAAGAGCGCAAGGCACTGGGTTATTCCGTGACGGAAGTCAAGTCGGAAGAACTGCTCCGCAACAAGCAGACCAACGTCATCAACTCCCTGGCCGGCAAGGTCCCGGGCGTCAACGTGACGCAGGCCGGCGGTGCTGCCGGTGCCGGTTCCTCCATCATCATCCGTGGTGGTAACTCCGCTTCCGAAGGCCGCGACAACCAGCCGCTCTTCGTCGTCGACGGTATCATCTACGATAACTCCACCATCAACGGCGGTAACTCCGGTACCGACGGTGTGACCAAGACGGCCACCACCTTCTCCAACCGCGTGATGGATATCAACCCCGAGGATATCGAGACCATGTCCGTGCTGAAGGGTGCTGCCGCAGCCGCCCTGTACGGTTCCCGCGCAGCCGACGGCGTCGTGGTGATCACCACCAAGAAGGGCGCTACCGACGGCCACGTGAAGGTCAACTTCTCGAGCAAGTATTCCTATGCGACCATCAGCGGTGCCCCTGAGATCCAGAACACCTACGCCCGTGGTTCGTACGATGCCAATGGCATGCTCCAGACCGACCAGGTCATGAGCTCCTGGGGTGAGAAACTCAAGGGCCGCAGCTATGACAACGTCCGCGACTTCTTTAAGGGCGGCAACGTGTTCGACAACAGCATCAGCGTCTCCGGCGGCCACAAGAACGGCTCGTTCTTCCTCTCCGCCTCGAACTTCACCCAGGGCGGTGTCGTCCCCGGTACCTCCTATGTGAAGAACACCGTCCGCTTCAACGGCGAGCAGAAATACGGCATCCTGACCGTGGGCGCCAACGTGGCCTACTCCATCGCCGACACCAAGAAGACCCTGACCACCTCCGGCCTGTATGACGGCGGCGGCAACGGTACGATGACGGCCCTCTACATGTGGCCGCGCAGCGAGAACATGTCGCACTGGTTGAACGACGACGGCACGAAATACCGCATGTTCCCCAACGTCGACCCGTCTGAAGAGATTGAGAACCCGTACTGGATCATCAACCGTAACGTTCTGACCGACAAGAACAAACGTATCACCGGCGCCGTGACCGCCAACCTCGACCTCACCAGCTGGCTGAACGTTTCCTACCGCATGGGTATCGACAGCTACAACAACAACGGCTACACCTATATCGCTCCGGGCGGTAACGTGAAGAGTATCTACCAGAACGGCCGTCTGAGCAAGTCCGACGTCTCCTACGACTACTGGACCTCCAACCTGATGGCCAACGCCCACAAGACCTTCGGCGACTTCGACTTCAACCTCCTCCTCGGTACGACGGCCGAGTCCACCACGCGCGTGAACAACACCCGCTGGGGCTGGGACTTCGTCACCGCAGGTACGATCTCCTTCGGCAACATCATCGACGAGAACAAGAAGTTCACGGAGCGCACCACCCGCAAGCGCCTGGTCGGCGTCTACGGTGAGTTCCGCGCCGCGTACAAGAACATCGCCTACCTGACCGTCACCGGCCGCAACGACTGGTCCTCGACGCTCCCGAAAGCGAACAACTCCTACTTCTATCCTTCCGTGAGCGGTTCGTTCGTGTTCACCGAACTCATGCCCAAGAACAACATACTGACCTTCGGTAAGCTGCGCGCTTCCTGGGCCCGCGTCGGTAAGGATGCAGGTCCGTACGCCACCAACACCTACCTCTGGGATGCACAGGTGGTCAACGGCAACTTCGTCGGTATCGGTAACAGCTGGACCGGCGGTTCCCCGTACCTCGTGCCTGAAATCCAGACCTCCTGGGAAGTCGGTACCGAACTCAAGTTCTTCGGCGGCCGTCTGGGCATCGACTACACCTACTACAACTCAATCACCCGCAACCAGATCGCTGCCCCGCGTCTGGCACAGTCCACGGGTTACATCTTCCTGACCATCAATTCCGGTTCCGTGCAGAACAAGGGTATGGAGCTCATGATCACCGGCACCCCGGTCGAGACCCGCGACTTCTCCTGGGACGTGACCCTCAACCTGTCGGGCAACCGCGGTACGCTGGGTGACTTCGTCGACGGCGTCGACTTCTTCTACGTGACCGACGTGCAGATCGGCGGCGTGAAGGCTGCTTCTATCCCGAACGGCGGCTACTTCCTCGGCCTCACCGGTAACTACTGGCTCCGCGAAACCGAAGCCGTTAAAGAAGGCGACGTGACCAAGCAGGTTGAAAAACCGAACGGCCGTTACGAAATCGACCCGAAGACCGGCCTCTACAAGCTGAAAGGTTCCACCACCAACGTGGTCGGTAACCGTGAGCCGATCATGATCGGCGGTCTGAACAACAACTTCCGCTGGAAGAACCTGAGCCTGTCGTTCCTCCTCGACCTCCGTCTGGGCGGCGACATGTACAACGGCACGCAGTACTTCCTGACCAGCTACGGCCAGTCCATGCGCACCCTGAACCGTGACAAGATCACCTTCTCCGGTGTCGTGAACAACGGTACGGCCGCCGAACCGGTCTGGGAAGAGAAGACCATCACCTACGAGGCAGGACAGACCTACATCATCAATGGTCGTGAATACTCCGGCGCCAACATGATCCAGCAGTACTACAGCAACTACTGCGACAACGCCTACAACTTCATCGAGAAGGTCAACTGGCTGCGCCTCCGCGCCCTCAACCTCTCGTATGACTTCACCAGCCTGATCAAGGGCCAGAACTTCATCAAGGGCCTCACGGCTACCGCAAGCGCCAACAACCTGTTCGTGTGGACCAACTACACGGGTGGTCTCGATCCCGAGGCAGCCGCGACGGGTTCCGGTACCGGCGGTTCCGGTTCCGTGGGCATCGAGTACTGCGGCGTCCCGAGCCAGCGTACTTTCTCCTTCGGTGTAAACCTGACTTTCTAACGGAGCAGCAAACCATTTAATATGAATGTAATTATGAAAAAGATATTCTCTATTGCACTTACACTGGTGATGCTCCTGGGCCTTTCGTCCTGCGCACAATGGCTTGATGTCAATACCGACCCGGACAGCCCGAGCAACAAGAGCGCGACGGTCTACAACCGCCTGCCGTGGATCCAATATTATTATATGTATGCCTGGGGTACCGCCAACACCCGTACCAGCGCCATCACCCAGATGGTGACGACGGCTTCGCGTACCGCGGCCATCGGCCTCCAGGCCAACTGGAACCCTGCACAGGGTATCGCCACGACCGTCTACCAGAACTTCTTCCTGGGTGCTGCCTGCAACATTCCCGACCTGCTCGAGAAAGCCGAGGCTGAAGGCGCCTACCACTACATGGGCGCTGCCCTCGCCCTCAAGTCGATGGGCTTCATCCTGATGGTCGACCTCTACGGCGAGATGCCGTATACCGATGCCGTGGGCGCCAACTACGCTCCGTACTACGACAACGGTGACGACATCTACCATGGCTGCCTCGAGGATCTCGAACAGGCCATCGCGTACTTCAAGATGACCCAGGAGCCCGGCGCAACGCAGCTGTCCGAAGGCGACTGCTGGTGCGACGGCGATCCGAATGCCTGGATCCGCCTGTGCTACGGCCTCAAGGCCCGCTGGCTCAACAACCTCACCAAGACTGGCGAGTTCAACGCCGACGCCGTCCTGGCAGCCCTCGAACAGGGTCCTACCAGCAACTCCCAGAATGTTACCATGCGTCACTACAATGTGGCTACGGCAGGTACCTGCTTCACCGTAGGTGACGCCTACGGTCCGAACACCACCTGGGACTCCTTCGCCTGGGGTAATGCACAGCGCCTGAACCGCTACTACATCAACCTGCTGACCAACTTCAAGGGCACCGGCGTCGAAGACCCGCGCGCCAACAAGCTGATCCCTTCGGGCATGTACAAGGTGACGCTCAACGCCGACGGTTCCATCCGCAGCTACGAGTGGCTCCGTGACCATGGCGTGGACAACCAGAACAAGGATGACCTCATGACCAAGGACCGTGTGACCTTCGGCAACCTGAACAACTACCTGAACCTGGCCAGCGCCGACGTGACGAAGACCTACACCAACTCCAACATCCTGTCGTTCTACAATTCCGTCGACGACTTCCTCTCTGCTGTCCACAAGTACTATTCCGATGACAACGTGACCGTTTCCGTCGGTGGCGACGCCGTGACGATCACCTACCATCCGGGTGCCATGTACGTCAACGACAACAACCCGCTGTATGTCGAGGACATCAAGTACATCAACATGAAGGCTGACGCTCTCTTCGAGACCTACGGCCTGGCAGAGAACGACGAGAACACCTACTACTGCAACGGTGCCCACGGTTCCCGCAGTCCGGCCGGCAAGATCGGCTTCGTGGTCGGTACCGGCGGCTTCTACACCCGTCCGTCTTCGACGTCCTACATCCTGACCTATCCGGAAATGTGCTTCATCAAGGCTGAGATCCTCTTCAACAAGGGTGACAAGTCCGGTGCCTACACCGCCTACATCAACGGTATCAAGGCCCACTTCGACCTGATGAACACCCGCCTGGCCGAATGGCAGGGTGCCGGCTACTGCACCACCGCCAAGGGCTTCGACGTGTCCTTCGCCTATGCTCCGATGCCGCAGGCCGAGATCGACGCCTACATGAAGAGCGCAGCCGTCGTCCAGTCCGCTGGTGCCCTGACGCTCTCCGACATCATGATGCAGAAGTACATCGCCATGGGTCCGGATTGCCAGAAGTACAACGACGTGCGCAAGTACAACTACTTCCGCGACGGTGTCTACACCGAGATGAAGGCCCCGATCTACCGTTCGGCCAACGCCAACGGCTTCAGCTCGAATCCTTCTTCGCAGAACTACTATCCGCGCCGCTGGATGCACTCCACGCACGAGACCAACTACAACTCGAAGAACGTGAATGCCATCTACGACCAGTACAAGGGTTATGTGAACTTCTCCACCGAACTGCCGGCCCTCGCTCCCGAGGTCTGGACCATCCCTGTGTGGTGGGATATGGAGAAGTAGGAAAGTGTTGATTCACTGATTAAAGGAGCTGCCCGCGGGCGGCTCCTTTTTTTGTTGTTTTAAAACTCTTTTGGTTATTTGTAAAATTATTTGCAAATTTGTTAACTAATTGGAAAAATGCGATAGAATAGATAAAAGAAAAAACTGCAACCAAACCATTTTATAACCTAAAATTTCATCTATGTTCGTATCCAAAAAACTTGGCCGCATCCTTGCGGTCGTGTGCGCACTGGTCCTCTCAGCGGGATCGATGCTGGCTCAGAACATTACCGTCACCGGTAAGGTGGTCGATAAGAACAACGAGCCGATCATAGGTGCCTACGTGGTCGTTGTTGGAACGACGAACGGAACCTCGACGAATGTCAACGGTGCCTATTCCATCAACGTACCCGCCAATGGTACACTTCAGTTCACCTGCATCGGCTACAAGACCCAGGAGGTTGCCGTATCCGGCCGCAGGGTTGTCGACATCATCCTGGCAGAGGATGCAGAGTTGCTCGAGAACGCCGTCGTCGTCGGTTTCGGCAAGCAGAAGAAAGCGAACCTGACCGGTGCCGTCGCCTCGATCGACGCATCCCAGCAACTCGAGAGCCGTCCTATCCCTGATATCGGACGTGGTCTCCAGGGTGCGGCTCCGGGCTTGAACGTGCGTATCGGTTCGACCGAGGTCGGTTCCGACGCCATCCTCCGCATCCGCGGCCAGGTCGGTTCCTACAACGGTTCCGCCGCCCCGCTGATCCTGCTCGACAACGTCGAGATCCCTTCGCTGAACTACATCAACCCCGATGACATCGAGTCGATCTCCGTCCTGAAGGACGCCGCCTCCGCCTCCATCTACGGTGCGAAGGCTGCCTTCGGCGTGATCCTGATCAACTCGAAGAAGGGTGCCAAGGAGAAAGAGACCGTGCGGGTCACCTACAACGGCAACGTGTCGTTCCAGAACCTCGTCAACATGGGCGGCATCGCCGATGTCGACGGTCTGCACTACACGGTTGAAGCTGCCGAGCGTCTGGGTACCTACACGCCGGTAGGCGCCTTCTGGCTCATCGACCGCGCCGGCTACAACGCCGCCGTGGCCTGGAAAGAGAAATACGGCAAGACCATCGGCGCCAACGACCCGATGGTGTACGGCCGTGACTGGTATGTCGACGCCTCGAACCGCAAGATCGGTGTCCGTACCTACAACCCGTATGAATACTATGTGAAGAAGAATGCTCCGACGCAGAACCACAACATCTCGATCGCCGGCAGCAAGGGCAAGACCAACTTCAACATCAGCCTCGGCTACCTCGGCCAGAGCGGTATGATGAAAGTCACGGACTACGACTGGTACAAGCGCTACAACGCCAACGTCCGCGTATCCACGCAGATCAACGACTTCGTGAATGTCCACGCCGGCTTGATGTACACCAACTCCACCAAGTCCTGGGCATACGCTACCTCGTCGACCACGGCCGACATCTGGTACTACCTCTACCGCTGGGGGCCCACCTTCCCGCTGGTTGACAAGGACGAGTACGGCAACAATGTCCGTACGGGTGTCTATGAGCTGAAGACCGCCAACCAGGCGACCATCAAGAAGAGCTACGTCAGCGTGAACGCCGGTACGACGATCACCCCGCTCAAGAACTGGAACATCGATATCGACTATACCTACTCCAACAACAACTCGCAGGAGCACGATCCCGGTATCCGCTACTATGCCGGCAATACCTGGAGTGCCGCCGTCAACGTGGACGGCACGACGATGGCCAACAACGAGTGGTATACCTACAACGGCCTGCCGCAGAGCTTTGTCGCCAAGATGCTCCAGCAGCAGGACTATACGTCGAGCTACGACCTGATCTATCAGGATTCCTTCACCTCCACGCGCCAGACCTGGAACGTGACCACCGACTACACGCTCAACATCGCCAACGCGCACAACCTGCGGTTCATGCTCGGTATGAACTCCGTGGACTACAAGTACACGGGCGTCTGGGGCCAGCGCAAGGACCTGCTCGACATCAGCAACCCGCAGTTCGCCCTGGCAACCGGTACGCAGACCTCCGGCGGTGACGCCTCCTGGAGCTCGACCCTCGGTTTCTTCGGCCGTATCAACTACAACTACAAGGAGCGTTACCTCCTGGAGGCCAACCTCCGCTACGACGGTACCTCCAAGTTCCCGAAACACCTGAAATGGCAGTGGTTCCCGTCCTTCTCCGCCGGCTGGCGCGTGACCGAGGAGCCCTGGATGGAAGGCGCCAAGAGCGTGCTCAGCAGCATGAAGCTCCGCGCATCGTGGGGTTCGATCGGCGACCAGTCGGTGGCCAGCTCGCTCTACATCCCGCTGATGAGCCTGCTCACCGACTACTGGCAGCACAGCGGCGTGCGTGACTATGCATTCAGCACCCCGGGCCTCGTGGCTTCCGACATCTCCTGGCAGCGCATCGAGACCCTCGACTTCGGTATCGACTTCTCGCTGTTCAACCAGATCAACGTGACCTTCGACTGGTTCCGCCGTACGACCAAGGACATGATCGTCGGCATGGAGGGTCTGAACTACAACATCGGTGCGACGGCTCCGTCCGGCAACTTCGGCCAGCTGCACACCACCGGTTGGGAACTCTCCGTCAACTACGCCCACATGTTCGACAACGGCTTCAGCCTGAGCGCTACCGCCGCCATCGCCGATGCCAAGACGACCATCGACAAGTATGGTACCGCACAAGGCATCAACGGCTGGTACAACGGCAAGACCTACGGCGAAATCTGGGGCTACCGCGTCGACCGCCTGTTCCAGAACGACGACTTCCTCTGGGAGAACGGCAATCTGGTTCGCGCCAACGACAAATATGGCAAATACCATGTGTACGCATCGGGCAAGAACTACGCTACCCAGGGCAAGATCGCCTCTGGTGAGTTGATCTCCGGTCCTGGCGACGTGAAGTACAAGGACCTCGACGGCAACGGCATCATCGACAACGGTGACCAGCTGATTGGCGTCTACAACGAGGAGAACGACCCGAAGCATCCGGAGCGCTGGGGTCTGCCCCGCCACGGTGACCTCGACGTGATCGGCAACACCACGCCGCGCTACGAGTACAGCTTCCGCGTCGACATGGCCTGGAAGGGCTTCGACTTCTCGATGTTCTGGCAGGGCATCGGCAAGCGCGACATGCTGGGTTCCTCCTGGCTCACTGTCCCGGGCTTCAACATCACGGGTGACGGTGGTTCCGCACAGCGTTTCTGCGAGGACTTCTGGTATGAGACCAAGGACGCCAACGGCAACGTCATCGACGCCAACTACGACGCCTTCTATCCGAAAGCCGCTTCCATGGGCCGCAGCCTGATCTTCAACATGCTGCCGAACGACAAGTACATGCTGAACATGGCCTACCTGCGCCTGAAGAACGTGACCCTCGGTTACACCCTTCCGCAGAAGGTCACCCGCAAGGCGTTCATCGAGAAGCTCCGCTTCTATGTCTCCCTCGAGAACTTCCTGACCTTCGATCACCTGAAGGGTATTCCTATCGACGTCGAGGAAATGGCAGGTTATTCCTACCTCAACTCCAGCAACTACAACCAGAGCTTCGCGGGTATCGG
>JAEEGJ010002848.1_pt1 | contig 76242 bp, 63 predicted proteins | sample 8958761 | NCBI WGS metagenome assembly JAEEGJ01 (sample SAMN16246546, study PRJNA631951) | gut metagenome | biome: gut microbiome; feature: rumen; material: RS-attached | host: Bos | place: Iran: Karaj | collected 2018-10 | reverse complement strand
CGGACTACCTCTATGTGGCCGACACCGTCCCCGACACAGTAACCCCGCCCGACACCACCACAGCGCTTCACCCCGTGGAGGGACTCTCCGACATTGTGGTGTACCCCAATCCCGCAAGGGAGAAGATAACGGTGGAAGGTCTGCCGCAAGGACAGGTGGAATGCACCCTCACCGACACCAAAGGCCGTGTGGCACTGCGCAAAAGCCTCTTCTCCGACGGCAGTGTGGTGATACCTATCAACCGCCGTACCCGCGGCACCTACACGCTGAAAGTGGTGACGCCCAAAGGTAAGGAGTTTGTCAAAAAGGTGATTGTGAGGTAGAGAAGGAGGGGTAAACGCAAGTAAATACTCAGCAACGTTTGTTGACATAAGTTACAAGCGTTGCTGATTTTTCCTATTAGTTATTGCATAGCTCTGCTCCCAATTTGCGCTTGAGCAACTGTTCTTGTGCAATTACTGCTTCATCAGTTGTGTTCTTAGACATTATTACAAGCAACGAAAAAGCGAAATTTTTAGAATAATTTGGATCTTTTGAAACTAATTCCTTTAAAGTTTTGTTGCCACCATGTCCCCCCGTCTTTACATATGTCGTCCAGCGTTGCCAAATGCCTTCTTTCCCATATGCGGAGCCAATATAGAGTTTTTCTGTGTTGGTGTCTCTTATGACATATACTCCATAGACACTAGAAAGCATTCTTTTCCACTCGTCATTGTCTTCATTTATCAATTCAGAAAGTTCGTCAAATGACAAAATAAAATCCATATAGCCAGTAAAAGGTCTTTTACCGAAGCCGGCATTTATCTCAATTACTTCCATTTCGTTTTTGAACCATTGATGCCATGATATGGGGTTATTCCAACGAATTATTACACGCTCTTTTAAGTCTTCGTAGCCAGGGATTTCCTCTAATACATAATAGTAATTGTCTTCAGGAGTTATGCGACGTTTTATTTCGTCCACGGTCATTTCTTGAGCAACTTTATATACCCCAACGAAACGGGCTCTATTAGCTTCTTCGCCAATAAAGACTACGATGTAGTCCACATTATGAAAAACAGGCTTTCCTTGAAAGGCTTGGTATTCCTCGAATTTTGGCCTATTGTATCGGTACATGTCATAAACATCATAACGTGCATCTTTGTGGCGTACAAGTTTGATTTTTGCCTTAGGGTCCAACCCATTGGCTTTTAATAATTCTTGAATTGTAATAATCATAATAAGAAAGTATTTGTTGTTTTTTTAATGTCTCCAATTATATTCCACTTCTAAGCCTTCAAGTACAATGTACTTCAGGTCATCCTGAATGAAGTTTGGTGTCATTGTGGCTTTTTTCAGTTCCTCATCCAACGTGCTTGTTGGAGGGCAGGATGCTCCATAAACTCTTGAAAAGAAGTTGAAATTCCGATTTTTTACCAGCATGTCGTCTTGAAACGTTGGATCCAGACCATAGAAAACCGTCCCTAAGCGTTCGAACTCCGTACACTCCGACATATAAATACAATGGTTGTCAAGGAGAAGGGCATATTCATCTTGAATTACACCGACTGGCAATACAAATGGTGAGCCTTGGAAATAAGCCTTTACAATATCACCTGTATAAATTGGATCACCTAGCTTGTCTGTATAAGGTGTTCGTACACCAGCAAAATGGACTCGGCGTACATATCCACGGTTTGGACATTCATCATGAAACTCGTCTATGAGTATATAGTCCGCATGTTGGTCTTTATATTTATCATCGTTGGAGAATACGTAGAATTCCCATGGACTGTGGAAGAAGAATCCATTTCCGAGTGCGGTGTAGCCAAACTTGCCTTCTTCTTCTACATAACGCAATCCTATACTGGGGATTTTGTTGTCCATCGCCGCTCCTATTTCGTATCTGAACATACTGCTCAGTCTTACAAGTTCATTCTCGTCAATGCCATACGTCGGTATTATTGAATCTTCTTCCTCCTTTCTAAGTTGCATGTCAATATTCCAAAACTCACACCACCACTCAACGGAAAATACAGCGTTCACCACATCCCTCAATTCGTAGAAAAGAGGTGCAACCTGCTTGTCAGTAAAACCAGCTATTCCGCATCCCAATCGTGTGATGAGAAAACGGTTCATCGGATGCTCTTTTACATACTCAACGAATTCTTGAACATATGGCACCATTTCTCTAACGCTCTGAAACTTAGTGGGAATTGCATAGCATTGTCCTTGTGGGCCAACACCTTGTCCATATATTGCCCCGAAATTTCGGCACGCAAAACCTGCCGCTCCTCCACGATGTTTACCTTCCAAGTTGCTACCGAACACAAAGATCTCACAACGAGTAAGTGTTTTTACTCCTTTTTGTGACAATATCCTTCCGTGATAATTTGAAACCATAGTGTTTTGATATTTATTATATTATTTCACTTCTTTTTGTCACCTTATCATTTTTCATTCCGCTTTCAGACGAAGTTTCAATGTGCAAAGATACGACTTTTTGCTCAATAATCGAACCCAAAAACAATTCTTTCAGGCTTGCTCCCATATTCGGAGTCTTTCATGAATAAGTTCTAAAAAGACCAAAGAATTATAAATTTCATTTGCTTTTTTTGCTACCTTTTTCAGGAGCTTTCTCCATGTTGTTGCGTCGTATGCTGATGGTTAGGTGGACTTGATGTTCGGGACTTGTCTCGGGGTTAATCGAACTGATAACGGTGCGGTAGCAGCAGCCCCATTCCATCTCGAGCATTTCGGCCATCTCTTTGTTTTCGCCCCTTGGCAGGTAGCCAATAAGGTAATCCTCTCCGTCTTTTTCGAAAATCACAGCAACGGCATACGGATCGTGCGGGTTGTCAATGTCTCGTTCTAGTCTTACTTCTTTGCCAATACGGAGGTAATCCCATACTAAGTCGGCATCATGATATTGTCTTCCAGCCAGATGGCAGGTCATTTTGTGAAGGTTGTGTGCTTTAATCATTGTTTTAAAAATTTAGTTGTTTTACTTTTAATTTGACAATGCAAAAATACACACCCGCTGTACCATATCGCGGTACAGTATATAATTAATTTATGGCCTCACTATGCATCTCACTGATTTTCTGTGCGATGCTGTCGGGAGAAATTACCTTTACCCAACGGCCGCGCGAGAGGATATGTGCCAAAAAGTCGGTGGTGGGACGCAGTTTTAGCTCGAAATCCACATGGTCGTCAGCTTCGGCAACGAGTTTCTGCGAGGGGTGCAGCGGCAGGTCGCGCAGGGCGTAACGTTCGTTACCGTAGGCTCTTACCACAATGTGTTGCAACGGAATGCGGTCGTCGGTCATCACGCCGAAATATTCAGCAAAGAAAGCTTCGGTGTCGAAGGATGGGGCAACATAGAAAGTCTCGTCGGTAAGCTCCAGCGTGTTGATGCGGTCGAAGCTGAGCACTATGAATCCGTTGTCGGCGAAATGGCAGAGCAGGTACCAGCGGCGGCGGAACAGCTTTATACAGTACGGCTCCACCGTCCACTCGGTGTCGGTGCTGCTGCGGTAGCTGCGGTACGTAAGATGCAGTTTGACGCTGCGTTGCATGGCCTCCACCACCAGTCGCAGGGTTTCGCCCTCGGCGGGGATGCTCTCGAGCAGTATGCGGTCGTGGAGTCCGCGCACCTCGCCTACTATATTACTCACCGTCAATGTGTTGAGCATCCACTGCTGCACGGTGTCGGAGCGGAAAAACTCGTTATCAACTATATAATAACGGTTGTCGGCGTCGCAGGCAATAGTGATGCCGAAAATCTCCTCCACGGCCTCGCGGTGGCGGTTGAAAGTGGTGCGGCTCAGGGGCTTGCCGTCGCTGAGGTCGGTGCGCTGCCAGCGGGCGCTGAGTTCGGAAAGGGAGATACGTCGAGCCCGGCGTATGGTGTCCACCAGCCACACATATTGCTTGAAAAGGAAAGATTTTTTCATAGGTGCAAAGATACACATTCTTTTTGAAATAGGCAAAGCCTCAATGCCGTATTAACGAAAAAAGCCCCTCGGCGGGGGGGTTAAAAGTGGAGCTGGACGGAGCTTATCCCCTGATATTCTATAGCACTGACAATCATTTTTGTCTAAACTCACATCGACCCATAAGGTCTCAGATTTTGATATCCGGTTGTCTCTTTCATATACTGAATTCCATTTCCATTCTCTTTTTCCTGCTCTCCGAGATTCCACCTATCTTGGACACTTTCCGGAGAGTATTGACGGAGGTTCCCGTGAGTTTTCTCACGTTGGCCAGACTGTACCCTTTACGGAGCAGACGGAGTTCCTCTGCATACTGGTTTCTCATCTGCTCGTCCGTCTTCTTATACCCCTTCTTTCGTCCGACGACACCACCACAGGACCGGTAGTGGTTGTAGCCGCTATAATCCGCGACGAGGAGGGACGCATTTTCGCCACCCAGCGGGGCTACGGCGACTTCAAGGATTTTTGGGAGTTCCCTGGAGGAAAGATTGAAGCCGGCGAAAGTGCCGATCAGGCTCTTCGTCGCGAGATATGGGAGGAGCTGCAGACGAGGATTGTTGTCGAGCGTCTGTTCCGGACTGTGGAGTACGATTATCCGCAGTTCCACCTGTCGATGCAATGTTTCCTCTGCCGCATCGAGAGCGGACATCCTGTGCTGCTCGAACACGAGGCTGCGCGGTGGCTTTCCCCTGCCGAGCTCGACAGCGTCGAATGGCTTCCTGCCGACAGGTAGCTGATAAGTGAGTTTGTGAGTGTGAATGAACTATTATAATCTGCCGCTGGTTCGGTGCCCAGTCTGCACAACCCATTCGCCGCTTTCGAAAAAAAAACGCCGCCCGATGGAGCAGCGTTTTTTCTTATTGTCAATTCTAAAATGTCAGACGTGCGCCGCCGGGTCAGGCATACCCATATAGGCATACTCATAAATCATATCGCCGTTAGCCTCACGGGTTGTGCCGCCGGCAGGGGTGAAGCGTACACCGCCCTTGGCGTAGTAGCGGCAGTACTGCATGCGCATGCCGATGGCGTCGTAGCGGCGCTTCAGCTCTTCGCCGGCCATCTCGTACATGTCCCAGAACTCGAGCTGGTCCTCCCACTCGACGTCGAACTCGGCACGCGAGCCGTCAGCGTTGGTGAAGACATAGTGGCTCTCCTTGGGAAACTCGCGGCCCTGATGCACCTCGGGTTCCAGACGCGTCTTGAGGTCGAAGTGGCCGTCGGTCATGAAGACCACTTTGCCGGTCTTGTTGTCCATCAGGCCGAACATAGGCAGCTGCTTGTAGCCGTACTGGCGGGCGGCCACGAAGTCGTAAATATAGATGGTATAGAGGTCGGTGTACATACGGCCCCACAGCCAGTGGTGGTAGAGGGCGAAGTGCATCGTGTTCATCCACTGGTGGTCGTGGTAGCCGAGTCCGCGGACCTCGTGCCACTCGCCATCGTAGAAGAGGCGGCCGCTGACCTGGTTCTTGGGCACGGCGAGGTCGGTGTGGTAGAACTCGTCGTTGTCACCAAAGGCCAGCAGCGAGGTGCCCTGGCGGAAGGGCTCGGTGAGGGCGTCGTAGTGCAGGTCGAGACCCACTCCGTGGACGGGCTCGAAGTGCAGATCGTAGTGCTTGAAGTCACCACGGCACCAGTGGGGACCCACCTTGGTGTCGCATTGTTCGCGGCTGAAGCTGCCCTCGGCGGCGGGGTAGACGATGTCGTCGCGGAACTCCTTGCCCGCGGGGCTCTTGATGTAGATGTTCACATGTGGCGAGTCGACCGGCTTGGTCATGCCGTCCATCGACTTGGGACGGTAGCCGACCATAAACTTGGTGCCGTCGTCCATCGTGCCGTCGAAGTACCACACCTCGCTGCCCACCTCCTCGGTGTGCGTGCGGCGTCCGTCCTCCCAGGTCTCCACCTTTTCGGGGTTGATGCCGAGACGTTTGAAATCTACGGGTTGGTCCATCAGTCGTGCGCGGAGCGTTTTTGTGTTGGTTGTGTTTTCCATTTTTTTTGATGTTTAAATTATATATTTATTATTTGATTCCTTTCAGCAGGCCGGCGGCTTTCATTGCGGTACGTTGGAGGAAGGAGGGCTGCTCGTCGTCGGAGGGTTCGGTGATTTCGCGGTAGAAGCCTTTGTGGCAGTGGTCTACGAAGCTGAACAGTTCCTCGGCCACGCGTTCCGGGGCATCGATTTCCATCAGATGCTTCTCGCCTTGCAGAAAGACGGTACGTGCGCCACGGGTGTTCAGTATGCCGTAGATGTTGCTCTCGTAATAGTCGCGGAAGACGGGGTCTTCGGTGCCGAAGCAGTAGCCAACAGGTACGGTCATATTCTTCAGCGCTTGGTCGCACTCCTCGAGGGTGGGCCAGATGAGTTCGGGCGAGGGAGCGTATTTCTGGAATTCGGGGCTCATGGCATTGGCTCCGATGCTGCGCACCTCGGCTATTTTTTTCGGGATGCCTGTCTTCTGCTTACGCATGGCCATACCCATCATGTGCTCGATGCCCTGGTTGAGGCCGCCGAACCATGTGTTGGAGGTCTGGCCTTTGACGTGTGGCAGCAGGTAGAACGAGGCGAAGCAGTCGAGCATCTCAGGATGCTCCTTGACCATGTACCAGCCGGGAATGGTGCCGTGGCACTTGCCGAAGTGGATAAAACGCTTGATGCCCATCTTCGTGGCGAAGTCGTAGAGGTCCTTGCCCCACTGGCGTGCCCAGTTGGTGGTGCCGTCGGCATTGAGCTCGTCGGTGGGCCCGTCGAAGCGCATCACGAGGGCGTAGACGTGGTAGCGTTTGGCCACCAGCTCCACCACCGGCATAAAGGTGTGGAAGTAGAAAGCCGTGGTGATCAGAATCTCGCTGTTCTCCTTGCCCAGTTCGCAGTAGGTCAGCTCCACGCCGTTGTCCAGTACAAGTCCTTTGGCATCTCCATTGATTTTGTTTGCTTCCATAATTCATTAATTTAAAATGATTAATAAAAAACTTCTTATGCTTTATTTCACAATGCAAAAGTACCACGAATAAATGACCTAAAATCTCGCTATCCAAGGCAAAAATGTCGAAATCCTACGATTTAGATATAATAATATATATTTTTATTCGTTATTATAGCCAAAACGCAATAACTATGGACATACGCAACCTTGATGCGCAGACGGCTCTCAACGAGCTGGTGCGCCATGGGTACCGCCACGCGGGTGACTACGGTATTATGATGAATGCACGTATGCAGGCGAACGGTTTTTTCCGCCAAGGGCAGCCCTATCGTGCCGTTGACGGCCGTGTCGTGGTGGTGCAGCAGGGCAAGATGACGCTGGAGATAGACTTGGAGGAGTACCGTCTGCAGGAGGGCGACATTGCGGTGATGATGCCCGACGCCTTGGTGATGGCCACAGACATCGGTGCTGACAGCGTGGCCAGTGCTGTCATCTTCCGTCGGCTGCCATCGCAGGCCGCTCAGGCGGAGAGTTTCGTGCTGTCGGGCGACGACGTGGCCTACAGCCGTGTGAAGCAATACCTTGCTATGATTTTTGAGCAATTCAACCGCAACACCGTTTTCACTGATATCATTGTCCATTTCTTCGATGCCTTGATTCTCGATATGCTGAGTCTTCACACAGAGGTCATTGCATCTCGTGACGATGGTTTTATGCACCGATTTATACACTTGCTCAGTCAGGATGGTCGCGAGAAGCACCCCATCGACTTCTACGCCGAACGCCTCTGCGTCTCGCCCAACCATCTGAGCACCCTTGTGAGGAGTGAAAGCGGTATGACTGTTCTTCAATGGATAGATAGAGCCCTGGTGCGTGAAGCCAAGGTGCTATTGCATCACACACAGATGCCCATTGCCGAAGTGGCTGATACCCTTGGCTTTTCCACCCCGTCGTCCTTCATTCACTTCTTCAAACATCAGACCGGTACCACACCGCTTCGATACCGAAAGCAATTATTGAGATAAATACCGTAGCTGCAGAGCCAGATGTCACAAGTGCCAGTGGCACGCGTGGAGCGGCCTTGTGTGTGGGCAACCCCGTCAGCCTTTATACGAGAAGGACGGCTATTGTCTTCGCATAATGTGCGAGAGGGGGAACGTATGCTCGCCGCTCCCGACATCACGCTCTTGGTCGAAGAGAACGATTGTTGCCGTGGTGCCTTCGGGTACGTTCAATTTCAATTCTTTGTCCGTTATTTTCACGCTGATGGCGCCCGACGGCGTTGACATCGGCGGCGAAAGCGTGCTGCACGTCAGCAGCTGTGTAGTCAGCGACTACCTGAAGGATATGGAGCAGATGGCACTTATGACAGGACATTCTGCCGATGCCGAGCTTTTGAGGAAGGGTTATCCATACAGAAAGGTGGCCAAGCTCACCAACGTCTCGGAAAGTACAGTGAAACGACTGAAAAAGGAGTTTTGTATATAATTGAAGATAAACGGTCTATATGTGAAAAAAAAGTTGTAATTTTGCAGTGGTCAAAAACTGAGACCATTTTGGAAACAGTAATTTGAACTATAAAGATTATCAGTAAAATACGGAAACGGGGGTCAGTATCCTCCAGCTCCACTTGAAAAAGGAACTTTCCTTAAGGAAAACACTGATAATTAGAAAGGTTGTCGGTGTTTTTTGTTTTTTGCACTGGCCAACTCACAGGACTATGGTTTCACGGGGTGCAGACGGGTTCCCGAATTCAAGGACTTGTAGAAGACGCGGATAGTCATGTAGCTACCCAAACGCGACATCCACAAATTATGGGTTCTTGTGGCTTTCTGTTGTATTCCAGTAATTTATGTCTCATTTGGGATTGTTCGCCGCACTCTGGAGCGAATATGGAACGGGGAAAGGACGGTGATGGAGTGGGGAACGGAGAGAGTTGGGCGGCGGTTGTAGGCAATGGGAGAGTGGCTGAAAAGATTATTTGGAGAAGTTTTTTATTATTGTTAAAAAAGTTGTATTTTTGCCAATTGAGATGTTTGGATGGGATGTGCCGTATGTGTTGATTGGCAGTGGGATAGATTTTGATTGATTGGCATTTAAATGTATAACTATTAATAAACACTTATTAGATGAGAACAAAAATATGTTTTTTTGCACTGGCGGTATGCCTCGGAATGTTGCCGCCCGTGTCGGTGGCGCAGGAAAAGCCTTGCGACCCTATTGCCTACCTGCCGTGGTGGGAGGACTTTCAGGCGTATCCCCACAACACTACGCCGCCTACGGAGCCTTTCTGCTGGCATTTCCAGGGCACTAACGAGCCTTCGATTGGTTCGTATAACATCAATGACGGCTACCTGACCTGCGTGCTCGACCTCTACAGCACGGGCGAGACGTGGGCGGTGCTGCAGAATCCGTTCGACACGTCGTTGACGGTGAACCACCTGCAGGTAACGTTCAGCGCGGGCAAGAGCCGCAACGATGCCGCGCTCAATTCCGACCTGATTATCGGCATCTGCAAGAACCCGACCAACCCTGTGGGCAATTTCACACCGCTGGACACGGTGCTGGCCATCCCGTATTGCTCGCCCGACACGATGGCGCGCTTCACGGTCGACTTTGCCGCCTACAACGACACGGGACGCTACTTCTGCTTCCTGACCAAGCCGTTGCTCTCGAGCGGGGTCAACTTTCTGGCTATCGACAGCATTGTGTTTAATTTCAACGACCACTGCATGGTGCCGCAGGGTTTGAGGGTGGGGCATGTGACCGATGTGTCGGCCGTGTTCCAGTGGGGCCAGTATAGCAGCAACCACATTGATTTCGAGTACAAGCCTGTCGCCGACACGGGTTGGACTTCGGTGGGTGTGACGGGTCAGCAGTATGTCGTGAACAATGTGCTGATGCCCAGCACGCAGTATATGGCGCGCATCCGTCAGGACTGCTCGCTGGCCTCGAACGGCTATTCCGACTGGTCGGACACCATCTATTTCACTACCGACACGGTGCGTTGCCGCATGCCGAGGAACTTGGTGCTTACTGATGTGGGCAACACGTTTGCCACGTTTGGTTGGAATCCCGCCGGCACTGCCACTCAGTGGGAGCTGCATGTGTTCAACAGCACATACAACAGAACGTTTACCGCCTCGGACGACAACTACACGGTGACGGGTTTGAGCCGTGGTACGAACTACCGCGTTGCGGTGCGTTCGATGTGTGATGCCAGCAATGTGTCGGATTGGACCGACACCATTATGATTACTACCAGCAACTGCTACGGAGTCAGCGACGTGACGGCAGAGCCTTCGTATACCGAGGCACGGATTAACTGGTCGATGGGTGCGGACATGAACGAGCATTGGGAAGTGGTATGGGGCAACCCAGGCTTCCACGACGGCTATGAGCTGGGCAGATTGGATGTGGAGGGTGCGCCCAATGTGAATATCACGGGCCTTGACTCCGCCACCAACTATCTTGCCAAGGTGCGTTCGATTTGCGAGGACGGCCGCTACAGCGAATGGGCCACGGTGGCCTTCACCACGCTGAGCGAGAGCAACCATGAGGGCATTGCCGACGTCGAGGACATGGGCGTGGACATCTACCCCAACCCTGCCACTACTACGACCACCATTGTGTTGAAGGGTGTGGAAGGACGTGTGAATGTCGACATTGTCGATGTCAGCGGCCGCATGTTGCGGAGCTTTGTGAAGGACTGCCCGGCCGAGTGCGAGATGGTGATTGACGTGGAGGGGCTGGCGAAGGGCAGCTATGTGGTGCGGTTGTACAACCAGCAGTTTGACACCACAAGGAAATTCAGTGTGCAGTAAACTATTTGTCGGAGTAATCGGAATAACTGGAATAGTCTGATTGGTCGGACAATTAATAAATAAGATTGAGATGAAAAATAATATATCCAAAATACTAATGCTCTTGGGCCTGGTGCTGCCTTTGGCAGTGGGGGCGCAGAGCTATCAGTCGGTTCCCTATTTCACGGGATTTGAGGGCTTGAGCACGGGCCAGCAGCCTACGGGCTGGGTGGCTGTGGAGAGCACTACCACCAGCCTTGCCACCTTCCCCTGTGCCTACAACTGGTCGGGCAATGCCCGCAACGGCAATGTGTACTATGAGTTTGAATTCCAGTCGGGCTCGAGCGTCCGCACGCTGACGGCGGCCACCTGCGAGTTTGCCGACCCCAGCAGCCTGATGGTGGACTTCTACGCCTCTACCGTGTCGTCGTATGCGCCTACGCTGTTTGAGGTGGGCGTGATGGAGGACGACACTACCTTTGTGCCGGTGGACACGGTGGCGCTGACCAACGCGGGCTCGTTCAGCTCGTCGTCGTACTATCACTATCGTGTGTATCTGGTGGACTATACGGGCAACGGCCATCGCATTGCCTTCCGTGCCTATAAGAGCGGCACGGGCCAGATGACCCTTTTCTTGGACGATATGACCATCAGCACGGCACCCACCTGCTCCTATATGCCGGGCACGCCGTCGGCGACGGTCGACTCGAACAGCGCGACGCTGACGTGGGCCAGTGCCACCGTGTCGGCGGGCTATATGATTTATATGAACAACGACAGCAGCTGGCACTACAGCTACACGAACAGCTATACCTTCACGGGCCTGAATGCCAACACGCAGTATAGCGGTTACCTCTATAACAACTGCACGGGCAGCGACACCAGCGAGGCGGTGCCTTTCAGCTTCCGCACCGACTGCGGCACCACCGTATTGCCGTTGGTTGAGAATTTTGATACCTATGGCGGTTCGTTCCCCAGCTGCTGGCGCATCACCGAGCAGAGCGGTAGCTATCCATATCTTTCCACCTCGGCAGGTCACAGCGGATATGGTGTGTATATGTATTCCTATAGCGACAACCTTTCGTTTGCGTCACCACGTATCGTGCAGCCGATTAATACTATAGAAACCAAGTTTTGGGCCAGAGGGTCCAGCACCTATTATACGTTCAATCTGGCAGTGGGCTATGTGACCAACCTCGACTCGGTCAGTAACGGTGCCGTGTGGGTTGACACCATTACCCTTAACACCAACTGGGTGGAATACACTGTTTCGTTTGCCGGGCTTACGGCTACAGACATGGGCTATGTGGTCTATCGCAAACTGGCGGGCGGCTACGGCACCATGTATGTCGACGATATCACCATCCGCGAGGTGAGCAGCTGTGCCGTGCCGCAGGTGATACACACTACCGGCACTGCCTCGGGGCAGATGTCGCTGGCATGGACCGACACGTTAGGATATTCGTGGGAAGTGGTGTACGGCCCCACTGGCATGGATCCCGACACGGTGACGGCCAACACACTTATTGTCAACACCGATACTGTCACGGTGACAGGATTGGACAACAGCACCACCTACGACTTCTATGTGCGGTCGCTCTGCGGGAGCGAAAACAGCTACTGGCAGGGTCCTGTTACCGCACGTCCCAACCTGTATGTGATGAATGCCAACCAGACCGACACGGTGTATATGTGCGGGGGCTCGATTAGCGACGATGGCGGGTTGGACGGCAACTACTCCTACAGCCAGACATCCTATCTGGTGGTCTACCCCTCCGACAACACACAGACGGTGGTCATTTCGGGAAGCTATCACACCTATTCGTCCTCGTCGTCGACGTATGGCGAACTGACCATCTACGCGGGCGTAGGCACCAGTGGTCGTGTGCTGGGCTCGTTCTATGGCAACGACACGCTCCGCGTGGCCTCGAGCGAGGGTGCCGTCACCATCAAGTTCTATTCGGCAGGCTATAGCGACTACTACACTGCCTCGGGCTACCTGCTCAATGTGAGTTGCGAGCCTTTGGCAAGTTGCAATGCTCCCTACAATGTGGAGGTGAGCGACGTGGCGGGTGCTTCCGCCATGGTGAGCTGGGAATATGGTACCTCCTCCACGCCACGGAGCTTCACCGTGACGGTGACCGATACCGCCGCCAACACCAGCACGAGCTACACGGTGGCGGACACTGTGCGCACCTACCAGATTGGCGGCCTGACGCAGACCACCACCTACTACGTAACTGTGGAGGCCAACTGCAGCACCACTGACATCAGCAATCCTGTCGGAGCCTATTTCACCACCAACTGCTATGTGGGTGGCGAACTACAGATAGGCGAAGGCACGGTGGGCCTCACTTCGCATCCCCTCAACTCGTATTATAATTATACCGTCTGTCAGGTGCTCTATAATAGTAGTGAGGTGGCTCCGTTGACCGACACCATTTTCGGCATCAAGCTTTACCAGATGTCGGGTCCCAATGCCACACGCAATGTCACCATCTATCTCGACACCACCAGCGTATCGGCTCTCAATGGCGGTAGCGACTTTGTGGTGATGGACACTTCCAAGATTGTCTACACCGGCACTCCCACCTTCCACGATGGTTGGAACACCTTTACATTTGCCACGCCCTACGTGCGTCCCAACACTACGACTAACTTGGTGCTTACCTTCGACGACAACACCGGCAGCTGGTCGAGCAGCACTAACTGGCAGGGCACAGGCGGACAGAGCGGCAACACTCTCTATGCCTACGGCGACGGTACCAACTACGACCCCACCTCCTCCAGTGTCACCTCGCAGGTCAATACGACTTCGAATCGTCCCAACGTGGTGTTTGTGTCGCCTTGCGGCGATGCCAGCTGTGTGTCGCCAGGAGTGGTGCTCGGAACGGTTACGGCCAACAGTGTGACGCTGAACTGGGTTCCCGGTCTTACCGAGTCGGCTTGGATTGTGGAATATAAACTGGCGAGCGACACCACTTGGACCGTTGCCGTAGCCAACACCACGGCTCAGACCTACACGGTGACGGGCCTTTATGCCAACACTCCCTACAACTTCCGCGTAGGTAGCATCTGTGGCGGTAGCGATATTCCCTACTCATACGTTTCGGCTCGTACCGCCTGCTCGGTGATGAGCCGCAGCTCGCTGCCGCTCACTGAGGACTTTGAGACCTACACTACTGGCGCAGTGCCCAATTGCTGGGGTGCGCCGATGACTGGCACGAGCTATAGTGGCACTTTCCCCTCAGCCTACAATAGTAGCTACAACGCCCATAGCGGCAACATCTATTTTGAGATGGAAAGCAGCTCAGGCCAGACCGAAATATTCACCCTCCCCGCTATCGACACCATCGACGGACTGGAGGTGAGTTTCTATGCCTCAAGTTACAGCTATTATGCTCCTACCGCCTTCGAAATTGGCGTGTGGGAAGGTGACACGGCTTTCTATGTCCTCGACACCATCGATCTCGACTTCTCGGGCTATTATGATTATCATCCCTACCATGTGCGCATCCATTATACTGGAACGGGCAATCAGATAGCCTTCCGTTCTACGGGTAGTAGTGACTACACCATCTTCTTGGACGACTTTAGCGTATATGTTCCCAATCCCTGCGACTCGGTCACCAATATTGTGTTCGACTCCGTCGGCATGTCGCGCATAGCTTTCCATTGGACCGATACCGCCGCCCGTGGCAGCTACACCGTCAAGATTGGCACCAGCAGCAACCCTGCCGCAGCTCTCTATACCGTCACTACAACCAACACGCACTACACCTTCACGGGTCTTTCAGGTCTGACCACCTACTACGTGTGGGTCTACGCCAACTGTGCCAGCGGCATGAGCGACCCCACATCCGCCAGTACTACTACCTTGGGTGCCGACCCGCACTATCTGCCCTACTTCAACGATTTCGAAGACTCCACCAACATCTTCTCCGTCTACCAGCGTTCGGGTTCCAACACTTGGTACACAGGCACTGCCGTCAACCACGGTGGCACCCACGCCATGTATGTCACCAACGACGGTGGCGTGACCAACGCCTACACCAACAGCAACCAGTCCATCTCCTTCGCCATGACGTACTTGCAGATACCCTACGACAGTTCCTATGCCATCAGCTACGACTGGCGTTGCCAGGGTGAGGGCAGCTACGACTTGATGCGTCTGGCTTTGGTTCCCGAGGATTACGACTTCGCCAACTCCTTCACCTCCATCAACCGCTACAGCAATATCCTGCCTACCGGCTGGATAGCTCTCGACGGTGGCAAGCGCAACCTGCGCAACACCTGGCAGAACGACCAGAATTCGGTGCGCCTCACTGCCGGCAACTACTACCTGACCATCGTGTGGATCAACGACGGTGCCATGGGCAGCAATCCTCCTGCCGCCATCGACAACATCCATTTTGCCCTGCTCACATGTCCGGCTCCTGAAAACTTGGTTGCCACCGCCACCTCGTCGCATTCTATCGATGCCCATTGGGATGCTGGTGCCGCCAGTAGCTGGATTGTAGAATACGGTGTCAGCGGATTCGCTCCCGGCTTGGGCACTTTTGCTGGAACCTCTACCAACTCCATCACCCTCACGGGTCTTGCGCCCGTCACCTCCTACGACGTCTATGTCCGTCCCGTCTGTTCGAGCAACGACACTGGCTTCGTGACCCACACCACCTGCGTGACTGGCTGCGACAGCGTCATCAACGACTTCCCCTGGGTGGAGGACTTCGAGAACGGCATCGTCTGCTGGCAGCAGTACCACTCTCGTGGCACCGTGGATTGGACTACCGGCCGTGGCGGCAATGCCTATGGCGGACTCTCGGGTGCTGCCACCGGCGAGTACAACGCCCGCTTCACCTGCAACAGCTACGACGGCTACACCACCTACCTTATCACCCCCATCCTCAACATCCCCACTGAGGACGAGGTGATGATGACCTTCTACCATGCACAGCCCGCCTGGGGTAGCGACCAAGATACTCTTGCCGTCCTCTATCGCACCCACCCCGACTCCGCATGGCACTATGTGGCCTCGTGGAACCATAGCATCCCCACCTGGCAGGTCGACACCGTCATGCTTCCCAATGCCTCCGCCTCCTATCAGGTCGCCTTCATGGCCCATTCAGGCTTCGGCCAGGGTGTGCTGCTTGACAGCATCGTGGTGTACGGCACCGAGTCCTGCACCCGTCCCGCTTTCGCCCATGTCGCCGTGGGGGCTACCTCCATCGCTGCTACCTGGGTAGGCCCTGCCAGCAACTACGAGGTTGCCATCAAGCCCGCCAGCACCAACGTCTGGCCCGCTCCCACGCTGGTCAATGCCCACAGCTACACCTTTGTGGGCCTCGAACCCAACACTACCTATAACTATCGTGTGCGCAGCCTCTGCAACGACACCGCCATCTCTTTCTGGACCACCAGCAACTGTGTCACCGACACGCTCACCTGCTATGTTCCCCAGCAAGTTGTTGTCGACGAGGCAGGCTTCCAGTCTGTCACCCTCTCGTGGCAGACCGATGCCACCGCCCATGCTGTTGCCTACGTGGTGAATGTCTACAACACCTCTTTCAGCGGACACGACACGGTCTACAGCAACCGTGTGACTATCCTGGGACTCAATCCCGGCGTTTCATATAATGTCCGTGTACAGGCCATGTGTTCTGCCACCACCTACAGCGATTGGTCCGAACCCACAACCTTCACCACACCTGTCTGTCTGCCCATTTCTGATGTGCGTGTTAGCGATGTTACCAGCACCACTGCCGTAGTCTCGTGGACTCCCACTGGCGAGGAGACGGTATGGGTTGTCAGCTACGGCTACCGCGGTTTCGACCAAGGTTGGGGCACCAATGCCACCGTCAGCACGCCCACCTACACCATCACCGGTCTGATGCCGGATATGGAATACGATGTCTATGTCCGTGCCGCCTGCACCGACGAGGTCTCCAGCGACTGGACAGGGTCGACTTTCACCACCCTCTCGCACACAGGCATCGTCCCTGTCGACGGCAGTTTCGCCTGCAGCATCTATCCTAACCCCACCACCGATGCCACCACCATCAGCGTGGCAGGGGTGCGTGGTCGACTGCTCATCACCGTTGTGGATATGGCTGGCCGCATTGTGGCCTCCGACGAGCTCTGGTGCAATGGCAATGCCGACTGTGTCAAGCAGATGTCGGTCAGCGGCCTTGCGCAGGGAACCTACTATGTCCACATCGTCGCTGGCGATGTCAACATGGTGCAGAAACTCGTTGTGAATTGAAAAGTGAGATGAGAATTAAAAATTTGGGGGGCGACCGTGTAGCGGCCGCCCCCCTTTTGATATTCAGATGTTCGGATTTACAGATGTCCTATTCAATCAAGAGCACTTCGACCATCCGCAGTTGGGGCAGCTCTTGCAGCCGCCAGTGTAGATAATCTTGCCGCCGCAGTCAGGGCAGGTCTCGCCGGTCTCGGTGCCGTCCTTGATGTAGCGTTTCAAGGCACGTGCCACACCGTTTGACCACGTGGTGATGCTGTCCACGTCGAAATTCAGCTTCCCAATCAGATCCACCACGTTGGGTATCGGCATACCGTGGCGCAGGATGCCGCTGATGAGCTTGGCATAGTTCCAATACTCCTTCTTAAACATGCGGCTCAGTCCCTCCATGGTCACGTGGTAGCCGTCCTGGTCCAAGAATTGGAAGTCGTAGCGGGCGTGCTCGTCGCCCTTCTCCTTCACGCGTATCACCCAGCCTTTCTCGACCCATTTGGGCAGCACGAAGCTCTCCGCCCGTCCGGTGAAAATCTCGTAGGGGCGGTTGTTATACATGCCCACCACTGCTATCCAGTCCTCCTTGTCGTTCTTGAAGCGCACCACCTCGGCCTCCAGTTTCTTGGGGCGTTTGGGAGCCTTGTTCTCGCCAAAGTCATTGCACTTGTCGCCCGTCGATTTCGACACCAGCACTCCGTGCCGCGAGCCGTCGCGATAGATGGTGCAGCCCTTGCAGCCACTCTCCCATGCCGTCTGGTAGATGGTGCTCACCACCTCCTCGGTGGTCTCTTTCGGTATGTTCACGGTGACGCTGATGGAGTGGTCCACCCATTTCTGTATGGCACCCTGCATCTTCACCTTGCTCACCCAGTCGATGTCGGCCGAGGTAGCCTTGTAGTAGGGCGACTGTGCAATCAGGCTGTCCAGCTCCTTGTCGTCCAGGTTGTCAATCTGCTCTTGGCTGTATCCGCGCAGTTTCAGCCAATCCACAAACTTGGGGTGCAGCACGTTGTATTCCTCAAAAAAGTCGCCGTTCTCGTCCTTCACAATCTTGTGTTTCGAGCTGTCCTTGTCGTTGGGGTTAATCTTCTTGCGGCGTTTGTAACTCACCAGAAATACCGGCTCGATGCCCGAGGTGGTCTGGGTGCAGATGCTCACCGTGCCCGTGGGGGCGATGGTCAGTAGGGCAATGTTGCGACGGCCGTTTTGCACCATGTCGGCATACAACTGCGGGTCGGCCTCTGCCAGCCGTTGGATGAAGGGGTTCAGCTTTTCGCGGTTGGCGTCGTAGAGGGGGAATCCGCCGCGCTCTTTGGCCATGAGGACGCTCGAGCGGTAGGCCGAGCAGGCCAGCGTGCGGTGCACGCCCACCGAGAACTCCGTCGCCTCGTCGCTGCCGTAGCGCAGCCCCATGGCGGCCAGCATGTCGCCCTCGGCGGTGATGCCCAGTCCGGTGCGCCGTCCCTCGAGGCACTTCATCTTGATGTTCAGCCACAGGTTGCGCTCCACGCTCTTGATGTCGTCGCCCTCGGGGTCGATCTCAATCTTAGCCAGTATCTTGTTCACCTTCTCCAGCTCCAGGTCAATCAGGTCGTCCATCAGTCGCTGCGCCTTGATGATATGGTCGCGAAACAGGTCGTAGTCAAACTCCGCCTCCTTGGTGAAGGGGTTCTTCACATAGCTGTAGAGGTTCACCGCTATCAGTCGGCAGCTGTCGTAGGGGCACAGCGGAATCTCGCCGCAGGGGTTGGTGCTCACCGTGCGGTAGCCGAAGTCGGCATAGCAGTCCGGCACGCTCTCGCGCAATATCGTGTCCCAAAACAGCACCCCTGGCTCCGCCGAAGCCCATGCGTTGTGGATAATCTTGTTCCACAGGGCGCGGGCGTCAATCTCCTTCTTCACTATCGGGTTTACCGAGTCCACCGGATACTGCTGCACGAAAGGCTTGCCGCTGCGTACGCACTCCATAAACTCGTCCGTCACCTTCACGCTCACGTTGGCCCCCGTAATCTTTCCCTGTTCCAGCTTGGCATCGATAAACTGCTCCGCGTTGGGGTGCTTGATGCTGATGCTCAGCATCAATGCGCCGCGTCGGCCACCCTGTGCCACCTCGCGGGTGGTGTTGCTGTAGCGTTCCATGAAGGGGACGATGCCCGTCGAGGTCAGCGCGCTGTTCTTCACCGGGCTGCCCGAGGGGCGGATGTGCGTCAGGTCGTGGCCCACGCCGCCGCGCCGCTTCATCAGCTGCACCTGCTCCTGGTCAATCTTCATGATGCCGCCATACGAGTCGCTTGCCCCGCTGTTGCCTATCACAAAGCAGTTCGACAGCGACACCACTTGGAAGTCGTTGCCGATACCCGACATGGGGCTGCCCTGCGGGATGACATACTTAAAGTCCTTCAGCAGTCCGTATATCGTCTCCTCCGACATCGGGTTGGGGTAGTTCTGCTCTATGCGGGCAAACTCCGATGCCAGTCGGTGGTGCATCATGTCGGGATTCAGCTCGTAGATCTTGTCATCGTCGCGGAGGGCGTACTTGTTCATCCATACGTTCGCTGCCAGCTCGTCGCCGCCAAAGTATTCCACCGACGACTTCATTATCTCGTCGGGCTGGTACTGGGTGTAGCTCTTCGGCTTAATGTGCTGGTTGTCATCACCAAAGTTCAAAAACATGTCAGACTGCATAACTGCTTTGTTTAAAAAATTGAGTGTTTTAAAGGTTTAAAAGGCTCTAATGTTAAAATGGTGTAATCAATTTAAATGTCACCGACGACACGCCGGCTCAATTACAAATGATTACCCAAATGGGGGCAATAAATTTGAGACTGCTAAATTACACAACAAAATTCTAACCGCAAGAAATGAGTTATCAACACCCCACGTCGAAAATAGCCTAACTATCGGAATGACAAATGCTACTCTGCTAAAAACCTTTTTTACTCCACCACCAGCCGTCTCGAGACGGTGCCACGCTCCGTGTGCACCCTCACCACGTAGCTGCCCGCGGCCCATTGGCTGATGTCCAGCTCGGTGGCGTTGCCCTCCGCCGTCTGCGACAGCACGCTGCGCCCCTGCGCGTCGAACACCTCCACCCCCTTCAGACCGCATTCGCTCAACACCCGCACTCTCTCTTTCGCCGGGTTGGGCAGCACTCGCACCTGCCCGCCAAGGTTGTCGGCCGAGCCGATGCCCTGTGTGGAGTGGAAGAGTGCGGTGAACGCGGTGTCCTGCGTCATCTCTAGCTGTCGCGACAGTGCGGTGTCGCCGTCGTGCCAGCCTACGAAGGCATAGCCCTCGTTAGGCATGGCTACCAGCGTGGCGGTATCGCCGTCGCGGTAGGTGCCGCCACCCCTCACCGTGCCGCCCTCTTCGGGCTCGGCGTTGGAGGCAAGGGTGTAGAATGCTTCCTCAAAATAGGCGGTGAACGCCGTGTCGTGCGTCAGCAGAATGGTTCGTGGGTTGGTTGCGTCGCCGTCGTTCCAGTGCGTGAAGCGGTAGCCCCGCTCCGGCACGGCGGTGATGGTGATATACGACGAGTCGAGATACCACCCCCCTCCCTGCACGCTGCCCATCGCGCTGTCCGCCGTGTGCAGTTCCAGCACACAGCTGGTATCTGGTGCGATGACAAAGAACGGCCCGTAATAGAAGTTCATCGGGCCCGTTCGGCGCCATGGTCCCCTTTCGTAAGTGGCACGAAGTATTTTGTCATGATACCGGGGTAGGGACACGTATTGATCCTCGCGGTCCCAATGACGTCCCATGGCCACATAGGCTGTCGGTTCGTGTGTCCAGGTCCCGTCTTCAAAATAGTTGTTGTAATAAGATCCTGCGATATAGAAGACAGAATCGACAGTAATGGGCTTGTCGAAGTAGACACGGTACAGATAGCAGTATTCGAAACCATACAGGCTGGTATCCTGTTTCTTTGGCAGTTTCAGCACCTGCGGGGTGGCCGTGTCCCATTGTGCCGATGCCAGCCATATCAGTGAGTCGCCCGCCCCTTGGTACAGGGCAATGTATTCCGGCACACGGCCGCTTGGCCAGTGAACAGTTCGTGGATAGCAATCGCTGGACCAGTTGATTGTATGCATCAGGGCAAGGCCTCGCACCTGTAGTGGGCGGGAAGTGTAGTCAGACCAAGCCTCATAGATAGTGGGTGTGTATCCTGCTGGCTCATTGCGATTCAGGCAGCACGGCCCGTTCGTATCCCAAAAGGCAAGTGCAGTGTCGTACCATTCAGAGTAGTACAGCTCGTCCGAGCGGTTGTAGACGGTGTCGTAGGTCTGCCCGCACACTTGGGCAGAAACGAGAAATAATATCAATGATAGAATAATCTTTTTCATGGCGATATGTTTTTTACTGGTCTATATTCGTTGTGCAAATAACCGTCGCATCCTCTAGAACCATCTCCACCTTGGCTTTCTTGGCGAACACTTCTTTATCACTCAAAACAGCAGCCCACTTGCAGTATTCCTCTGTGGGTACTTGTGGGTCCAACATGGTGAAACTATGGTCTCCCCAATTAAGGCAAGTCAGTTCTAGGTGGTCCCAGTAGTTTATTTCGTTCTGGATGCCGTGCCACAACTTATTGGTAGCATCGTTCCCACCGATATAGAGGTATTGGGTCGCAGTGTTGCAGTCTATCGACTGGAGATTGACACCCTGTATTCTCTGAGGGGCATAAGGACTGTACGAACTTGGGGAAGGATGCAGTGTGGCGCTGAGGACGGCTCCTTCGGGGAAATAAAAGTTGTCCGACTGTAGGACGAGGATGGTTCTGTACATGTCGCCCATCCATACCGCCTCTTTAGTATGGCTGAAAATGTATCCGTACATCTTTGCGGCATGCTCCATCGTATGAGCCTCGTTCATCCAGAAAAGGACAGACCCTCCCACGCCGTTAGACTCGGGCGGAAGCCGTTGCGCACAGTTGTAGTATACACAGAACCGGTCGCCGTCCATCGGGCAGAGCCGTATGGCATCCCCCTTATGGTGGCATCCGACACCTGCCCCATAAGACGACACGTCGTATTCATATACGCTTGCCGACGAAGCAGGTGGGACGGTCGTGTTGTAAAATCCGTCGCGTTTGGCCTCGTGCAGGCGGAACAGGTAGTGCGTCGGGTCGGTGTCGCCGTCCAATCCGCCGTCGGCATACTCCAGTTTCGAGGCCACGGTCACATGGTCTTCGGTCAGCACAATGTCGGTCAGGTACTCGTCAGTCTCAGCGCAGGTAGGCTGAACGATATTGAGCATCCAGAATGTGTTGGCCGTCCCCACGGGCTTCTTCAGTTCCAATACACATGTCGAGGTAGGGGGATAATACGAGGAGGCGTATGCCACCGCCATAAGAAACACATCGTAACCGTTCTTGTCGTCGTGATGGGCCACAATCTGCATGATGCTGTCGGTATAGGGTATTTCCATCAGATAGATAGAGTCGACATAAGGGGTGAACAGGGGTAGGATTGGAGGGTCGTCCAATGCTTTATCCCCTCCCTCTGACATGGGGTCAATCGTTGCTGTCGGAAATAAGTTGAAGTATCCGATAAAACCATGTGGCAAATTTTCTGAATCTCTATTGGGAATCTCGATATTCTCGTAAAGTCCGATACCATAAGTGCCACAGAAATAGCATCTGTTCTCGAATATGTACATGTCCTTGATGCTGTAGTCGTAGTCATACATACCCGTAGTGAAAAGGTCTCTCAGATGGCAGGTAATATACTTAGAGATGCCCAACGTTGGCGAATAGAACGAAAATGTATGCTTTCCGTCGCTGGCCGACTTGCTGCATGTCAGCGTCCAACCGAATGGTATGGACCTTGTGATAATCTCATTGCCCATGATGTTGTCGTGACGGACCACACGGCTAAACAGCGATGTCTGCGCCCACAATACCCCTCCATGCATGAGCAGTAAACAGGCAAAGAGAGACAATTTTATTAGATGCTTCATTTTGTTTATGTGTTGTATTTAGGTGGGTTCTATTTATTCACTTTTTGGTCATCCAAACAGACAGAACCCATTAATCTGCCAGACAACCGTTGTTTAACATTCGATTTTCATCAGTCGTTTTCTCGCCTCGGCAGACGAACAAGTTCGTCTAACGAAAACGTTCGGTTTACGAGTGCAAAGATACGATTATTTTTTCATTTGACAATAAATTTTGTAACCATTCACCCTATATAACCCGCGAAAAGGAAAAATGTATCATTTTTCGGCCAATTTTTATGTTTTTTTAACTATTTTTTCTTTGTTTCGTCTGTTGTACGGTCTTTTCCCCATCAATACGCCCTCTTTTGCGCTCGCTCTTTCTGCGGTGCCACGAACGTGCAAAGGTACGCAAATCTCATTACTCCGTTACCGATTCCTACCGATTTGTACCGATTTCTACCGATTGGCGCGCACATGTTCGCTATGATAGCGAATAAGGATTGAGGAAGAGGAGGAGGAATATTGCGGTCTCGAGGGAGTCACATGGGGGCCAGGATGGCATTAATGGGTGTTGAAGCACAATAAATGGCGGGAAATGGCGTTATGGATGTTGGATTTAAAACGTTAAATCTTGTTTAAGGTTTATGCTCTAGTATAAAGTATGACTGGTTTTTGCCAACATTTCCCAATGTCGCGACTCTTCGAGACGCTGAATAGTAGGGGTTTTATAGACTCCACACTGCGGAATGGGAGTTGCTCCCTTCGGTCGCGACCCCACGTTCCTTGTGTGGGGTTATTGAGATTCAGCCTCTTTGAGGCTGCTGGAAAATCAGTCTTTTTATCAAACTAGAGCCAATTTTAAACATTTTGTTAAACATTAAATAGTTACATTATTATTATGAGAGACATTTTACCTAACAATGGAGTTTTTGGCCCGCTGTCGGAGCTGACATTGAGGCCGATGGACGAGTCGTCGTTTGGCGGCGTGATTAGCGCGGAGACGCTGGGTTTCCACCACGGCAAGCATCTGAAGGCTTACTTGGATAACTTGAACAAGCTGCTGTCCGGCTCAGGGCTGGAGGGCAAGCCTATCAGCGAGGTGATACGCCATGCGGATGGCGGCCTGTTTAACAACGCGGGGCAGGTGCTGAACCACGTGATGTATTTCGAGCAGTTCGGCCCGGCGAACCACGAGCCTACGGGCCGCCTGCTGGAGATGATGGAGCGCGACTTCGGCGGGTTGGAGGCGTTTAAGAAGGAGTTTGAGCAGAAGGGGGCGACACTGTTCGGCTCGGGCTGGGTGTGGCTGTCGCTGGATGCCGACGGCCGCCTGGTGATTACGCAGGAGGCGAATGCGGGCAATCCTGTCCGCAGCGGGCTGGTGCCGCTGCTGACGTTCGATGTGTGGGAGCATGCCTATTATCTGGACTACCAGAACCGCCGTGCCGACTATTTGGCCGCCTTGTGGCAGATAGTGGACTGGCAGGTGGTAGAGGAGAGGCTTTAGTTGCGGAGCTCGAAATTGTCGCCTAGGTATTTCTTGCGCACATCGGGGTCGGCGGCCATTTCCTGTGGGGTGCCGTGGTGCAGCACGCGGCCTTCGTAGAGGAGGTAGGCGCGGTCGGTGATGCTGAGGGTTTCGTGGACGTTGTGGTCGGTGATGAGCACGCCGATGTTGCGGTCTTTGAGCTGGGCGACGATTTTCTGGATGTCCTGCACGGCGATGGGGTCGACACCGGCGAAGGGTTCGTCGAGGAGGACGAACTTGGGGTCGGTGGCAAGGGCACGGGCTATCTCGGTGCGGCGGCGTTCGCCACCGGAGAGTTGTATGCCTTTGCTGGTGCGGATGTTGTCGAGTCCGAATTCGCCGATGAGGTCGTCGAGTTTTTGCTGACGCTGCTGCTGGTCGAGGTCGCGACGGAATTCGAGGATGGACATGATGTTGTCCTCGACGGTCATCTGGCGGAAGACGGAGGCTTCCTGTGCGAGGTAGCTGATGCCCTGTTGGGCACGGCTGTACATGGGCATGTTGGTGATTTCGAGGTCGTCGAGGAAGACGCGGCCGGAGAAGGGCTTGATGAGGCCTACAATCATGTAGAAGGTGGTGGTCTTGCCGGCGCCGTTGGGGCCGAGGAGGCCTACGATTTCGCCTTGGCGCACTTCGACGCTGACTTCTTTGACTACGGTGCGCGAGCGATATTTTTTTACTACTTTGTCTGTTCTGAGGAGCATGGAAGTTGAAAATTGAAAAATGAAAGTTGAAAATTGATATTGATTGAAAGTTGAAAGTTGAAAGTCTGTTGCGTTAGCCGAATTTTCAATTTTCAACTTTCAATTTAAATGATTCCTTCGCGGAGGATGTCGTGGAGGTGAAGGACGCCGAGGTAGCGGCCGTCGCGGTCGACGACGATGAGCTGCGTGATGCTGTGGGTGCGCATGAGGTGGAGCGCGTTGACGGCGTATTCTGTGTCGAGGATGCGATGGGGGTTGCGGCTCATGATGTCGGCGGCGCAGAGGTGGTCGACAGAGGGGTTGGCCTTGAGCATGCGCCGGAGGTCGCCGTCGGTGACGATGCCCTGTATCTGTCCGTCGCGGTCGGCCACTACGGTGCATCCGAGGCGGCGAGAGGTCATTTCGAGGATGGTGTCGCGGATGGAGGTGTCGGGTGCGACGAGGGGGCGCTCGTTTTGGCGGTAGAGGTCGCTGACGCGCATGTAGAGTTGTTTGCCCAGGGCTCCGCCGGGGTGGAAGCGCGCGAAGTCGCGGGCGGTGAAGTTGCGGCATTCGATGAGTGCGACGGCGAGGGCGTCGCCCATGACGAGCTGGGCGGTGGTGCTGGAGGTGGGGGCGAGGTTGTTGGGGCAGGCTTCGTGCTGGACGGTGGCGTCGAGGACGATGTCGGCCTGCTGGGCGAGGAAGGAGTCGGTGTTGCCGACGATGGCGATGAGTGGGTTGCCGAAGTTTTTGACGAGGGGTATGAGTACCTTGATTTCTGGGGTGTTGCCGCTCTTGGAGAGGCAGATGACGACATCGCCGGGCTGTATCATGCCGAGGTCGCCGTGGATGGCGTCGGCGGCGTGCATGAAGAGGGCCGGGGTGCCGGTGCTGTTGAAGGTGGAGACGATTTTGGAGGCGATGTTGGCACTTTTGCCAATACCGGTAATTATGACCCTTCCAGAGGCCGAAAAAATGGTTTCGACGGCGTCAGAAAAGCTGTTATTGATGCGTTCGGCGAGGTCTTCTATTGCTTTTTTTTCATTTGCAATAACCTGTTTAGCAATGGCTTGGATGTTGGATGAGGACTTTTGTGTCACTTTTTTTCTGTTATTTGAAGTTTTTTTACTAACTTTGGACTGCAAAATTACGTGTTTTTTTTGAATTATGATGGATTTGCACGCAAAGTTGAAAGAAATATTTGGCTTCGACCAATTCAAGGGTGACCAAGAGGCTATCATTCACAGTCTTTTGGAGGGCAGGGATACGTTTGTGATTATGCCTACGGGAGGCGGAAAATCGCTCTGCTACCAGTTGCCCGCAATGATTTGCAGGGGTACTGCCATCGTGGTTTCGCCCCTGATTGCGCTGATGAAAAACCAGGTGGACGCGGTGCGCTACACCTCGGGGGAGGACTGTGTGGCGCACTTCTTGAATTCGTCGCTTTCGAAGGCGCAGACCAAGGAGGTGAAGGACGACCTGCTGGAGGGGGGGACGAAGCTGCTGTATGTGGCTCCGGAGACGCTGAGCAAGGAGGATACGGTGGAGTTTTTGCGGCAGTTGGAGATTTCGTTTTTTGCCATCGACGAGGCGCACTGCATCTCGGAGTGGGGCCATGACTTCCGTCCCGAGTACCGCCGTCTGCGCGACGCCATAGACCAGATTAACGTCAAGGCCCCCATCCTCACCCTCACCGCGTCGGCCACGCCCAAGGTGCAGCAGGATATTATCAAGAACTTGAGGATGGAGGACGCACGGCTGTTTGTGTCGTCGTTCAACCGGCCTAACCTCTACTACGAGGTGCGCCCCAAGCCCAGCGAGCCGAGAGAGCTGCATAAGGAGATTATCAAGTTTATCCGCGAGAACGAGGGCAAGAGTGGCATCATCTACTGCCTGACGCGCAAGCGGGTGGAGGATTTGGCAGAGCTGCTGGTGCTGAACGGCATCAAGGCACTGCCCTACCATGCGGGACTGGACCACAAGGTGAGGGCCGAGAATCAGGATAAATTTCTGATGGAGGAGGTGGACGTGATTGTGGCGACCATCGCTTTCGGCATGGGTATTGACAAACCCGATGTGCGTTTCGTGATACACCACGACATCCCGAAGAGTCTGGAGGGCTACTATCAGGAGACTGGCCGCGCGGGCCGCGACGGGGGTGAGGGCAAGTGCATAGCCTTCTATTCGGAGCACGACGTGGAGAGGCTGTATAAGTTTTTTACCGACAAGAATATCACTGAGCAGGAGCTGGCCAACCAGCTGGTGCAGGAGGTGGTGAGCTATGCCGAGTCGTCGGTGTGCAGGCGGCTGAACCTGCTGCGCTATTTTGGCGAGGACTATAGGCAGGAGAATTGCGGCTGCTGCGACAACTGCCTGCATCCTAAGCCGCGCGTGCAGGCCAAGGAGGAGATGCAGTATGCACTGGAGACGGTGTTGGCGACGAAGCAGGCCTTCAAGGCGCAGGACATCGTGGACGTGATGCTGGGCAAGAAGAACAGCCATACAAAGGTGTACCGCCAGGACGAGCTGGAGCAGTGGGGCCAGGGCACGGACCACGACGCGCTGTTTTGGAAGGCGGTGCTGCGGCAGGCGGTGTTTGAAAGGCTGCTGGTGAAGGAGATTGAGATGTTTGGGGTGCTGAAACTTACGCCTGCAGGGCATAAGTTTATCAAGAAGCCCTACGATATCATGGTGGCGTGCGACCACGACTATAGCGGCAGCGGCAGCAGCGACGACGACGATATTGAGGCGCAGGGCGGCGGCGGTGCGGCAGCGGGCGACGAGGCGCTGTATACCCAGCTGAAGAGCCTGCTGCGGTCGATAGCGCAGCGCGAGAAGCTGCCCCTGCACGTGATTTTTGAGGACCGCTCGGTGAAGGATATGACCATCCAATATCCCTGCACGGTGGAGGAGTTGAGCCGTTGCACCGGCGTGGGTATTGCCAAGGCGCAGAAGTATGGCGCACCCTTTGTGGAACTGATTAAGAACTATGTGGAAGAAAACGAGATAGAGCGCCCGCAGGATATTGTGGTGCACAGCGCGGCGCGCCGCTCAGAGCATAAAATCTATATCATTCAGGCAATAGACCGCCGCAAGTCGCTGGAGGACATAGCCAAGGGTAAGGGCATGACTCTCGACGAGCTGATGACGGAGATGGAACGTATCATCTCGTCGGGTACGAAACTGAATATAGACTATTATATTGATGAGAACATAGAGGCGGAGCACCAGGAGGTGCTGATGGACTATTGGCGTGAGTCGGAGAGCGGCGACCTGCAGGAGGCCTACGACGAGTTTGAGGACGACGAGGACTATACCGAGGAGGAGATACGGCTGATGAGAATCAAATTCCTGTCGGACTATGGACACTAATGGGGGGGCTATAAATTGGATAATATGGAGTTAAAGTGGGAGTTAAAGTGGACAAATGCTTGGTCGCCAAATGTATTGTCCCTTTTAACTCCCTTTTTAACTCCCTCTTATTACTTCCTTTTATTACTCCCCAATGTTTAATGTATAAAGTTTAATGATTAATGATTGAAATTGGTGTAAAGGGTCATCTGGAGCAGATGGTGACTGACGAGGTGACTGCCGACCGCATCGGCAGCGGATTGGTGAAGGTGTTTGCCACCCCGATGTTGGTGGCGCTGATGGAACAGACTTGCAACGAGAGCGTAACACCGCTGCTCGAGGCGGGTCAGGGCACAGTGGGTACGCATATCGACATTTCGCACTGCGCCGCCACACCAGTGGGGATGCGGGTGTGGTGCGACAGCGAGCTGGTGGAGGTGGACCGCAGGAGACTGGTCTTTGAGGTGAAGGCGTATGACGAGTGCGGCCTGATTGGGGAAGGAAGGCACGAACGGTTCGTTATTGATTCTGAGAAGTTCCAAGCTAAGATTGACGCAAAGAAACTATAGCCGTTTCTCTCTGGGGGATTTGTCTGGTCTGGTGCCATTTGATGAATGATACCATATAATTGCGCGTTATGAAATTTGAGAGACTTCCTTTTAAACAATCGGTATTCCGCTATTTGGCTATAGTGGGAGTGTTTATGGTGGCGTTGGTGGTGCTGAAGGTGGTGGAGTATTTTGCATTGGGGATTGCCGCACAGGATGGTGGTCAGGTGTGGGTGAATGCGCTGGTGTATAATCTTATTGTGGCTTCGTGGATGTCCTTGGGTATAGGAGTGCTCTACTGTCTGATAAGGCTGTTTGCGGAGAAGGTGGCTGTGGCTGTGGTCTCGATATTGTTCGGAGTGCTGCTGCTTTCGGAGATTGGACTGACGCTGTATCAGGCGCATAACGGTTTTCTTTTGGGTAGCGAGTTGGTGGCACGACCGTTTGATGAGGTTCTGTTGGCTGTCAAGGGGGCGATGGGCGTAGTGCTGCCAATGGTGATTATATTGCTGGTGCTGTGTGGCTTTATAGCCATTGCGAAATGGAGGGCAGGGCATCCCACACGTGCGACATGGATGGTGGCAGTGATGATGGCGCTGCTGATACTGCTGTCGCTGATATTTAAGATGTCGCATCTGGTAGTGAAACAGTTTTCGGACTATATTCTCAACAAGACCCACTATTTGGTGACGGATTGTATCGATTATTACCAATATTACCAACACCTAGCAATGACAACGGTCGACTATGACGAAGCGATGGTGACGGAGCTGCTTGCCACCCATCCCGAATGGGGCGTTCCGCTGGATATGCAGTATCCGTTGGAACGACAGACAATGGCGGACACTTTTCTATCTCCCTATTTCGAAAAATTGAAAGGGGAGGCAAAACGTCCACATGTGGTGATACTGCTGATGGAGTCACTGGGTGCGGAGCTGATGGGGTCGGGAGCAGTGCCATTTGTCGACTCGTTGGCTGCCACGGGACTTTATTGGCGAAACTGCCTATCTACCACCACGCGCAGCTATGGTGCAGTGCCGGCCATCACAGGGTCGGTGGGAGGTCCGAAAAGCTTCCAATTTGGCATCATGCCCGACCATAACAGCCTTTTCTCGCTGCTGGGAGAGGGGGGGTACAATACCCGCGCCTATTATACGGGGGACTTTAATTTCGACTGTATCTACGAATATCTGGTGGCCCAGCGAACGAATTATTTTTCTCCTATTTATGAGGAATTTCAAGCCAACCTTTCGAAGCCTTCGACCAACTGGTGGGGGTATGAGGACGACACGCTTTTCAACTATACGCTGAGGAATTTGAGGATTTTCGCAACGCAGGAGCCTTCGACCCCTTATCTGGCGTTAGTGACCACCATGTCGATGCACGAAGAAATAGCTCTGGCCGACAAAGAGCAGCAGAAGAGGTATGAGCAAAAAGCGGAGCGAGTGAGGCGTAGGGGGACGAACGACCATTTGGCATCGCTTTATCCGGCCTGTCTGTTTGCTGACGATTGTTTGAGAAAGTTTATGCACGAGTACCGCAGCCTCCCGGGGTTTGAGAATACCATCTTCATTATCACTGGAGACCATGCCACAGGACGTACACATGGCGACGAGCTGTCATTCCATCATGTGCCGTTGATTATTTGGTCGCCACTGATTAAGAGTGCCAAGCGGTTTGACCATATTGTGACGCACAATGATGTGGCACCAGGACTTTATGGTCTTCTTGTTTCAAAATATGGGGTAAAGGCTCACGAAACAGTACACTGGTTGGGTGACGGATTGGGACCAACACCCAAGACGATGCTTGTGATCAACTATGTTCATACGATTCATGATATCGTTTTCCACAACCATTACTATGAATCGGGGGATAATTTCACGCCCGAGAAGCTCTATTCGTTTGGGGAGGATATGGTGCTGAAGCCTTGCGAGGATGAGGCAATGCTTGACTCGTGTAGAAGACAGCTGGCGTTGATGAAATATCTTTATTCCTATACCTACCTCTCGAATCGCCTGACAGACCATCCTGTGGGGACGCGGAGATACAGAGTGGAGGAACGTTTTCAGGCGGATGAGGTGGAATGCGTGTCACCTGGTAATTTTTCTAGTGAATCATCCTCCCCTGATTGCACGATTTTCTTTAACACACCATTGAAAGGCAGCGAAGGGTATAGCACTGTGCGCCTCACGATGGAGGCGGATGCCACGGTGAAGGGGGATTTGGGTTTTGAGCAATACCCTGACATCTATGTCATTTTAAGGGGGAAGACGGAACAATTTTATTTCAATAAGTTGTGTAAATGCTACACGAAGGGGCAGCATGTGTTTGTTTCGAAAGAATTTGCGCTGAATGGGAGAGGGAACGACAGTTTGCAGGTGTCGATGATACTACCCCATACTGATGAGGATTGGCCGAAAGGGAGTGGGGTTTCGCTCTCAAATATTTGGTTTACTATTGAGTATGGGAAGTAAGATGAGGCTTGACAGGTGATTGTTTTGTTTGATTGATGTTTTTTTACCTATGTATAAAATTATATTTTCATTGATGATGGCGACGGTGCTGCTGGCGGGTTGTACTGTCGAGCCGCCGAAGCCATACGGCCCCTGTCCGTCAGAGGCGCAGCTGCGTTGGCAGAGGATGGAGACGAACATGATGTGTCATTTCGGACCCAACACTTTCTCGGGTCGGGAATGGGGCGACGGCACCGAACAGGAGGATATGTTCAATCCCACGCAGTTGGATTGTGGCCAGTGGGCTGCGGTGGCGAAGACTGCCGGCATGAAGGGCATCATCGTCACCGCCAAGCACCACGACGGTTTCTGCCTTTGGCCCAACCCCGTCAGTGACCACACGGTGAGTCAGAGCAGCTGGCGTGACGGCAAGGGCGATGTGCTGCGTGAGTTGTCGGATGCCTGTCGGCTCGAAGGCATCAAGTTCGGCATCTATATTTCTCCATGGGATCGCAATGCCCCCACCTACGGTGCGCCTGAATATAACGAGACTTTCCGTCTCACACTAGAGAATGCCTTAACGCAGTATGACGACATCTTTGAGCAGTGGTTCGACGGTGCCAATGGCGAGGGACCCAACGGCCGGCGGCAGGTGTACGACTGGCCGCTGTTTAACAACACCGTGGCACGGCTGCAACCGCAGGCGGTCATCTTCAGCGACGTGGGACCGGGCTGTCGTTGGATGGGCAACGAGGGAGGCCGCTGTGGCGAGACCTGTTGGTCGCGGCTCACTACCGAGGGCTTCGAGCCGGGCAAATCGCCAAGTTTGGCACTTCTGAATGAAGGCGACCCCGACGGCAAGAGTTGGCTGCCTGCGGAGACGGATGTGTCCATCCGTCCAGGGTGGTTCTACCATGCCGACGAGCATCCGAAGAGCCTTCAGGAGCTGCTAGGCATCTATTATACCAGCGTGGGACGCAATTCACTGCTGCTGCTGAATGTGCCACCCGACACGCGAGGACTGATACCTGCCGAAGACTCGCTGCGGTTGGTGGAGTTCTGCACTGCCATCGACAGCATCTTCGGCCACGACCTGGCTGGCGATGCCCATGTCGAAGCGTCCAACGTCAGAGGTGAGGGATATGATGCCTCCCATATCGTCGACACACACTATCACAGCTATTGGGCGACACGCGACATATACCTGACGCCCACGGTTACCCTTAGATTCGACCATCCCGTCACCTTCAACCGCATCATGCTGCAAGAGTATATCCCGCTAGGGCAGAGGGTGGCACGCTTTGAGGTGGAAGTGTTGCAGGAGGGGCGTTGGCAGAAACTATGCAAAGCTACCACCATCGGATATAAACGCATCCTCCTCACCAACGGGACGACCACTACGGCGGTGCGCATACGCTTCACGCGTTGCAGAGCCTGTCCCATAATCAATCGCATTGCGCTGTTTCAAGACAATATATATTTGAATAAAGAATGAATCGTCAGTTCATAGGACATTTGGCCAGCTTCGGGGCCTACGCCATTTTCGGACTCAATATAGTCTTTTGCAAGGATATAGCCAATCAAGGTGAGTTGTCGCCCATCTTCCTCTTCACCCTCCGTGCCTTCTGTGCCGGAATTCTCTTCTGGGTGTTGGGGATTTTCACCCGTAAGGAAAACGTGCCGCCTGCCGACCTGTTGCGCATGGCCGGAGCCGCCCTACTGGGATTGGTCATCCCGCAGATGACTTTCCTCACCGCCATCACCATGACTGCTCCCATCGACCTGTCGGTGGTGCAGTCGATGACACCCATTATGACCATGTTTGTCGCGGCCATCTTTCTTAAGGAGCCTATCACCTGGAAAAAGGCTGGGGGTGTGGCGCTCAGTTTTGCCGGTGTGCTGTGGCTGATATTCCAGTCCACCCATGCCGCAGGTCCTGTGCAGACACGCCCGCTGGGCATCATCCTCACCATCACCAACGCCCTCTGCTTTGCCCTCTATTTGGGGATATGCCGTCCGGTGATACAACGCTACAGTGTGGTGACGCTGATGAAGTGGATGTTCCTCTTTTCCTTTGTCGTGTCGCTGCCCTTTTCGGCAGGACAGGTGGTCGCGCTAGACTATGCCGCCGTGCCCGCAAAGGTGTGGTGGGAGGTGGGCTACCTGGTGGTATTCGCCACATTCGTTGCCTATTTCCTTATCCCGTTGGGGCAGCAGCGCATTCGTCCCACGTTGGTGAGCATGTATGGCTACCTGCAGCCCATCATCGCATCGGCGGTGGGCATTGCCGTAGGCATGGACAGCCTTACCTGGATGAAGCTTCTTGCCGCATTGGCAGTGTTTGCCGGTGTTGCCATAGTCAATCGCAGTCGTGCGCGAGTGCAATAGATGAAAAAGAGCCACAAAAAATGCCATCGAGCCGACCCCCAAAAATGAAAAAAATGAGGTCCCTTAAGCCCAATTTTCAATTCTCATTTTTCAATTCTCAATTAAAAAATGTATTGACAATCAATGGGAAGAAATTTTTTTGCAAAAAAAAGTTTGTCAATTCAAAAAAAGGTTGTACTTTTGCACCCGCTTTCGAGAAGAAATCAGGGGTATTAGCTCAGGTGGCTAGAGCGTTTGACTGGCAGTCAAAAGGTCATCGGTTCGACTCCGATATACTCCACAAAATAGAGCGAGGTTTGAACGCCTCGCTTTTTTTTGTATAAACAACTCTCAACATGAAGAAGATTATAATGACGGTCGTAGCCGCCGTAATGGTTGCAATGAGTGCGCAGGCACAGATACCTGCCGAAGTGAAGGAGGTGATGGACAAATGCCGCAAGGCAATGAACCCCTCTGCCGGCATACAGTACAACATGGATATAAGGACCAAAATGGGTCCTATAACCCTCTTATCCATGAACGTCACGGCTGGTATCAAGGGGGGCAAAAGTAAGCGTGTCTCCACTTCGAAGTCTTTGGGTATTGAAATTAAGTCAGAATCTGGTTTCGACGGCACCCAGGAGTGGAAGGCGGAAGAGGATACGGTCATTATCACCAAGACCTCTCGCCAGAAGAAGGACGGACAAGACCTCAATCTAAATTGGGACAATTTGTATCGTAAGGCCAAGATGAAGCTCAAGGGCGACAACTATATCATTGAATTTTCCGACCCTATCGACAAAGAACTTACCGAGGCTAAAAAGATGACAGTCATAATAGCCAAAAAAGACTACCACTTCTGCGAGTTGAGCAGCAAGGTGGGGAGCGCAAAGATGGTTATAACCATCTCGAACATCAAGATTGGCTTGAACGACGACTATTTCAAACTCGACCTCAGCAAGTATCCCAACGCGGTGGTTATCCGGAAGTAGCGGTACTTCCGTTTAGCGATTAATACTGTCTCACAAAGTCCTTGAGGAGTCGGAAGATAGGCTCGTAGGTGTCGAAAATGGCGTTCTCGTATGTGTCGTGGATGGTGTGGTAGTATTTAAACGCTTCGCCCTCCTCGTTCTCAAAGAAGATGCAGGGCACATGGCGTAGGGCGAAAGGATAGTGGTCGCTGTTGCCTGCCAACTTGCCGCGATTCAAGACTTTGAAATAGTGCTTCTTGTTGTTGATTTGCTCGAAGAGGCCGTATCCTCGCATTCCCTCATCGCTTACTTCGCAGTATTGCACTGGGTTGTTGTCGCCTATCATGTCGATGTTGAACAGGTATTTGATTTGCTCCAGCGGCACTGTGGGATGTTCGGCATACCACTCTGATCCGCGGAGGTTGGCATCCTCGCCCGAGAAGGCAATGAAATACATATCGTAGTCGGGTCGATGCTTGGCATAATAGGCGGCCAGTGTAACGATAGCAGCGGTGCCTGATGCGTTGTCGTTGGCACCGGCATAATAGACATTCTCACCAAGGTTGCCCAGATGGTCATAGTGGGCGGTGAAGAGGTAGCAGCTGTCGTGTCTGCGACCTTCGACTTTGGCGATGACGTTGAAGCATTCGTAGTTTTCTAGGAATTTATTGTCGATATGGGCGGTGATACTTTTCGCGTCCTTTGGAAAGCGGTAGGGAACCCAAATGATGGGCTTGTCGACCACCCTCTCGCCGTAGGCCTTGTAGAATTTGAGAGGCTCCTCCCATGTGAAGAGCAGGCCCGCGTTTGGGGCACCGCCATTAGTTTGTAGACGTTTGAAGTCGGCACCGTGCTTGTAGCTGAACCAGAAGTCGCAGACCACAAAGCAGTTTTTGTTCTCAGGCAGCGCAAGGTCGCGGAAAATCTTTTCGGAATCGTATTCTGCCGTGTCGATATAGTAAAGCGGGAAGGTCCCATCCACCCCCGGAGAGAACTCTCGCATTGTGAAGTCTGCGCCCGGGGAAAGTCGTTTTCCGTCTACAGACAGTTCCATACGACCTGGGAAGGTGTTGATGTCCAGTCTGAACGGCTGTACTGCTACCTCATCAGCTCCAACTCGATTGAACTCCTCCTGAAGGAATTGGCCTGCCTTGTTAGCCCCGTCAAAGGCATAGCCACGGCCTTGATATTTGGCGGAACTCAGCTCTTTGACAATACGTTTGTACAAAGTCATGTCCTGTGCGTTCATCTGCATGCTGGTCAGGACAAGCAGGATAATCATTATTTTCTTCATATTGTTATTCATAATGTGTTTATTGTTCTCTGTAAAACCTCTAGAAAGTGTGCGGCATGGCCACCGTCCATCTGCACATGGTGGAACTGGAAGGATATGGGCAGGATTGTCTTGAACCATCCTTTACGATATTTGCCCCACATCACCATAGGATTGCAGAATTGGTCGGTATATTGGTTGACGATGCTGTCGAGTGTTGTTGCCACCATCGCTGAGGTCCCTATCACCATGGCATCGTCGTTGTCGATGCTTTGGCATGAGGTGGCAACCTTTTTTGTCAGGGAGGTGTAGTCGGTGTTGAATTGTGTAAGGCTGTCGGAGTATGAGATGTCGCACGAACTGATGCCGCCATTTTGGTTGGGCACGATTACATTGACTGCAAGGCGGTCATAACGGAACAGCCTGCCATATTGGGGCAGGCTGTAGAATTCCTCTATCTGACTGGCGGCCTTGCCGATGCACCAGCAAAGAAGCATGTTGAATTTTAGTTTTCTTCGTCTGCTGGCACGGAGAATATGAGTCACATCGATGGTCTTGGTGAGCGTCACCATCGGCATGGGCGAACGCATCCAGAGGTTGAAAGCTTGCGCTCGACTAGTCTCTTGAGGGTTGATTTCTTTTTTCATGTTGGTATGGTTAAATGTGAATGGGCAACTGTGTTGTTTCTATGGATATTGTCAATTCACAAAAAACAAATCCATAATATGTCATTCAGCATGGCAGCTGACCTGGCAGGCGGAGTTTCTGTTTTGGAGGGAATGTGGTCTCGTATGTCTCAAAGGCCGTGGGGTTTTCGTCCGCCACAAAGTAGCCCTTGGGTGGGGTATAGGTGGCCTCGGTGATGCCGTGGTCTCGCAACCAGTTGGGGATGAGTTCTTGGGCGAGAAAGTAGGGCACCTCGGCATCGCGTGGCTCGGCATGGTAGTGGATGCCGAGTTGGCTGGCAAGCCCGAATCCGGCATGGCGGTAGAAGTCGATGTTGCCCTCCATGCAGAGAAATCCGACACCCAGTTCGCGGGCCTTCACAAGTGCATAGTTCAATAGTTGCAGGCCGTAGCCTTTGCGTTTGTAGTCGGGGTGGATGCTGATAGGGCCGAATGTCCATGATGGCACACGCTTGCCGTCGTCCAACACCAGTTCCGCTTTCGAAAACATGATGTGGCCGATAATGCGGCCACCCTCTTCCATCACATAGTCCAGTTCGGGAATGAAGTCGGGGTTGTGGCGATATTGGTTGAGCACATAGTGCTCTGTGCATCCGGGGCGGTAGACGTTCCAAAATGCCTCGCGTGTGAGGGTCTCCACCTCGCGGTAATCCTTTGGTTGTTCCTGTCTGATGGTCATTGTACAGTGGTTTGAAATCGGCTGCAAAATTACACAAAACATTCCATTCGGGCAAGATTGTTTTCCCGCTTCGACAAAAAAAATTGTTTTTTTGTATTCTGTTTGTGAAAAAAGTCGTATCTTTGCACCGCGTTTCAGCAATGGGGTATTAGCTCATTTGGTAGAGCATTTGGTTCGCAATCAAAAGGTAACGGGTTCGACTCCCGTATACTCCACTTGAAATAAAATTGAAAATTGAAAGTTGGAAATTGAAAGTTAGGCTACCGCATTCGGATAACTTTCAATTTTCAACTTTCAGTTTTCAAACATTGATAAATCACATATATGAAGATTGCACTTTTAGGATATGGTAAAATGGGCAAGGCCATCGAGGCTTTGGCCGACGAACGCGGTCACGAGGTGGTTGTGACCATCGACGACGAGGACGATTGGATGGACAAACTCGACGACCTGCGCGACTGCGATGTCGCCATCGAGTTCTCCACCCCCGCCACCGTGGTGGGCAACATCATGCGTTGCTTCGACATGGACATTCCCGTTGTGGTGGGCACCACTGGCTGGTACGACCAGTTGGAGAGCGTGGTGCACGACTGCCAGCAACGTGGGCAGTTGCTCTTTGTCGCCTCCAATTTCAGCATCGGCATGAACATCATGTTCGAGCTTAACCGCCGTCTGGCGCAGCTGATGAACGGCTACGAGGAGTATGAGGTGGGCATTGCCGAGACCCATCACATCCACAAGCTCGATGCCCCCAGTGGCACTGCCATCACCTTGGCAAACGACATCATCGAAGAGCTTGACCGCAAGGAGGAGTGGCAGCTGTTCAAGACCATCACCGAACAAGGCACTACTGTAGCCCATCGCCGCTTGAAGAAGGACGTGCTGCCCATCACTGCCATCCGCGAAGGCGAGGTGCCCGGCATCCACGAGGTGGTCTACGACAGCGACATCGACACCATCACCCTGCGCCACTCCGCCAAGAGCCGCAAAGGCCTCGCCCTCGGTGCCCTGCTGGCCGCCGAATACATCCAAGACCGCAAGGGCTACTTTACAATGAAAGACCTGCTGGAAATTGAAAGGTGAAAATTGAAAATTGAAATTAGTGGGGCATAAATTGTCCGCCCCCGCGAGGTTTCAATTTTCACCTTTCAATTTTCAATTTTGAATATATGTCTCATAAGTCCCATCTCCTGCTCTACATTCTCTTCACCCTGCTGCTGTTGGGTGCTATGCTGGGGTGCTCGATGTTGGGTGCCGTGCGTTTCGAGTGGCACGAGATGTGGCAGTCGCCTATCTTTCTCAACCTCCGCCTGCCGCGCATAGTCCTTTCGGTGCTGGTGGGTGCCGCCCTCTCGGTGTGCGGTGCCGCCTACCAGTCCATCTTTCGCAACCCATTGACCGACCCCTACGTGCTGGGCATCTCGTCTGGGGCCTCGCTCGGTGCTGCCATCGCCATACTGCTGGGATTGGAGGCTTATCTGTTGGGCATCGGGGCCTGCGCTCTTGCCACGGGAATCCTCACCATCGTCATCATCTACCGCATCGCCTCCATCGGCAACCGTATGCATACCACTACCTTGCTGCTCACCGGCGTCTGCCTCACCTTCCTCATATCTGCCGTCATCTCCTTCCTCATGGTGCTTCATCAGGACAAGATGGACAGCATCATCTTCTGGACCATGGGCAGTTTCTCCTCTGCCACTTGGCCCGATGTGGCAATCGTGGCACCCATCGTGCTTGTCGGCATAGGCGTGGTGCTTTTCTATCTCCGCGACCTCAACCTCCTGCTTGCTGGCAGCGAGACCGCCAAAAGCCTTGGCGTGGAGGTAGAGAAGGTCAAAAAAGTCCTCCTCCTCGTCACCACCCTCATGGTCGCCTTCTGCGTCTCCACCTGCGGCGTGATAGGTTTTGTCGGGCTGGTGGTACCCCACTGCATCCGCCTCGTCTGTGGCCCCGACAACCGGCGCATCGTGCCCTATTCCATCCTCTTCGGCGGCCTCTTCCTGCTGCTCTGCGACACCCTCGCGCGCATCCTCCTGCCGCCAGCCGAGCTGCCCGTGGGCAGCCTCACTGCCTTGGTGGGTGCCCCGTTGTTCATCTACCTACTCTATCGAAACAAGAAAGCCTACTGAGTAAGGGATGCCCTGCGGGCAGAAATTGAACAAAATATAAAAGAAAATCATACAAAATATTTTTAAACGTACAACAATGAACTTGGATGACGCAAAAAGGCTACAAGAGCTGTGTACACGCCATGAAATTGTCAAGAAGGTTCTTGATAATTGGAGAAGCGATGCATCTATGAGCCTAACGATAATGTGTTTAGGAAATATGCTTGATGTTAAAAAAGATTTAGGTATACCATTTGCACATCCAGCAATAGGTGATAATGAGTTAGCTCAAGATATTGAGGCTGCTCTTGAGGCACAAGTGCAACGATTAGAAAACCAAATAGCTTCATATTAAGTAAGAATATTAATAAGAAAAGAATGAATGCCATAGAGGAATACAACATGCGTTATGCCTTTTTTCATGAGATAACAGGCGTGGCCATGACGGTTCATAACAAATACCATTCAGGGCTGCTTGAATCAGCATACGAGGCTGCTTTGAAGTATCTATTGGAATTAAAGGGCTATTCTGTCGAACGACAAGTATTTTTACCTATATATTGGGATGAAGTCAAACTTGACCAGACATATAGGATGGATTTGGTCATTGACGGTGAGATAATAGTGGAACTAAAGGCTATAGCGTATGTGGATAAGGCACATCGCAGGCAATTATGGAATTATTTAAACCTGACACACATGCCATACGGGATGATAATTAATTTCGGAGCTGAGAGCCTCTATTCAGAGTGGTATCAGAGAGACAGTGCTAGTGGTGAGATAGAAAGGATAAAACTCATATGAATGCATTTGAATACAGTGTAGATGAAATAAGATGATGATTATCAAATAATTTTTTTCGATTTTGTTTAATTTCTCGCCGCAGGCGACCCCAAAAAGAACACGACATTGATTGCATTACAAAATATTTCTTATGCCTTTGGAAAGAAAAAGGTGTTGGAAGGAGTCGACACTCGTTTTGGGGATGGCGACTTCTACGCCATTATGGGTGCCAACGGTTGCGGCAAGACCACCCTCCTGCGTCTCATTGGTGGACTGCTCACGCCACAAGAGGGAGAGGTATGTCTGGATGGCAAGAACGTACTCCATCATACAGCCCGCCAATTGGCGCAGCGCATGGCTTTCGTCCGCCAGCACCCGCACACCGACTTCGAATTTTCTGCCTTCGAGACTGTTCTCATGGGACGCAATCCCTACCAGCACCGCCTGCAAAACGAGTCCGAAGCCGACTGGAAGATAGTCGAGCAGTGCCTACGTGAGACTAACACCTGGCACCTCCGCTTTGCCAAACCCAACGAGATGAGCGGCGGCGAGCTGCAGCGAGTCATGATAGCCCGTGCGTTGGCGCAGCAGACCCCCATCCTGCTCCTCGACGAACCAGTCTCCAACCTCGACATCGCCCACCAGTTCGAGATACTCGAACTTCTGCGTCGCATCAACCGCGAGCAGCACAAGACCATCCTCCTCGTCATCCACGACCTCAACATGGCGTGGCAATACTGCGACCGCCTGCTGCTACTCCACCAAGGCGGCATACTCTATCAGGGTCCCACCCGCGAAGGCCTCACCCCGCAGAACATCTCCACCGTATTCGGAGTCACCGCCACTCTCACTGGCGACAATATCCACCTCAGTCCTCGTCATTAGTCGTGAAGCGCATATTGTTGTGTATCGTATTATGCTTTGCCTACTTGTCGGCCTATGCCACAGGGCAGGAGAGCGATGTAATATATTATCGCGGTCAGCAGTGGCGGCTCTTGGCCAGACCTGCCGATGCCGATTCGTCATTGTCTGCCGCACTATATAAGAACCTACCCAGCGACAGGTGCCAGTCGACTGCCAATTGGGGTGGATATGTCGGCTATTGGAGTGTTCGCGGAGGCATACTTGTGCTTGACAGCATCAGGGTGGGGCTGGTAAAAGATGGCGAATGTGTGGATACCACACTGCCCGATTCTTTCATCCAGCAGGTATTCAAAGCCTACGAAGACAAAGGGGTTGTCATGGCACGCTGGTACTCGGGCACACTGCGGCTGGCTCGTGGAAAGATGATTCGATATGCACATGAAGGTTGGAACCGTAACTACGAGATTGAAATGGAATTGACTGTCCGCAACGGAGGTATTGTCGACAGCGTGGAGTACCACAATAGAATAGTTTGCGAAGGCTTCGACTTAGAGGGTCATTCCATGCAGAACTTGAAAGACTGGGACACTTTGCAGCTAGGATTCCTTCCGATAGCCAAGCAGTACCCCCAACTTAATGGTAAAGAGCGTATCCGTTTCATGGTTTCTGGTTTCACGGTCGACACTCAGGGCAACCTGACTGATATAGCCAAGGTCGTCTGTCATGCACAATTGGATGAACAACTAGAACAGCAACTGGCACTAGAGTTCAAACGCTATCTGATGAGCATCCACCCGTGGAAGGTGTATTACATCAATGGGCAATATTGTGTTACCCAGCTCGTATGGTGTTTCCCGGTAAGGCTAACTCCTAAAGAATGAACCCACCTTAAAAATAGGCCCAATTTATGATTACTTTTCTTTTCATTATTTGGATTTCATTGATTATGGAACCGATTCAATATGCCATTTCATCCATCCGCTGTTGCTGTCAAAATGAAATGAGATTAGTTAATTTACATTCATATTGTGAGGATCCATTTCTTGTAGACCTACATAAACAAAGCTCAATGTATCATCTGGTTGACTTTGTTTGGACAACAACTGAGAATCAATATGACGAAGAGGGAATCGAGCCATATGTTGTTCGAGCAAATATTGATATTGATAGCGTCCAAAGAGGTTTTTTTTACCAGAATACGTATATTGAGGAGGGTATAGATAGTCTTGACAGGCCAATTTATATTAACTTTTGGAATAGGGGAACTATTAACAGTACACTTGCTGAGGTACCAGACAGAATTGTATATCTGTATATGGGAAATACTATTGTTGTAATTCAGTTTCAAAATTTTATGGAATACAATGGTCCTTCATTGAGGTCAAATGCATCTGTCTATGTATTAAAAGTCGAATTAGTCTACACTAATGATGGGATGGTATCGTCTTGTGATATAACCCCATTTCTTGGAGAGAATTGGGAAATGACCACAGATATAACCAAGATAACCTACAAGAAAATAAATGAAATACCTTTCTACAAGTACACTCATTTTGCATATAATCACTGATTTTTAACTGGAATCATATAGTTTGCAAGTACTACTACATAGAATCCGTCGTAGCAGATGTTCGGTATCCCCCTGTTGTTCTCGTTGGGCTAGATTAACAGTCCAGCCCAACAGAATAACAAGATTTGCAATCCATACCAGCCTCACTACGTCTACGACAACGCGGACAATCTGACTAAGGAGACCAGTCTTCTCGGGCAAATTAATTACGACAACTTCTATTTATTATTATCGATCACGAATTGCACGAATCTAACGAATTAATTTGTTGAATCTTCATGCAAGCATAAGAACGTATAAAACGAATTTGTAGAAGCCCCCTTAAGGAAGTCTAGTGAGCTTGCGTCCTGCCGCACACAAACGGCTTTAACTTCGATTAGAAGACAAATTGATGCCACTCATATCGAAGGTATCAATGGATAAGCGACAACTATTTTTGGTCGAAAAGTCGTTATGTCAATAATTATTTATATATTTGTAGATTAATTTGCGAATAGTATGCGGTTTAAAGATATTGTGGGTCAGCGGCTTCTGATAAACACCCTGACTGAAATAATTGACTCGGGGCGTGTGAGCCACGCCCAAATGTTCCTAGGTCCCACTTCCAGCGGGAGCTTGGCATTGGCTATTGCGTATGCCCAATATCTGAATTGCGAGAACCGTCAGCATTACGAAGAGGGGTCGGAGTTGAGGGCCGACTCGTGCGGGCAGTGCCCCAATTGCCGCAAGTATGAGCAGCTGATGCATACCGACCTGCATTTTGTGTTCCCAACGGCCACCACCACGTCGGTGACGAGCAAGCCTTGCTCGGATGACTTCCAGGCGGAGTTTCGCGACTTCCTCACGGAGTGCCACCAGACGGGGACCGAGGATGAGTGGTATGCACGGCTGGGGATTGAGAATAAGCAGGGCATGATTCGCGAGAAGGATGCCGACAATATCGTCAGGACGCTGGCCTTGAAGTCGTATGAGGGCGGCTATAAGGTGGTGGTGATGTGGATGGCGGAGCGGATGAACCTGGATGCCGCCAACAAGCTACTGAAGACGCTGGAGGAGCCGACGGACAAGACGTTGCTGATACTGGTGGCGGAGAGCAGGGACAGGATGCTGTCGACCATCATTTCGCGTGTGCAGCAGGTGTTGGTGCCCGACATGGGCATGGGCATGACTGAGGAGCGGCGCGCGGAGTTTGCACGGCTGTTTGTGTCGTGGATGCGGCTGCTGTTTAAGCTGGACATGAAGACCCTTTCGGAGTGGGTGGACAAGACGGCAGGGATAGGACGCGAGTCGCAGAAGCGTTTTCTGCAATATGCGCAGGAGTCGCTGCGGGCCTGCTTCTTGAAGTCGGTGGCAGGCATCGAGCTGCCGGGCGAGCTGGATTTTGGCGACGAGAAGTTCGACACGTTTTTCCCCACGATGATTACGGTGAACAACATCGAGCAGATGAACCAGGCTATCACCGATGCGACGTATGCCATTGAGCGCAACGCCAATGCGAAGATAACGTTTATGCAGCTGTCGTTTACGATAAGCAAACTGATAAAGAAAAGATGAGTGGTAATTAAGAATTAAAAATTAAGAATTAAATGGAAGATAATAAAGAACTTATTAAGAATCAAGATACACCTATTCCTGAGCCGACGAGTCTTCCGCAGGACAATGCGGAGGACGACGATGTGGCTACTGCCGAGGAGATGGAGGCGTTTATCCGCGACCGCCGCGAGAAGGAGAAGGAGCGCAAGCAGGTGGCCAAGGAGGATAAGACGGACGTGTTTGGCGAGTATGCCGCCCCAGAGAACTCTATCGACCCCTATCTGGAGCCCGACCCCACGCTGCCGTGGGTGAAGTATGAGGAGAATCTGTTTTTGAACCGCGGTTGCAGGAATTGCCCCACGTCGTATGTGCCTGTCAAGGAGACCGAGGTGCGGAGCTGCAGCAAGGTGACGTCGTGCAACTGGATGCGCGGCATCCGCCAGCCGGGGGGCAAGCCTTTCGACTGCGTGGAGGTGCGTTTCAAGAACAACCGCAAGGACTTCTACCGTCTGCCCGACGGGCTGGAGGTGACGGAGGGCGATGTGGTGGCGGTGGAAGGGATGCCGGGCCACGACATTGGCATTGTGAGCCTGACGGGCGAGGTGTGCCGTATACAGATGAAAAAACGGCATGTGGACCCGGAGAGCGAGAACGTGCGCAAGCTGTTTCGCCGAGCCAAGAGCAACGACATTGAGCGTTGGGCGGAGAGCCTGAAGAATGAGCACAACGCGCTGCTGAAGACGCGCCAGATTGCCACCGAACTCAATTTGGAGATGAAGGTGAACGATGTTGAATATCAGGGCGACAATGCCAAAGCGATATTCTACTATACGGCCGACGACCGCGTGGATTTCCGTCAACTCATCAAGGTGTTGGCGGAGGAGTTCCATGTGCGCATCGAGATGAAGCAGATTGGCGTCCGCCAGGAGGCGGGTAAGGTGGGCGGATTGGGCACTTGCGGTCGTGAACTGTGCTGCAGCACATGGCTCACCAACTTTAAGTCGGTGACCACCAGCACTGCCAAGGTGCAGCAGATATTGCCCAACCCACAGAAGCTGGCCGGCCAGTGCGGCAAGCTGAAATGCTGCCTGAACTTCGAGTGCGAGGTGTATGCCGACGCGCTGAAGAAGTTCCCACCTGCCAACACGGCCATCCGTTTCCAGAAAGGGCTGGCCATGTACAAGAAGACCGACGTGTTTCGCGGCATCATGTGGTACTGCTACGAGGGTGAGAGCGAGCTGCATGCCCTCACGGCCGAGAGCGTGAAGAAGATTATCGAGATGAACCGCAACCAGGAGTATCCCGAGAAGCTGGAAGACTATCAGGTGGAACTGATGTCGACCGCGGCCCTGGCGCAGGAGACCACCAATGCCGACTTTGAGCGCGAGTTGCGCCGCATGGCGGACGACATGTCGGACGGTGGCACGACGGCCAAGGAGTCGCATCGCGACGAACGACGTGACGACCGTCGTGACCGCAAGGGCGGCGACCGCAAGGGCGGCGACCGTAAGGGTGGCGACCGCCGTCAGCGCAACGAACAGCGTAGCGATCAGCGCAACCGCGACGACCAGCGCGTGCGCGACGAGCAGCGGCGCGAGGAAACCCGCCTGCGCAACGCCACGAACAACCGCCACAGCGGTGCCCGCAACAACCCCCGCCGCAGCAGCGACAAGGAGAAGAGGAATAATCAATAGAATGGGAGAATGGTATTAGTATTTTATACATATCCCGGCCTTGCGGCCACCCCTCTCAAGAGGGGAGGGCTGACGCACTATCAACTCAAACAATTAAATTATTAACAAAGATGCGCAAAGTATTTGTTATAGCAATATTGGCGGCAGCCTTCTGCATGCAGGGCTGCGACAAGAACGTGTTCTATGCCGAGGAGCGCGACGTGGACGAGACGGGCTGGAACATGGCTAAGCCGCTGGTGTTCGATGTCAATATACAGGACACGATACAGGTGTACGACTTCTTCATCGATGTGCGCAACAGCGTCCACTACACCAAGGCGAACACTTTCTTCTTCATCAACACTACCTTCCCCGACGGCAGCGTGGCATACGACACGCTGGAGTGCCCGTTGGCCGACGTGGAGGGGCATTGGTATGGTCGTCGCACGGGCCGCTATGTCGACAGCCGCTTTGTGTTTCAGCGCCATGTGATTGTCCCCCGTGCGGGCAGGTACCATTTCGAGGTGTATCATGGCATGCGCGATACCAATGTGGTGGGGCTGAAGAGCGTGGGACTGCACATCGAGCATTTCGGTAAATGACTATTAATGAGAATTATTTGATGCGTCAGCCAATTTTCAACTTTCATAAAGCAATCAAACAATAAAACATTCAAACAATCAAATTATGGCACAGAAAAAGAGCAAGAGGGACAAGCAAGGTACTATCCGCCTGGCGTGGAAGATATTTGCCGGGATGTGGATATTCATCTTCCTCTTCTTCACCCTGCTTTCGCTGGGATGGCTGGGCTTTATGCCTTCGTTCGAGGAGTTGGAGAACCCGCAGAGCAACCAGGCCACCGAGGTCATCTCGGCCGATGGCGAGATACTGGGCTTTATCGGCATCGAGAACCGCTCGAATGTCACCTACGACGAGTTGTCGCCCAATCTGATTAATGCTTTGATAGCCACCGAGGATGTCCGTTTCTATAAGCATTCGGGCATCGACTCGCGCAGTTTGTTCCGTGTGCTGTTTAAGACCCTGATAGGCCGCCACAGCAGCAGCGGCGGCGGCAGCACCATCACCCAGCAGCTGGCCAAGAATCTCTTTCCCCGTGAGCATAAGGGCAAGATAGGCACCGTGTTCTCGAAGTTTAAGGAGTGGGTGGTGGCCGTGAAGCTGGAGCACAACTACTCGAAACAGGAAATCATTGCCATGTATTTCAACACGGTGGACTTTGGCAGCAACTCGTTTGGCATCAAGACGGCCGCCAAAACCTTCTTCGACAAGACCCCTGCCGACCTCAGCGTCACCGAGGCGGCGATGCTGGTGGGCCTGCTCAAGGCCCCTACGGCCTACAGCCCCATTCTCAATCCTAACAACGCGCTCAACCGTAGGAACACGGTGCTGTCGCAGATGAAACGCTACGGCTATCTGAGCGAGGAGGAGTTTGACCAATATAAGGAGGAGCCTATCGATGTGTCGAAATATTCGCCCCAGAGCCACAACGACGGCTTGGCGACCTATCTGCGCGAGTATATCCGCAACTATATGAAGGATTGGTGCAAGCACCATCGCAACAACGACGGCGAGCACTACGACGTGCACAAGGACGGCCTGCGCATCTACACCACCATCGATTCGCGAATGCAGCGTTACGCCGAGGCGGCAGTGCGCGAGCACATGAGCAAGGAGGTGCAGCCCCAGTTCAACCGCGAGTTGAAAACGCGTGGTGGCAACCCCTTCAACGACATCTCGGCCGACCAGCAGGAGAAGATACTGGTGCAGGCCATGAAGAACTCCGACCGCTACTACCAGCTGCACCACAACCAAGGCATGAGCGACAAGGAGATACGCAAGATTTTCAAGGAGAAGGTGCCTATGCGTGTCTTCTCGTGGAAGGGCACCATCGACACCAACATGTCGCCATGGGATTCGCTGCTCTACTACAAGAAGTTCCTGAACGTGGGCATGATGTCTGTGGAGCCGGGAACGGGCTATGTGAAAGCCTACGTGGGCGGCATCAACTACCGCTATTTCAAATACGACAACGTGATGAGCCACCGACAGGTGGGTTCCACCTTCAAGCCTTTTGTCTACACCATGGCACTGCAGGATTTGGGCATGTACCCCTGCACCGAGGTGCCCAACGCACAGGTCTGCTTCGAGGTGTGGGGACAGCCCGACTGGTGTCCCAAGAACTCGTCGCACGAGCGTGAGAACCAGATGGTGACGCTCAAATGGGCGTTGGCACACTCCATCAACTGGGTATCGGCCTACCTGATGAAACAGGGCTCGCCCGAGCAGGTCATCAGCATCGCCCGCAAGATGGGTATCAACAGCGAGATAGACGCTGTGCCAGCCATCTGTGTCGGCACGCCCGAAATCACCGTCTACGAGATGGCGGGAGCCATGGCCACCTTCGCCAACAAGGGCGAGTATGTCGAGCCTATCTTCATCACCCGCATCGAGGACAGCAAGGGCACGGTGCTCGACCGTTTCACCCCCGAACGCCACGAGGCCATCAGCGAACGCACCGCCTACATGATGATTGAGCTGATGAAGGGTGTGGTGCAGAGCGGTACCGGCGTGCGCCTCAATTACAAGTATAAGCTCAACGAGTTCAGCAACTCCATTGCGGGCAAGACCGGCACCACGCAGAACAACTCCGACTGCTGGTTTGTGGGCATCACGCCTAAGCTCGCCACCGCCATCTGGACGGGCGGCGAGGTGCGCAGCATCCACTTCCGCAACATGACCTTCGGACAGGGTGCCGCGCAGGCTCTGCCTATCTTCGGCTACTACATGCGCAGCATCTACACCGACAAGTCGCTCAAGTTCCCGCGTGGCGACTTCGACCGTCCCAACGTGCCGTTGGATGTGGAGCTCGATTGTAGCCGTTTCCAACAGGAAGTCCAGGAGGAGGAACCGTACTATGACTTCTAAAGAAATTGAAAATTCAAAATTGAAAAGTGAAAATTATCCGGATGCGGCAGCGTCCCCTCTTGAGAGGGGTACCGCGAAGCGGGGGGGTATGTCTTCTCAATTCTCAACGGTCCGTCAGTCGAGAGCAGAGGGCAAATCCCAAGATTTGCACTATGCCGAGACACAGAACCGTCTCGAAGAAATTATCAATTCTCAATTAAAAAAGGATCTTCTCGGCATGTCGCTGGCGGAGCTGCAGCAGCTCTGCGAGGCTGAAGGTATGCCCAAGTTCGCCGCCAAGCAGATTTGCGACTGGCTTTACGCCAAGCGGGTGGACAGCATCGACGCGATGACCAACCTGTCGCTCAAGGCTCGCAGCCGCCTCAACGAGATAGCCTACATAGGCCGCCATGCCCCGGTGCAGTGCCAAGTCTCGAAAGACGGCACCAAGAAATACCTGTTTGAAATTGAAAATGGAGAATTGAGAATTGAAAATTGTCCGGGTGCGGCAGCGTCCCCTCTTGAGAGGGATACCGCGAAGCGGGGGGGTATGTCTCTCAATTCTCAATTAAGGAAGTATGTCGAGGCGGTATATATCCCCGAATTGAATACCGGCGGAGGTTCTCCGCGCGCCACCCTCTGCATCTCCTGCCAGGTGGGGTGCAAGATGGGCTGCCGCTTCTGCGTCACTGGCCAGCAGGGCTTTCACGGCAACCTCACCGCTTCTGACATCCTCAACCAGATATTCTCCATCCCTGAGTCGTCCACCCTCACTAATATTGTATATATGGGTATGGGCGAGCCGATGGACAACCTCGACAGCGTGTTGCGCAGCACCGAGGTGCTCACCGCCTCGTGGGGATTGGGCTGGAGCCCCCACCGCATCACCGTCTCCAGTGTCGGCATCATCCCGGGGTTGCGACGCTTCTTGGACGAGAGTCAGTGCCATCTGGCCATCAGCCTGCACAACCCCTTTGCCGACGAGCGTTTGGCCATCATGCCCATGCAGAAGACCTATCCCATTGCCGACATCATCGCCCTGCTGCGACGCTACGACTGGAGCGGACAGCGGCGCATATCGTTTGAATACACCATGCTCCGCGGCCTCAACGACACTTCGCGCCATGCCGCCGAGTTGGTGCGTCTGCTGAAAGGTATTAGTGTCGGCCGGACGCCGGTCTGCCGGGTCAATCTCATCCGCTTCCACTCATCGCCCGACGCGCCCTATAAAACATCCACCCCACAGGCCATCACAGCCTTTCAGAACTACCTCAACGCCCACGGCATCACCTGCACCCTCCGCGCCTCCCGAGGCGAAGACATCATGGCCGCCTGCGGCCTCCTGGCGGGGCAGAAGAGGTGATAATGCAAAGGCTTTCGTCGCTATTTCCCTTTACAATAGACCCCTATAGCTCAATTGAGAGGGTAATAATGCTTGTTTATGTTTATCCGATAGGGTTAAATAGATTCCCCGCCGATGCAATTTTTTTTCGCGACCACATACTAAAAATAAAAAAAATGCGTAGAAAAGTTTTTAATTGGAAAAAAATGCGTATTTTTGCAAATCGAAAATGAAGTAAAACTAACACGGAGATTATCGAAACAAGACTATCAGTTCAACTTTAAAAAGCGACAGAAATGACTAACGAATCAGTTGCTATGCTCACCGACAACGAGCTGATACAAGGGTATATAGATGGAAACCCGAAATGTTTTGACGTGCTCCTCGCCCGCTATCAGGCGAAGGTCTATGGCTACATTTTCTCTGTAGTGAAGGACAAGGATGTGGCGGACGATATTTTCCAAGATACCTTCTTCAAAGTGGTCGCCACCATCAATAATGGCGACTATAAGGACGAAAATAAGTTTATCCATTGGGTGATGCGCATTGCCCATAATTTGATTGTCGACCATTTCCGTCGTAACAACAAGATGCCGCTTGTGCCCAACCGTCCCGACTGCGATGTGGTGGACACTCTGCGACTGCACGACGACAACGTGGAGCAGAGCATCATGCGCCAGCAGACCAGCCGCAACGTGCGCAAACTGGTGAAGATGCTGCCTCCTGAGCAGCGTCGCGTGGTCATCCTGCGTCACTACGGCAAGTGCGACTTTAAGGACATCGCCGCCCGCACGGGCGTGAGCATCAACACCGCGTTGGGCCGTATGCGCTATGCCATCATCAACCTCCGCCGTCTGGCCGAGGAACACAATATGTACGCAGAACTTTGAGGAATTGAAAGGTGAAAATTGAAATTTCGCGGCAGCGGGTAGTGGTCGCTCCTGCGAGATTTCAATTTTCAGTTTATTTTAACATTTTTCCACACAATAAATATTGCCTTTTTGAGTTAATAGGGTACATTCTTATTTAAGAATGGAGATTTTTAACCTATGTTCAACTTAAATGGCGCGTATGATGCAGGACTATGAGATCATCCACAGTGATACATCATCCGAAACAGTAAGCACAATCGTACAACCGTCGCCGCGAGTTGTACAAAACATCCTCCAGTATGCGCGGTGCTACCAAAACATCCGCATCGGTGATGTAAACATTAAAGTTTATCTCAACTAGTTAAAAGAAGAAGCCCCGACTTACACAAGCTGGGGCTTCTTATTTAGGTGGGTTCTATTTATTTGTTTTCATTGTCGCGTCCCTTTGGGACGTAGTTTGGTTACATCTTGACTATCACCGCACTGCGCCTTACGGCTTGTACGGTGTTATTGATGGTCACACCTCTACGAGGTGATTTATAGAAGTCCCCTTTATTAAATTGAAAGTTTAGTATAGAACTGCTTTTTGACAGCCTCGGAGAGGCTGAATCTTAATAACTTCACACAAGGAACGCAGTGTGGGGTCAAGGTCATCCCTACTATTCAGAGTCCTGAAGGGACGCAACATTGAGAATGGTTGGCAAAAATCAGTCATACATTATACTAGAGCGAAAATCATTTGATGCGTCAGCCTATTTTTCAATTTTCAATTGTTAGGAATCATCCGTTCAGTCGCTTGAAGTAGCGCCACCACAGCTCGGGCACGTCGCCTGCCATGCACTGCTGGTAGTCCTCATAGGTGCAGGGGAGCATCAGGTGGTCGGAATAGATTTCCTGCAGTTTGGGATTGTCGCACGGCACGCGCATCCACCATCGGTCGCTGTGGTTGCTCTTGTAGAAGTCGATGTCGATTCCGATGTTTTCGCAGGTGATGAGGAAATGACGGCATTGCTCGGGATAGTGCAGCGGGCTGTCGTGCTTGCGGCCGTAGAAGCCTTCGATGAAGTACCACAGTGCCTGCGCCACCATGTGCATGGTCTGTCCGTGGTTGTCGTAGAAGGGGTTGGCCTCGAAGATGCCCAGACAGCGCGTCTTGTCGGTCAGCCCGGCATAGCGCAGCATCTGGCAGAGGTCTTCGCCATAGAGCCCGTGGGGCGACGGGGTCCCGTGTGCGGGGGCGTCGCTCTGGCGCACCGCGCCGAGGTCGACACTCAGCAGGTCGGCATTGCGTATCAGGGCCTCGGCCCGCACCATGTTCTGCTTCACCTCGCCCAGGCGGCAGGCATCGAATTTCAGGTCGTCGAACAGCTGCACATAGTTGTTCCCCACAAAATAGGTCTGGTAGCCTATATTGGCGTGGAAAAACAGGTAGTTAGGCTCCTGCATGACGATGTTGCGCAGCCATGTGCGCGAGGTGATTTCGTCGCCCGCCTCAAGGTCGAAGCGCGAGTCGATGGTGGTGATGTTGATGACGCGGTTCAGCCGTTCGTAGCCTTTGTAGGTGGCGAAGGTGAGGTCCTGGCTGCCGCCGAGCAGTATCAGCGTGTTGCCGTTGCCTATCACCTCGGCAACCACCTCGGCTACGGCATAGTAGGTGTCGTCGGTGGTCTGGCCCACCACGATGTTGCCAAGGTCGGTTATCACGGTGTCGTCGGTCGGACGGGCCAGCTGGTACAGGTAGTGGCGTATCTCGTTGGGCGCGGTGCCGCATCCTGCGTTCTGGTCGGCTCCGCGGTCTTCCTCCACGCCCAACAGCACCAGCCCGTCCTTGGGTATTTCGGGCGGGTTGGTGTCGGGCAGGTAGGCATGGACATGGTCGCCGATGGTGATGGCGTATTCGCTGGGGCGGTAGCCCAACTCGTCGGGATTTATCGGCGACAGATATGGGTAGATAGACATGGTTAGAAAGTTTCGCGAATTACGTTGCCGTGGTCTTCGACAATCATCTTGTAGTACCAGTCGGGATAGTTGGGCTGCATCGGGAAGGCGGGGTTGCCGGTCTCGGTGCGCTCAAATTTGCCGTCCTTCTCCTTCTTGATGTTGCCGTCGATGTATTTCACCAGCAGATAGTGGTCCAGCTTGGTCCATTCGCGCATCATGCGCTTGGCCTGACGGTTCGAGAAGTCGTTCAGCTGCTCCACCAGTGCGTCGTCCTTATCGGTCCGCTTGGCGCGGTCGTCGAAGCGGGCCACCTCCTTGATGAAGCCCTCTTCCAGCTCGTTCTGCACCTTCTGCAGGTCCACAATCATGTCGCTGTAGCGGCTGTAGACGAAATTGGTCACGCGGTTGAACAGCCAGAAGGCCGCCGTCTCGCTATAGGTCAGCATGTCGCCGTTGCCCTCGCGGAAGCACTCGGGAATCTTCGTGATGCCGCAATACATGGGGCAGTAGCAGGTGCTGTAGGTGTCGTCGACGCCAAACCACAGCACGCCGCCCACCTTGGCAGGCAGCCATCCGCGGCACTGTGCCACGAAGCTGAAGCCGGTCTGCTGGGTCGAGGTGGCGCGCTCGTGCACATACTTCTGGCCGTTCACCTCAAAACCCATCGGACGCCAGCGGTAGGGGCATGCGAAGGGGCCTGCGCCCTTGTCCTTGTTCATGTCCATCATGGTGCCCTCGTAGTGGTCGCGCATCAGGTTCATCACCTCGTGCACATCCACCTTGTGGTCGGGCTTAATCCACAGGGGCAGACGCTCCGCCTTGGGGTCGCCCATGGCATACTTCTCATACTTGCGCATCTCGCGGTTCACGCGGTTGAACATGGCATACACGCGGGCGTCGCAGCCGCGGATGCCGCTGAAGGTCAGCGGTGCGTAGGTGTCGGCAAAGCTGAAGTCCTCGTTCTTGCCGTCGAACCATCCGCAGGCGCGGGCGTAGGTCACCACGTCGGCAGCATACACGCATTCCACCTCGGGCTCATACAGATAGTCCATGTGCAGGCTGCTGATGACGGTGTGCAGCCCCTTGCCCTTGGCCTTGTTCCACTTCGGACCCTCCTGCGGGAACTGGGTGATGCGGGCCTGGTTGGCGTGGCCGCTCACATAGCCGTCGGGGATGCGGCGTGCCACCCACACTGCGCCGTCGGTATACTTGTATTTCAGCTTCTTGGCCAGGTCGGCCTTCACGGGTGCGCCGCGCTTGCCTATCAGCTCCAGAATCCACACCTCGTTGGGGTCGCAGATAGAGAAGCTCTCGCCCTCGCTGCAGTAGCCGTAGTCCGCCACCATCTTGGTCATCCAGTAAATGGCCTCGCGGGCGTTCTTGGCGCGCTGCAGGGTGACGTAGATGAGCGAGCCGTAGTCGATGCCCTTCACCTCGTCCTTCCAGCACTCCTCGCGGCCGCCGTAGGTGGTCTCGCCGATGGCCAGCTGGTGCTCGTTCATGTTGCCCACCACATTGTAGGTGTGTGCCACCTGCGGGATTTCAAACAGCTTGCGCCCGCTGTCCCAGTCCACCAGCATAAACATCGTGCCGGCGGGGTAGTCCGCAGCCTTGCGGTAGTACAGCTCGCCATACAGCACATGGCTGTCGGCGGCATATGTGATCATGGTGCTCCCGTCCTTGGTGGCACCCTTAGTGAATAGGAAATTGGTGCAGGCCGATGCCTCATATCCCATCAGCAGGATAGCACCCATTAGCATAAGTGAAAGTGATTTTCTCATGATGATATGATTAATTATTTATACTTTGATACTCAATTTGCTATTCCAAAGCCGCCCCTGTTATGGGCGAGATTTAGAAATGCAAATATACGAAAAAAAAACAGATAATTAGAAATGTTGGGAATAAAAAATTAAAAATTAAGAAGCCCGTTCAAAGCGACGGTTAAAAAATATTGGGGGGTTTATAGAAATCTCCCTATGCTCGCTCCGCGAGCGTGATACATACCCCGTGATACATACCCCCCCGCTTCTCGGTACCCCTCTTATAGACATACCCCCCGCCTATCGGCGTACCCCTTTCAAAAGGGGAAGGGGACGCGCTGCACGCGGCCACGCTGGAGACAACGTTTATGTACAAATGTGGTTACGGGTGGATGGCACCCGCCCGTCCCCGTGCCGACAGGGATACAAAAAAAACCGGCCTCTCAAATAAAATCTTGAGAGGCCGGCTGAAGTGGACTATTCCGAATTAAGTATGGTGGCTATTTATTTGTTGTTGTATGATTTGGCCAATATACCTTTGATTCGTCAATGCCTGTATTTGCACCTGTAGCGTGTAAGGCATTGTAACAATTGTCGTCACAATAGATTGCGCACATATTACCCACATCAAAATTATTTCCTGAAGAATTGAGGTTATGGAACATATTAGTTAAATTAGTGCCAGAGGAAATAGTAAAGCTGCTAAGATTCATATTCCTCAGCTTTTTACAATCACTAAACATGTCCATCATAGTGGTTACTTGATTGGTAGTGAATGAACTTAAATCAATCCCCGTTAGTGCTTCGCAACCACTAAACATATAGGACATATCGGTTACTTGAGGGGTGGTGAAATCACTACTAAGTGTAATCGTCTGAGCTGCCTTGCAACCTCTAAATAATTCTTTCATCTTGGATACTCGGTTTGTGTTGAAGTTGCTTAAATCAATCGACGTTAGTGCAGCGCAATCCTTAAACATAGCCTCCATGTCTTGCAAGTTATGAGTATTAAAATTTGTGGTGCCAAGACTCTCAAAACTCGTACAACTAGAACATCCATCAAACATGTGTGCCATAGTTCTCACATTAGTAGTATTGAAATTGGCACCCTGAATGCTTGTTAAGCTCGAACATCCTGCAAACATGTATGACATATCAACCACATCTTCGGTCTGAAAGCCAGGTAGATCACCATTATTCCAGTTCATAGTCTCGAGATTCGAAAGGCCCTGGAACATCTGGCTACAGTTCTTATTGGCATAAACTAAACCAACTTCACAGACAATGTTAATAGTATAGTGATTGGTATAAGTTTTAACAAGATAGGCCCAAATGTTAAAGGGTGAATTATAATCCTTTAAATTTACAACTTTAACAGTTGTTGGTACTTGTAATGATGATTCGTATGGGTGAACATCGTATCCTTCATTTACATTGAACGCCATGGAATTGATTATACCACCCAAACGATTTATCGAATCTTGTAGTGCTAACATATGGGCATGAAAGGCCGGACCTGGCTCAATATATGCATAATCAGCAATTTCGAATCCGTGGTTGGTGGTTAAGTCGATGGGTACAATCTTATTTAGAGCTAATGCCGGAGGATTACTTATTATAGCATCGGAGTTGCCAAGAAAGTTATCATTCTCATCATACAACTCCAACTCGATGTTGAGTTCGCTTGCATCGAATGGTGGCACGACAACGTCAATAGTGGCAGTGGAGCCAGTACCATTTGCTGCCAAGGTTTTTATGTAACGTACATTACCCTCAGGGTCAGGGTATAGTGATAAAACATTGTCTGCCTGTTCGTGAAGACCATCCATAGCTACTTGAGGGGTACCATTTGGGGTAAGGGTAACATCGGCGGATCCGGCAACGTATGCTCCAGATGCCTGTATGGTGACTCTACTCACCTTGATACCTTGACCATAGTCATTGGTTATGTTCAATCTAAGGATGGAACAAAGGTTCTTGAAATAGAACGTCTTTGTGTTATCATCTGTGACGGCTCCCATAATCATGTTTACCTGTTGTTTGGTTTGATCATTAACAGTCACTTCATGATACACCTGATCGGGACGGTAGTAGATGACTGCGTGAGCAGTTCCAGTGGTTTCGGGGACGAACATTTTTTCGGCTGCATCGAGCGGGAAGATGGCGGCGTAATAACCGTTGGTGCTGTTATCCACATCCACGATTGTTGCATAGGTTTCAGATACATCAGAGAGATCACAATCAAGGGGGGCTCTGTAACCTCCACCCATGACACGCACCTGGTCATCTGCATTCCAATAAGGCCGAACAGCAGTACCAAAATACGCTTTGGTGTCCGGGTCGATAACGGCTTTAAGCGTGACGAAATCCTGGTCTTTCTTGCAGCCGGTCATCACGGCAATACTTGCCAAAAGTGCAAAAAATAGAAATAACTTTTTCATTAGTACGAATATTAATTTGGTTCTTTTGTCAGGGATTAGTAGTAGAAGTAGAATAATCGACAGACCAACCCGTCAAAGAATTTCCACTTAATTGCTCAAAGTCTTGTGTTCCTTGTCTTGAACTTGAAGGAGTTCCGATCTTGTAGGGAGAGTCTACAAATCCCGCCTCCACCTGGAAGGCGACGATCTTGATGGTCGGGGACGCGTAATTTCTTTTCACTGACAGACCCTCGGAGGTGGATTCGAACAGTCCTACGGTGGAATTTTCGTTCAAATTTTCGTTCATGATTGTCCTTTTTTTGAATAAAATTAGTTAATGTATACTATAATTGATTAAATGTCAGCTTTTTGCAGGGGGGGGTATCAAATATTATATGGTGCAAAGATACGACATTTTTTCTAAATAATGTAAATTTGCGCTTGCTAATAATTGTTAAATCTTTATTTTGTGTGTAGGGAATCATTAAAATGGATGGGTTTTTATAGGCAGTAGAAGTATGCAGTGTCATGCGTCAGCCGTCCCCTCTTGAGAGGGGTGGCCGATAGGCCGGGGTATGTATAGTGCCGACGGATGTCGGCGGGAATCAGAGGTCGGGTACTTCCACGCCTAGCATAAAGAAGATGTATTGCGCCGATTCGATAGGATTCCGCCTCACATCCCCATCCAAGAGTCGCACGACACGGATGCCGATAGCATTCATCTGCCTGTCGCGCTCGACATCGTCCAAATGGTCTTCTTTGCTGAAATGGCTGCTGCCATCCACTTCCACCACAGCATGCAGTTCGTGGCAATAGAAGTCTGCAATAAAGTTCAAGATGGGTTTCTGTCGTGTAAACCGGTATCCGGTCTGTTTGTTTTTCAATACCTTCCAGAGCATTGCCTCTGATTTGGTGCCATAGTTGCGCAGTTCGCGTGCCAGCGCGTTCAGCCTTGGGTTGTACGGGGGGAACTTGCCGTGGTACTCGATTCCGTCGGTAGGGATGCCTAACGACTGGAGGATGGTATCGTTGAAAATCATATTGTGGTAACGGAGGTGTTTGTAAAATATTGTATGGGACGTTAAGGGGGATACCTACCCCCCCCGCTTCGCGGTACCCCTCTCTTAGACATACCCCGTCACTTTGTGACACTCCTCTTAAGAGGGGACTGCTGCTGCATGACGCTGGAGACTACGTTGATGGTGAGTATCTAAAAAGGAATCTCGCCACTCTACGGAGGTGTAGGGTGGCGAGATTTTTATTACAGCCTAAAGTTAAAGCAGGAAGGGCTTTAGATTGCTCCCTTTCGGTCGCGACCTAAAGCAGTTTCTTCTTTAGGTTGAGGATCATGTCGTCGGTCATGCGCTCGAGGTCGAACTGGGGGTTCCAGCCCCACTCGTTGCGGGCGCAGCTGTCGTCCATCTTGTCGGGCCAGCTGTCGGCGATGGCCTGCTTGATGGGTTCGGGTTCATAGACCATCTCGAAGTTGGGGTAGCGTTTGCGGATGGTGTTGTAGATAATTTCGGGGTCGAAGCTCATAGCGGTGACGTTGAAGCTGTTGCGGTGGACGAGCTTGGAGGGGTCGGCCTCCATGATGTCGATCATGGCCTTCTGGGCGTCGGGCATGTACATCATGTCCATATAGGTGCCTTTCTTGAGGGGGCAGACGAAGCGCTCGCCTTTGACGGCGGCGTAGTAGATTTCGACGGCGTAGTCGGTGGTGCCGCCGCCGGGGAGGGTCTGGTAGCTGATGAGGCCGGGGAAGCGGACGCTGCGGGTGTCGACGCCGAAGCGTGTGAAGTAGTAGTCGGAGAGCAGCTCGCCCGTCACTTTGGTGACACCGTAGATGGTGTTGGGTCGCTGGATGGTGTCCTGCGGGGTGTTGTCGTGGGGTGTGCTGGGGCCGAAGGCGCCGATGGAGGAGGGGGTGAAGACGGCGCAGCCGAAGAGGCGAGCCACCTCGAGGCAGTTGACCAGGGAGCCGATGCCGACGTTCCAACCGAGCATGGGGTTGAGCTCGGCGGTGGCGCTGAGGATGGCGGCGAGGTTGTAGATGGTGTCGATGTTGTACTGCTTGACGGCGGTGGCAATCTGCATGATTTGGGTGGAGTCGATGCGCTCCACGGGGCCGCGCTCGTAGGGGTCGCCCTTGAGGGGACGGAGGTCGCTGCACACGACGTTGTTGTCACCATAGATGTCTCTCAAATTACGTGTGAGTTCGGAACCAATTTGTCCGCCTGCACCTACTATCAGTATTCTTTTCATTGTGGTAATATTTTAAATAAATCTTTGTTTGAAATGCTGTAATCTTTTCAATCTGCATTCGTTCAAATTGTTGCGGTGTCGGGCCTCAATAATTTGAATTAGCAAATATACGAATAAAATCAATAATAGCTAGATTTTTTGTATTTTTGCGTACACAAATTTGATGCGTATAAGTATGACAGAGGGCTGCAAAATAGCACCGTTGGAGTTTCATAGGCTGACGGTGGAGGACCGAGAATCGGTGCAGCGGGTGACGCTGGCAGCGGGTCGGCGCAACTGTAACCTGACCTTTGCCAACCTGATTGGGTGGCAGTTTTGGTTCAATACGGAGGTGTGTATTGGCGAGTCACATACCCCGGCCTTCGGCCACCCCTTTCAAAAGGGGATGGTGGTGGTGTTTCGGTTCAGCATAGAGGGGAGGCGGGCCTATATGCTGTGCTGTGCGGAGCCTCCTACTGTTTCGTTGTTGGGGATGCTCATCGATGATGCGGCAAGTGTGGGTGCCGACTTGCTGATTATGGGGCTGGAGGACGACCATGCCGCACACGTCAAGGCACTGATGCCGGGCCGTGTCGGCGTGGAGCCTCGAAGAAACCAGTACGACTATATCTATCTGCGGCAGGAGTTGGCGGAGATGAAGGGCAAGAACCTTAAGGCGAAGCGCAACCATGTGAATAAGTTTCTGTCGGAGCATCCCGACTTTGAATACATGGAGCTCACGCCGGAGCGGTTCGACGAGTGCCGCCAGCTGTCGATGCTGTGGCGCAACGAGGTGCATCAGGACGAGCCTTTCTACAACGAGACGGTGCGTGCCGAGCAGCGGGCGATGGAGACGGTGATGGCGCATTGGGACGAGCTGGGGATGCGGGGCGGCTGCATCTATGTGGGCGGGCGCATGGTGGCGTTCACCTACGGCGCGGCGGTGACGCACGACACCTTCGACGTTCTGGTGGAGAAGGCGGACCGCACTGTGGACGGGGCATTCAATATCATCAACCAGCAGTTTGCAGCGCATCTGCCGGAGCAGTACGTGTATGTGAACCGCGAGGAGGACATGGGGTTGGAGGGACTGAGGAAGTCGAAGCTGTCGTACCACCCCTATATGCTGCTTTCGTATAACTATGTGACGGTAGGGGGTGGCAATGAGCTATAGTCTGCAACGGATGACGGCGGCCGATGCCGCCGAGACGGTGCGCTGGATGGTGCGCCAATATGGATTCGACGCTGCCGAGGTGGAGGATTGGGTGGCGCACCTGCATTTCAACTGGCCGATGAGCGTGAAGGCCGTGGATGGCGCAGGGGAGACGGTTGGACTGCTGAATATGAGCGACTACCGCATTGAGGAGGAGACGGCTCAGATGGCCGTCGAGCAGCCTGAGTTGCTGGCACGGCTGAATGGATTGCGGTATATCGCGGTGTTTTCGTTTATCGTGGCCGAGGAGTACCGTGGCACGCAGCTGAACTACGACATGATTATGTCGCTATGGCCCGACCTGCAGGGTTACGACTTTGTGTTCATCCCCGTGATGCATCGCCTGAAGACCCACCGCTACTGGCAGCGTTGGGGGGCGGTGGAGTTTTACCGCGATGAGATGTCGGTCTACTACATGCTGCCGCTGAGCGCGGCGGCAAGGACGGTCAGTCAGATGAATGTGGGAGCCATGATGGCTAGAAAGAGCACCAAGGCCCAAACGTCAAATTTCCTGCCGTTCATAAATTGAAGAGCTGTCGTGCTGAGGCGGTAGTGGTGTCGGCGACTTCTTGGGGAGTGATACCGCGGAGGGTGGCGATGCAGTTGGCTATGAGTGGGATGTAGGCACTCTCGTTGCGCTTGCCACGGTGAGGCACGGGCGGCAGATAGGGGGCGTCGGTCTCGAGTAGGATGCGGTCGAGGGGCACGGCACGTGCCACGTCGGCGAGGGTGGCGTTTTTGTATGTCACTACGCCGCCGATGCCGATATGGAAGCCCATCTCGATGGCGCGGTGGGCTTCTTGCACGCTACCACCGAAACAGTGCATCACTCCGCTGTAGCGGGGGCGGTTGAGGTCGCGTAGGAGTCCGAAAAGTTCGTTGTGTGCCTTGCGGACGTGCAAGCATACGGGCAGGCCGAGTTGTTCGGCCCACAGCATTTGTTGACGAAGGACATGAATCTGCTGGTCGAGGAAACTTTTGTCCCAATAGAGGTCGAGGCCTATTTCGCCAACGGCGACGTAGGGAATGTGTGAATTCGTGAATGTGTGAATTTGTGAGTGTGTGGATTCGTTAGTCGGACTAACGCATTTACACATTAACTCATTAACACAATCAAACAGTTTGCTGTGTACGATGTCGAGTTCCTGCTGGAAGTCGGCGGTGACGGAGGTGGGGTGCAGACCCATCATTTGACGGAAGTGCTGGGGATAGGCGTCGGCGAGAGCCTCTTGGCTGTGGTGACTGTGGCTGTCGATGGCGGGCAACAGCATGGTGTCGACCCCAGCCTTCACTGCGCGGAGGACGGATTCGTCGCGGTCGGTGTCGAAAGCTTCGTCGTAAAGGTGGCAGTGGGTGTCAATCATTGGTTTTTGAGTTGCTGTAGCAGGCGTGTGAATTCGTCGTAGACCGACAGCATCTGAGGATTCTCGACCAAAAGGCGACGGTGGGCGTTGAGGGTCTTTTCGTCACCGCGGACAGCGGGTCCGGTCAGCTGGTATCGCACGTCGCCCCACTGCACCCGTTTTGCGGTGGTGAGGATGATGGGATAGAGTATTTCGAAGGGGACATTGTGCTTGTCGCATAGCAACTGCGCTAAGGCATAGAGTCCGTTGGTGAAGTTGTTTACAAAGACAGAGGCCAGATGCAGGTATTGTCGCTGTTGGTGGGTGGTGCGATATACGTGGGTGGATATCATGCTGATGAATTCCTCAATGTCGTCCTCAGTCTTCTTGTTGCAGCCTTCGATGCAGAAGGGCAGTTCGTTGTATTCGATGGCGACATCGCGGACGAAGCTTTGGGGCGACCACAGCACTCCATAGCGCGAACTAGTGGCTCTGAGCACACCCATGGGTGTGGCACCGGAGGTGTGCAGCACTAAAGCACTGCCCAAATGAAGGGAGGGAGCCATGTCGTAAAGGGCATCGTCGGCAACGGCAAAGATATAGATATTGGCGTTGGAGCGGAGTTGGGAGATATTGTCTATGGGCTGCGCCTCAATGCGATGGGCAAGGTATTGTGCATGCGCGATGTCGCGTGACCATACTTGGTCTATGATATGTCCTCTTTGTCTCATTGCAAGAGCCAGATGTGTCGCCACATTGCCTGAGCCTATGAAAGAAATACGCATAGCAGTGGATATTTTAGTGGTTTGCTTATAGCTAATGAGTGTCAGTTATAGTTGTGTGAGTTGAGTTGGCGGCGTATATGCGCTGCTGTGACGGGGTGGAGGCAAAGACAGCTCTGGCTCCAAGGGAGAGGATGGGCTATTAGTATTCGTCCTCCTGGAAGAAGAAGTCTTCCTTAGTGGGGTAGTCGGGCCACAGATCCTCGATGCTGTCGTAAGGGTCGCCCTCATCCTCTATCTCCATCAAGTTTTCAATCACCTCCATGGGTGCACCCGTGCGTTGGGCGTAATCAATCAGTTCGTCTTTAGTGGCAGGCCACGGAGCATCCTCTAACTTTGTTGCTAATTCTAGTGTCCAATACATATTAACTGTTCTACTATTTGATATTCAATTTGCCTTGCCGTGGGGAATTTTGGGCTTGAAACCCATCCCTATAGGGCTCGTAACTTATACGTTTACAATACACAATCTATATACGACGCGATATATTTTTTTTGCAAAAGTACACTTTTTTCTGATATGCGCAAAAAAAAATAGATAAGTTGATTGGCTGTTGCGTCGTGAGGCAGCCAATTTTCAATTCAAGAAGTGTTCCTCGTCGCCTAGAGCCACCACTAGATGGCGTGAAAGGACAAACAGGTAGTCGGAAAGGCGGTTGATGTACGACAGTACGGCGGGGTTGGCAGAGTCGGGTTGTTGGTCGTAGAGTTCTACTATGCGACGCTCGGCACGGCGGCATACTGTGCGCGCCACGTGGCTTTGTGCCGAGGGGATGTTGCCTCCAGGAATGACGAAACTGCGGAAGGGGGGAAGGGTGGCCTGCAGGGCGTCAATGGCCTGCTCCAAGGTGGCGCAATGGGTGGTGAGCTGTGTGCTGTATCCTTCCACGTCGATACCCATTGCGTTGGGGGCGTCGGGTTCGAGGGCCAGCAGGGTCTGGATGGTGAATAGTTGACGCCCGACTTGCTGGAGGAGCGTGCGAGGCTCGGCGAAGGAGGGCGTTGCGGCCAGTTGTTCCGACAGCAGGGCCACATGGGCTCCTAGTTCGTCGACAGTGCCGTAAGCTTCTACGCGTGGGTGGCATTTTGCCACACGGGTGCCACCGATGAGCGCGGTGGTGCCTTTGTCGCCAGTCTTGGTGTATATCATACTCTTTCGACGGACTTTACTTCGGGAATGACACGTTTGACGGCTGTCTCAATGCCCTGTTTGAGGGTCTGCAGGGCGTGAGGGCAGCTGCCGCAATGGCCTTTGAGTCGCACCATTACGACTCCTTCGTTTGTCATGTCGACATACTCTACGTCGCCACCGTCTTGCTGTAGATAGGGGCGGATTTGTTCGAGGGCGTTTTTGACACGTGCTTCGATGATGGGTTTCTCTTGGTCGGTCATATTATTCAAAATTGAAGATTGAAAGGTGAAAATTGAAGTTTCGCGGGAGCGGGTAGTTTGGTGCCCCAATGATTTCAATTTTCAATTTTCACCTTTCACTTTTATTTGTTGTTTATTTTGCAGATTTCTCGGATGGCGTTTTCGGCCACTTGCATGAATGCCTTGCTTTCGGGTGTCTCCTGATCGCTCCAAAGTGCCACGGGACGTCCGTTGTCGCCACTCTCGGCAATGCTTTGCACCAAAGGTATCTCGCCCAACAGGGGGATGTTCATCTCGTCGGCCAAACGGCGGCAACCCTGTTTGCCAAAGATGTAGTACTTGTGGTTGGGCAGCTCGGCGGGGGTGAAGTAGGCCATGTTCTCGACAAATCCCAGTACAGGGATGTTGAGGTTGGGGTTGCGGAACAGCTCTACGCCGCGTACCACGTCGGCGAGGGCCACCTGCTGGGGTGTGCTGACGATGATGGCTCCGGTCACCGGCAGGGTCTGCGCCAGCGTCAGCTGCACATCGCCCGTTCCCGGAGGCATGTCGACTACCAGGTAGTCTATCTCGCCCCACCAGGTCTCGGTGGCCAACTGTTTGAGGGCGCCCGATGCCATGGGACCGCGCCAGGCCAGTGCCTTGTCAGGGTCGACCAAAAAGCCGATGGACATCAGTTTGATGCCGTAGCGTTCGACGGGCAGCATGTAGGTCTTACCGTCGTGCTGTTCGCCATATACATCTTCCTGTCCGATATTGAACATGATGGGGATGGAGGGGCCGTAAATGTCGGCATCGATGAGTCCGACAGAGGCTCCCGTCTTGGCAAGCGACACAGCCAGATTGACGGCGACGGTGCTCTTGCCCACGCCCCCCTTGCCGGAGGCGACAACGATGACGTTCTTCACACCGGGCACCAGCTCGTGTGGGTCGGGCATGGTGACGGGGCGTGAGGTGAGGTTGACGGTCACTTCTGCTTCGCGGTCGACATATTCATGTATGGCGTTCACGCAGTCGTCGCTCATGCGCTTTTTCATGGGGCAGGCAGGGGTGGTCAGCACTAGGTCGAATGAGACTTTCTTGCCGTCGATGGCAATGTTCTCAATCATGCCCAGCTCGGTGAGGCTGCGCCCTAAATCGGGGTCGTTCACATGGCTCAAGGCCATTTCTATCATGGTGGTGGTAATCATACTTTTAAGTTGAAAGTTGAGAATTGAAAGTTGAAATTATCGGGGTGTGGCAGTTTTGAAAGTCTCTGGCGACACGCCGGTTATTCGAAAAGTTCTGCTAGTTTCTTCTCCAGTTCTGAGCCGCGCAGGTTGCGGGCGATAATCTTGCCGTCTTTGTCTACCAGCACGGTGGAGGGGACAGACATGATGCCGTAGGTCTTGCCACCCGAGGAGGTCCAGCCGTTGAGGTCGCTGACGTGGTTGGGCCACACCAGTCCATCGTCTTTGATGGCTTTGAGCCATGCGGACTTCTCTTTGTCGAGCGAGACGCTGTAGATTTCAAAGCCCTTGTTGTGATATTTCTTGTAGAGTTTCACCACGTTGGGGTTTTCGCGGCGACAGGGACCGCACCATGAGGCCCAGAAGTCTATCATCACCACCTTGCCACGCAGGTCGGAGAGACGGCGGATGTTGCCCTCGGTGTCTTTCATGCTGATTTCGGGTGCTTCCATGCCGGGCAGCAGCACACTCTTCAGCCTGTCGCTAAGGTGCTTGACATAGGGGTCGTTGGGATAGTCTTTCACCAGTGCGTCGCGGATGTCGGCATAAAGGGCGGCATGGTTCTCGAAGTCCTGCTCGAAGAAGGTGACGAGGAATGCGCTCATCAGCACGTCCTTGTTTTGCGACAGCAGTTGCTCCACCTGTTGTGGTGCAATGGCTTGCATGGTGGGATTGACCGCGCCAAGCAGGATGTCGTAGAACTGGCGATACAAGTCCACATTGCGTGAGCCCTTGCAGTTGGTAATCTTGAAGACACGCTGGTCTGGCATATAGAGCAGGTCGACCGCGACCTTTTCCTTTGGCGCAATCATCAAATGGCAGATGCCCCCGTCGCGGCTGTTGGTGTGGAGGACGTAGAGCGTGGGCGCGGTGGGGGAGAGGGAGAGCTTGAACGACTCGCCTTTGCCCAGACGCAGGGTGTCCACGGTGCGCAGTTGGTCGCCCACCACCTCGCTGAGGATGGCCGTGGTACCTGTGGGCAGGCCTGAAATGGTACCCGAAAGGGTGGTTTTCTGTGCTGACAGGCTACAGGATGTAAAGAATGCCAATAACAATATTAGATGTATCCGTCTCATGGGAATATGGTTTGTTATTTTTTGATTTTTAGTTTCTTGAGAGCGTTCTGTAATTCTATGTCTCCCGTCAGGGCTATTTTGTAGTAGGCATTCTCGCCATAGAGGGTGCTGGCGAGGGTGGCTTTGTAGCGGTTGCGGATGGCATCGCCGTATTTCTTGATGCCTGCTGGACGGCGGGTGATATTCTTTTTGTCGGCTAGTGCCAGGATAGACTGCCATGTGGCATCGTCCACTTGGTAGTTTTTCACAAACTGCTCAATCGTGGGGTAGCGGCTGATGATTTGGTCATAGTTATTAAACAGTTGCTCAAACATGTGTTCTTCCAGCACCCGATTGCTGATCAGCTGGTTGTAGTATATCAGGTTGGTGTCGCTGAAATAGGGCAGCAATATGTCGGGACGTATGCCGCCGCCACCGTACACCTTGCGTCCTTTCTTGGTGAGGAAGGTCTGGGTGGTGTCGTATTCGGCATCCAGTATTGAGTCTGCCGCCACATAGTTCTGTATGATGCGGGTGATGTATTGGCGGTAGTATTCGTCGGTACCCATGTCGTAGGGACGCTGTATGCAACGCCCTGACGGGGTATAGTAGCGCGCAATGGTAAGCAGCACTGCTGCCCCTCCGGGCATCGGGTACTGGCGCTGCACCAGTCCCTTGCCGAAACTGCGATGCCCCACAATGGTGCCGCGGTCGTTGTCCTGCATGGCTCCTGCCACAATCTCGCTGGCACTGGCCGACTCTTCGTCTATCAGCACCGTCAGGCGGTCCTCCTCAAACAGACCTCCACTAGTGGCGTAAATGTCGCTGCGGCTGACATGCTCTCCCTGGGTGTACACAATTAGGTCGCCCTTGGGCAGCAGTTCGTCGCACACGCCGATGGCCGCTTCCAGCGACCCGCCACCGTTGCCGCGCAGGTCAAGCACCAGTTGTTGCATGTTCTCGTGCAGCAGCTCCAGCAGGGCGGCGTGAAATTCGGTGGCAGTGGTGCTGCCGAAATTCGATATGCGGATGTATCCGGTCTTATTGTCCAGCATGACGTGGGCGGGCACCGAGGTGGTGTGTATCACATCGCGTCGCACCTTGAAGGTGTGCAGTTTCTTCGACCCCTGTCGTTGCACGGTGAGTTCCACTGTGCTGAAGCGGGGTCCGCGGATAAGGTCTACTATCGATTTGCCGTTTTCGGTCATGCCTGTGCCCGACACTGTGGTGGTGTCCACGCGTATGATGCGGTCGCCAGCGTGGAGTCCTGCCTTTGCGGCGGGGGCACCGGGTATGGCATGGTAGGCATACACCGTATCGTCAATATAGTAGAGTGTCAGCCCGATACCTTCAAACTGCCCGTTCAAACTTTCTGCCTCTTTCTCATAGACACTGGGGGTGAGATAGGCACTATGGGGGTCTAGGGTGGAGAGTAGCGAGTTCATCATCTCGTCGGTGATAGAGTCGTAGTCCACCTTGTCCACATAAAAGTTGTCTATAAGGTACAGCATGGTGTTGATGCGCTGGTCCCTAGTATTCATCATCTCCTGCTGCTGCCAATATTGGGCATCCAGCTTGGGTGCGGTCATCACACCTATTAGCAGCCCTAACAGCATGGCAAGCAACACAATGCCGACAGAAAAGGTTATCTTCTTTTTCTTTGTCATAGTAGTGCAATAACGGCAGTAGTCCCTTTTTATTGTATTTGAGTATTTTTTGTTTGGGTAAGTTGATAAGTTGTGCAGCAGCCAATTTTCAACTTTCAACTTTCAATTTCTCCATCGCCACCTTCAATATTTCGTCGTGGTCGAAGGCCAGGGGAGGCAGCTCCTCTAGTGGGAACCATTTCGCCTCAGCGGCATCGTCTCCTCCTGCCACCTCAGTCAGTGGCATCTCTATGAGGTAGGCTACGGTGATAGTCCTGCCTCTCGGGTCGCGGTCCACGGTGCTGAAGCTCTTCAGTTCCACTATTTCGCCTGTCGGTGTCAGCCCGGTCTCTTCTTTCAGCTCGCGGAGGGCACACTCCTCCAGTGTTTCGTCCATGTTTAGAAAACCTCCGGGGAAAGCCCAGCAATCCTTGTAGGGCTCGTTGCCACGCCGTATCAGCAGCACTTGTCGGCTGCCGTCGGCTGTCCAGCCTATCACTACGCAGTCTGCCGTCACCGCAGGGCGGGGATATTTGTAGGTGTACATGTTGTAGTAAATTAAAAATTAAGAATTGGTTGTCGCACCACAATTTTAATTTTTAATTCAATTCATACGTCGCTCCGTCCTTGCCGTCCTTCACGGTAACACCCAGCGCGCCAAGTTCGTTGCGGATTTTGTCACTGGTGTCCCAGTCTTTGTTGGCCTTGGCAGTGGCGCGGATGTCCAGTATCATCTTCATCAGTCCGTCGATGAGGGCGGTATTGTCGTTGCTGGCCTCGTCGCGTAGTCCCATGATGTCGAACACAAAGGTGTCCATCACCCCCTTCAGCTCGTCGATGTCGGCTTGGGTGAGGGTGGCCTTCTTGTCGTTCACGGTATTGATTACTTTGGCCATGTCGAACAGGTGGCTGATGACGATGGGCGTGTTGAAGTCGTCGTTCATTGCATCGTAGCACTTCTGGCGATATTCCTTCACGTCCACGCTGCTCGTCTTCGACGGCTGCAGGCGGCCGAGGGTCTTATAGGCCTGCATTAGGCGGTTGTAGCCCTTCTCAGCGGCAATCAGTGCCTCGTTGCTGAAGTCCACCGTGCTGCGGTAGTGTGCCTGTAGGATGAAGAAGCGGATGGTCATGGGCGAGTAGGGTTGCTCGAGCATCTCCTTGCCGTCCTTATCCTTGTGGCTGCCAGTGAAGAACTCGTCGAGGGTGATAAAATTGCCGAGCGACTTGCCCATCTTCTGACCGTTGATGGTAATCATGTTGTTGTGCATCCAGTACTTGCAGGGGCCGTGGCCGCACACCGCTGTCTGCTGCGCTATCTCACTCTCGTGGTGGGGGAACATCAGGTCCATGCCGCCGCCGTGGATGTCGAACGACTCGCCAAGATATTTCGTGCCCATGGCGGTGCACTCGGTGTGCCAGCCGGGGAAGCCCACGCTCCACGGCGAGTTCCAACGCATGATATGCTCGGGTGCCGCCTTTTTCCACAGCGCAAAGTCGCCCGAGAAACGTTTTTCCTCCTGTCCGTCAAGCTCGCGGGTGGTCGACAGCATCTCGTCGATGACGCGTCCGCTGAGGCAGCCATATTTGTGGGTGTCCTCCTGGTATTTGCGCACGTCGAAATAGACGCTTCCGTTGCTCACGTAGGCATAGCCTGCGTCCAGTATCTTCTGCACCAGCTCAATCTGTTCCAGTATATGGCCGCTGGCGTGGGGCTCGATGCTGGGGCGCAGTACATTCAGCGCGTCCATGGCGGCATGGTAGCGGTTGGTGTAGTACTGTGCCACCTCCATCGGCTCCAGCTGCTCCAAGCGTGCCTTCTTGGCAATCTTGTCCTCGCCCTCATCGGCGTCGTGCTCCAAGTGTCCCACGTCGGTGATGTTGCGCACATAGCGAACCTTGTAGCCGATGTGCCGCAGATAGCGAAACACCACGTCGAACGTGATGGCGGGACGGGCATGACCCAAATGGCCGTCGCCATATACGGTAGGTCCGCACACATACATCCCCACATGGTCGGGCGTGAGTGGAGTGAAAAGTTCTTTCTGATGCGAAAGCGTATTATAAATCAATAGTGGTTGCATATTAATAAGATATGAATATTATACTACAATGAAATAAATTGCAAAAATACAACTTTTTTCTGAAACTGCGGGCTACAATAATTCCTCCGACCATCCATGCCCCAAGTCCCAGTGATAGTCAATGACAAATTCGAAGTTCTCAGGCAGGTTAAACTCGTCTTCCAACACCTCGCGGAAGTGTTCTATATCAACCGTTGTTCCGTTCACACCCTCGGTCAGCCAATGCCCTACGCAGACATAATATCGTTCGGTTTCCTCATCAAGGAAGATGCGTCCGCGTGGAATCATGGTGTAGTTGTGTTCTTGATAGTATATTGACGTAATGTCGCCCTTTGCTTCGGCTCTATGGTGCTGTTTCTGCCAGTAGGTCTTGTGCAATTTATGAGTGGTGGCTTTGCCATTCACAAATGGCACATTTTCCGCATCCTCCTTCTCCACGCCAAACAGTGTGCCCAACGCTATGTTATACCAGAATATGCCCACCTTGGGCTTCCCGTTGTCCATAAATCCCGACATGATGTCGCACAACTCCTTATGTTCGCTGCCGTTAGTGTGGTTAATACCGTTCCTGTCTTTTTCCATCTTTGTGTAATATTGTTTCTGTCTAATAACGCAGACTAATCAATTATATTGTGAAAAGCAAAAACCAAAGAAAGTGTATTTTCCCCATTCATAATTTGCTTGTATGGGTCATAAAGGAATTGCCTTATATGCAAAACAAAATATGGTGTCTATCTACCCATTCCCTATTTTAGAAAAGTGCCGTAAACGGAAAGATGTAAAATAGACCTCATTGGGCAACAAATGGAAATATAGAGGAATGTTTAAATGTTATTTTGTATATTACTGTAAATCATAATAATTGCAATATTGTTTATTTAAATTTGTCGGCAATTAAAAAATAATATGTATCTTTGCATTGTGAAAAATATGTTTTCTATATAAAACAAAATATGGCATAATTTGTTTCCTATAGAAAACAAATTTATGTAATAATTGTATGTTTGTAAAGACACTTTCGTATGGAGGAACTATACAAAAAACAGGATGCATTATTGCGTGCCACTAGTTTGAAAATTGTACGTGGGTATATGCAGAGCATTAATTGGGAGGCTCCGATGTTTTGCTTGCGCGGAGCGCGAGGTGTGGGCAAATCCACTCTTCTGCGACAATATGCCAAAATGAAATTCCCAGCTGGCAGTGAGGAGGTCTTATATTGTACACTTGACGGTGTCTATTTTTCTACTCATAGTATATTGTATGTAGCCGAAAAGTTCTATCAGCATGGAGGACGACTTTTGATGCTTGACGAGGTTCACAAATACAATGGATGGAGTCGTGAGGTGAAAGAGATTGCCGACCTTTATCCCGACTTGCAAGTCATTCTCAGCGGTTCCTCGATGCTCAACTTGTTAGACGGGGATGCCGACCTATCGCGTAGATGTGTGGGATATGATATGCCGGGGCTTTCTTTTCGCGAGTTTTTACAATTCTATAAAGGCATTGAGTTACCTCCGTTTTCGCTTGAAGAAATTTTGTCTGATTCCCAGCAAATAGCATCCATGGTCAATGATGTGTGCCGTCCGTTGCAACAATTCCATGAATATTTGCAATATGGATATTACCCTTATTACCTCAAAAATAAGATAGACTACTACACGCTTATTGAGCAGACAGTAAACTATGTTATCGAAGCGGAACTGCCGATATTGCGTTCTGTGGATGTGACGAATTGTAGAAAACTGAAAGCATTGCTGTCGGTTCTTTCGCTAACGGTACCATTCGAGGTGGACATCAGCAAGTTGGCGGTGGCTATCGGTGCCACACGTGGAACTGTGTTAGATTACTTACGGTATCTTTCTGATGCAGGACTGCTGTCGTTGCTTTATAGCGACCTTTTGTCTGTCAAGAAAATGCAGAAACCAGACAAGATATATCTCAATAACCCCAACCTGCTGTACGCATTGGCTGGCAGTCAGGTGAACATAGGTACTATTAGGGAATGCTTTGCCGTCAACCAGTTGACACAAAGGCACAAGGTCGAATACGGGCGTAAAGAAGGCGACTTCAAGGTTGACGGACATTGGACATTTGAGGTTGGTGGTGAAAACAAGTCATTCAGCCAAATAGCCGACATACCCAATTCTTACATTCTTGCCGACGACATTGAGATGCCTCATGGCAACAAAATTCCCATTTGGATGATAGGGTTCTTATATTGATGTAGGGAAAGACGATATTTCAGAAAAGTGCCGTAAACGGAAAAAATATGAAATAGCACTAACTGAAAACCAATGGAAATATGTGCATATCCATATTTTAGTATTGTTTATATGTTGTTATAAATCAATATAAATGCAATGATATTTGTTTTTGAATTGTCGGTAATTACATCTTCACGCCTATTTTAGAAAAGTGCCGTAAACGGAAAAAATATAAAATAGGCTATCATCATGTATTTCTAATCCCTATGGAAAATACCGATATTATTGTTAACCGCTGGAAAGAATTTTTTGCAAGATGAAGATATTGGAAATATGGTTTGACGACAGCCACATCTACGGGCGTGATGAGAATGGACGCGAGTATTCTCAGTCGCTGGTATGGTATCCCAGACTTCGTGCCGCATCCGAAGAGGAACGTATGCAGTACACTTTTGGTCTCGACGGTATCCATTGGCGTTCGCTTGATGAGGATATCAGTTTCGAGAGCTTTACTTACGACCTACAGCCGCCCAGTGGTAAAATTGTGTACCACATCAATTCCGCGACTGTATAGGAGCGACTTCCCATTTAGATGATAGGCAATATAAAAGTAAAAGGACGCTGCAAACAACCTTGCAGCGTCCTTTCTTGGTGGCAGATGTGCTTATTTGGATTTCGACGACGGTCTCTGCCATGTGAATGTTACTTCGGTAGGCAGTGGCAGGTTGGTAATGTAATTGCCGTCTGAATCCTGCTCTTTTATGGCATTTTCTACTGGCTCCGGGCAGGTAATAGTGCAAGCCCCCGACGTGATAGAAAGGTTTCTGCACATGTTTTCTTTTTCGGCCACAATACCCATGTCGAAATGGGAAAGGTTAAGACTTGTCAACCCTGAACAACCATCAAACATATAGTACATTAATATCACATTTGAAGTATTAAAGTTGGAAAGGTCAAGTGTCGTTAGATTATAACAATCAGCAAACATACAATTCATATCTCGCACATTTAAAGTGTTGAAATTGGATACATCTATACTTGTCAAATTATTACAACCTTTAAACATGGCTGCCATTGTCGTCGCATTCGAAGTGATAAAGTTAGAAACATCAATACTTGACAAGCTATTGCAATACTGAAACATACAATTCATTTCCGTCACGTTCGATGTATTGAAACTGGAGATATCAAGGTTTGTCAAATTGTTGCAAGACTCAAACATCCAACCCATTTTAGTTACATTTGAGGTGTTGAAGTTTGATAAGTCAAGACTTGTCAAGCTACGGCAACCATAAAACATCCAACTCATATTTGTCACATTCGAGGTGTTGAACATGGACAAGTCAAGACTTGTCAAACCACTACATCCGTCAAACATACTTTCCATATTAATCACATTAGCCGTGTTGAAGCTGCTGCCAAAATCAATCGATCTAAGTCTTGATTGAGTAAGAAACATGCGGTAGCAATCCGTCGGAGCATTAATGGTTGATGCACTTGTAGAAATGACCCAAGTGCTGCCTACCAAGTTGCCGTAAATAGGAATCACGCCTGTGGAAAGCAGTTCGCCAGAGCTTACAGAACTGTTATATTCAAACCTTACAGCAGTGGCATAAGACGGTATATGAAGATCTCGACCAAGCACGGCTGGCATCGTCGGGTCCACATTCAGGTCGTTCACATTCAACGTCACGGTAGTAATTGTGTTGTTGGTCAGTGCTACATTGGGCTTGCTGATTTCAAAGTACTGCCCGTCGGTAGTGTTGACGGTGATGGTGACATTGTCGGTAGTAAATGCTGGCACGAGGATGTCCCATGAGCCGCTTGTCGACAATGCCCCGATATAGGGGTTGTCGCCTGTGAAATCGAGCGTCACATCGTGCGAGGCACTGGATGACATGGTGATGCAGTCGGACAAAGAGCCAGTGACGCTTGCCGTGCCAGCCCCACTGAGGCAGGCATTATCGGCATGCAGCACAATGCTGCCCAACCATAGCCCAGCATTGAGCGAGTTGCTGATGGTGATGCGCACAATGGAGCAGAGATTGTGGAACTCCAACGTGTTGCCGTTGCTCAAATAGGCCCCCATGGGGATGTCCATCTTCAAGCGGCCAGCTTGATATTCACGTGTCTGAACCGCAGGGAGGGTGATGGGGATGCTCGCACTGCTGCTGATGTCGGTACCCTCCGCCACAAGGCTGGCAGGATAGAGGGCACGGTAGCTGCTGCGTGCCGTCACATTCTCAATCTGTGCTGACGAGCCGCTCGCCGCAAATACTTGGTAGACGGCATCGTTAATCAACACGCGGTCGCCGTTCACCCACGCGGGTGTGTTCCATTCAAGGTAAACCTTTGAGTCCGCGTTCGCGGGTCTTTGTATTTCGGCACCGAGTGTGACGGTGCCTTTTTCTTTCTGGCAGCTGACTGCCATCATGGCGATTACCGCCAAAATAAAGGGGAAGAGGAAATGCTGTTTCTTCATATCTATGTCTATTTTTTATCTTGTTGGTGATTAATTGTTCCAAGTGTCGTTGCCGAAACTGCTGTTGCTGGAGAACGATGAGCCGCCCGTCCACGCACCATTGTCAAACTGGCTTGTGGAGGACGATGTATGGGAGCCGTCCCATGTGTCATTGCTGAAAGCATCAAGCAGTGCACCTGAAAGAGGGATAGTAGGTGACCCCTGCATACCGTTCTCCACCCTGAAGGCGACGGCTGTCACCCTTGGTGGGTCGTAACTGAGTTTGATTTTTTTGTCCATAGGCAAAGCGTGATTAACAGTTCTGCCCCAAGTCCCCAACAGGCAGCAAATAAAAAAGGCATGAGACTTATGTGCTCATGTCCGTCAAATCTAGGTATCGCCAAACACCTTTGTGGGAACGGGGTTTATGAAACATATCTCACGCCTGAAGATATGCCTCGGCGTGAGTGCCTATTGCATACACAACAAGCGAAAGCATAAATGCTCAGTCCTCCCACTGTAAATTTGGCGAATTCAGATTTGGGACCATCTTGCCATGCTTTTCTTGCAAATAGCTTACTTCACTATCGTAAGCGGGTGCAAAGATACGAATAAAATATTGATTCACACACATCCCAATAAAAAAATATTCATAGAACACAAATTATCACGACTTTACCATTGATTATTCATGGAATAATTCGTGGCCAATTGATGATAATTCGTGTGCTTTTTCAGATTTTTTCTCCCCCACCTTCACCGTACAATATGTAGTCGAAAAAAATATTTTAAAGTATACTTCATAATAATTTCGCATTTTAACAAAGTATACTTCATAATAATCTCTCGGTTTCGCAAAGTATACTTTAGAATATTGCAGATTTCCAGTGTCTCGCATCAATTGTTATCATTTTTAACTTTTATATCCGTTTTTTTTCGTATCTTTGAAAATTCGAATTAACACCATTTATTCGCGGAATTATATTAATATCAAATAAATAAATACCGTCTATGAAAATATTAGTTCTCAATTGCGGCAGTTCGTCAATCAAATATCAGCTGATTGATATGGCTAACAACGCCGAAGTTATGGCAAAGGGTCTTTTGGAGCGTATCGGCTTAGAGATGGGTGAGTTTACACACAAGTATCGTGGCGAGAAGCACTACGAGCAGCGTCCCATCCCCAACCACACCGAGGGTATCAAGATGGTGCTCGCAGCATTGGTCGACCCCAAGATTGGCGTTATCAAGGACATCAATGAGGTGGGTGCCGTCGGTAACCGTGTAGCCCACGGTGGCGAAATCTTCAAGGACAGCGCCCTCGTGACCGACAAGGTCATCGAGCAGATTAAGAGCCTCGAACACCTCGCT